>WLWF01000822.1_pt1 | contig 28530 bp, 25 predicted proteins | sample 6718331 | NCBI WGS metagenome assembly WLWF01 (sample SAMN12718692, study PRJNA515312) | sponge metagenome | isolation source: marine sponge | host: Mycale hentscheli | place: New Zealand: South Island, Marlborough, Capsize Point | collected 2003-05-01
TGAATGATGATGCCACCACCAACTCCTGTACCAAGTGTCAGGAGGATGAGGCTCGTGTCATCTCGTCCGGAACCCACCCAGAATTCTCCGTATGCAGCTGCGGTCGCATCATTTGCATAGGTAACGGGATGGCCACAATGCTCTGCGACACGATCACGCACCGGAAAATTCTCCCAGCCAGGAAGATTGCCGGGTTTGAGTAAAACGCCGGTTGAAAGATCCTGTGGGCCTGGAGTACCGAGACCAACAGCCGCTATGTCAGAGCGAGCAAGACCAACACAATGTGCCAGAAGCTCAACAGAATGTCCCATTCGGACGGCAGCATCATCGGGCCCGTTTTGGACATTGGTTGGTTCGGTATGAAATGCCACCATGTGGCCATGGTCATCAACCAGCGCTGCTTTGATATTGGTGCCGCCGAGATCAATTCCGACAAACAAAGGGCCTGATACATCGGTATCCGGTAGGAGCAGGTGCGGTGATTTAGTTACTGGCATCAGAGGGACGTTCTTTGGGTTCACTTTTTTTAGCAGCTTCGGATTCTATTGAGCCAGTAGGCTGCTTGTCTGATTGAGAGACTGATTGTTCTGCAGCCTCTATTTCTCGATCAGCAGCAGCCTTTGCGGCATCAGCTGATTGCCGGGCAGAGCGAGCTTTATCAACTTCTTTTTCGGCAGTACTGGGTTGTACTGACCCATCATTTTTATTGAGATCAAGAATTTCAATCGTCTCAATTTCAATAACTTCACTCGGAGGTGGCTCCTTCGTAGAGCATCCAAGAAACCACGTACACAGGCTTAAGAAACAAATTATATAGACGGCTTTCATTTGATAGTTCTTGAGTCGTTTCATGATGATATTCCTCATAAAGGACAGAGAAGCATTCCTTGAGATCGTTACATATTGATTCACTATCTTCAAATCAAAGTATGCGGTAGCTAAACCGCTGCTTCAATGACTTGTGCTGTGACGAGCCATTGAAGTTCTCCCGGCTGACTGAGCCCATTATCCAGACAGATTGAGGCAATGGCCCCTTTTTGCATACGAATGGCGGCGTTGCCGTCTCCAATCGACGTTGCAACAAGTCGACCAACACATGGAGCATGACCCACCCACGCCACCTTGGCCACGTTTTCTTCAGTTGTCCATTCAGCAATTTCTTGCCAATCCGACCCTGGAGCAAGCGAGTCATGGATTTCGAGCCGTGGAGTTTTGAGCACATCAACCATGATTTCTGCTGTCTCACGGGTTCGCACCAACGGACTTGTAACGATGAGGTCAACCTCCAGCCCAAAGCCTTGCATGAAGCGAATGAACTGTTCGAATCGTTTACGTCCTTTTTTAGTGAGCCGTCGGTCATAATCGTCTTGGTCGAGGCCGCATTCTTCGGCCCACGCATGACGAATTATGTAGAGCTGTGTCGGGAACATGTGCATGAAAATAAGTGTGAATACCTTACCGTTTTCCAGCAAGGTCAGGATTTTCTCCAGAGGACATCATCGCTGATACTCATACGGTGACGATCTTTCTCTGTCTCGTGCCACCAGCGGCGGGCATCGACTGGATAGCCAGCCGTTGGCTGGAGTGATGGTATGAGATTTGTCCAAAAGCTGTTAAACACTCCCATTGCGAGCTCACGTGTGTATTTCGCTGTCATGCTCGCAACGGCGACAGGCAGTTGAGATTCACCACCCACAGTAAAATGAATGAATGTAGGACATTCTCTGTCATGAATACGGTAATGAGAGTATCGCGTTGTTTCTGATAGTGGCTCAACGCGTGCAGCATCAAAACAGTGTGAAACAACACCTGCATACCGCTTGCGGCCACCATGCCGATCACACCAGATAACAGCAGGCATGTGAGGGTGCTGGTTGCGGAGATTAAAGGCAAGTTGCAGGGATGCTTGTGACAGGATGTCTGATTTGTTCATTCCAGTGTCGAGTGCAGCATTAAAGGCTTCTGGAAATATCCATCGACAAGCCAGACCTGTAAGCTGAATGGCATGGGTTCGCAATTGTCCGGCTGCCTGGTCAGACTGTTCGATAGCGTGTGGCACTTTCGTTGCAAGCGGCAGTGTCACTGCATTGAGTTTTCTCCAGCAGTTGAGTTCGGCATCATCGGGTGATTGCAGTGCGAGTAGCGAGAGAAGGCGATCGCTGGTTTCGGGAAGTGTGTTTGTTGCTATTTGAACCGCCGCGAACACGCCTCGCTCTAATGGTTCAAGGGTTTCGGACTTTGTACTTTTCCGACTGAATATTTTTTTTGAATCACCCCAAGGTGGTCCTCGCCCTGCACGATAGTCATCATGAATATTATTTTGTAATTCAATAAACTGTTCCGCTGCCTTTGTGGAAAAATGGTGATTTGGTAGTTGATCGATCTGCCATGATGAGCCACCGATAACAAGTGGGCCAAGATTCGGTCCATACCCTGCTTCATCAATGCCAATTACTAAAGTCATGAGTCTACACCTATCGGAGGCTTTGGTGAGCCGTTTGGAAATTGCCGACAATACTCATAGATGGCGACAGCAGTTGAAGTAGCTGCATTCAGGCTGTGAGGTAATCCGGCCATTGGAATTTCTGCAACACGATCAAGCCGGTCTAGGATCTCTGGGTCGATGCCAAGCCGCTCATTCCCAATGACAAGGACAGTCTTGCTTACAAAAGGAAATGAAAAGAGGCATTCAGAATGCGTTGACTGTTCAAGACCAACCAGTTCCCAGCCAGAAAGTCTCAATTTATCAAGGACTGGTGCGAGGCTTCGATGAACTTCGATTGAAATTTCCTGCGACGCTTCTCGAGCGATTTTCTCATCGAGCTTGCTGGAACCGCAGGTAATTAAATGACGGATGCCAAAACATCCACAGGTTCGTACGATGTTAGACAGATTCACTTTGCTGCGAAAAGCAGGGCAGGCTACAACCAGGTCACGAGGACCAGCCAGGTGATGTGGCGGTCGATGTCGAATATGTTCAAACGAGAGTCCAGTAGGCGATGACATGATCTGTAGCATGACACGAAACGTACAATTTCCAAAGCGACTTATGTTGTTTGTCGGTGCAATTTCAATTGCTGGCTGTGGGTGGTATTGTGATCCACCAAGTGATCATGTTCCGCTGGCCGCCGTCCAACAGCCAGTCGCAAACCCTGTGTCTGTCGCCGTTGCTGATCATTCGGAACTAGTAAAACGGATTGATTCGCACCGTGGAAAGGTTGTTGTCCTCGACTGCTGGAGCACGTCATGCCCACCATGTGTTAAGGAATTTCCAGGTCTTGTCGACCTAAAAAAAGACTATGGTGATACAGTAGCCTGTCTTTCACTCTCGTTCGACTTTGAGGGGTTCGGTGTACCTGAAGACGTGCTCCCGCCAGTGAAGAAGTTTTTGGAACAGGTTTTGGCGGGCGATATTGAGAACCTCCTCAATCGTGATGAGGCAGACGCCTTGTATAGAAAAATGAACATTACGAGTGTCCCTGTGGTGATGGTCTGGGATCGTAATGGTACGCTGATACAACAATTTGATGATGAGTATGCCAGTGAAAAACTCGGAAGATCTTTTACCTATGATGACGTACGCCGAGCGGTTGATCAGGCACTCAGTTCCCAATCGAAGGAATAATGCACGATGGTAGATGGGAAAAATAAAAAGAACCAACCGGTATCGCCAGCTCTTTCAGAAGAAGCTGCGGATGGGCCGACGCAACACGATGTTGTTCGTGGTCCTCTAGGATTTGGAAGAGAAACAGTCGAGTCTCTTGTCATTGCATTTACGCTGGCTCTTCTATTTCGTGCATTTGAGGCAGAAGCTTTCGTCATCCCAACTGGGTCCATGGCTCCAACGCTTATGGGTCGACATAAGGATCTTGATTGCAGTGAGTGTGATTTTAATTTTCAGGCTGGGGCCAGTCGAGAAGAAGATGATCAATCACACACCCTGCGAACCGAATTAGGTCGAGTGAATCGCGAGATTGAGCGGCTCCGACGGCTGGCTGCCGATTCGTCCGCAGGGCTACAGCAGCGAGACGTGGCGCAGCAACAGCTTGCTGACCTTGAGTCACCAAGTGGAAAATTATCGGTGCTAAAAATGCGACTTGCCGGCAAGATGATTGCCTCGGCGACCTGCCCAAATTGTGGAAATGTGATGAAGCTGATTGAGGGTGAGGGGCCTTCTGTTACGTATGATGCTCGCTATCCCTCGTACAACGGCGACCGAATTCTTGTTGATAAATTTGCGTACGACTTTCGAGAGCCAAATCGGTGGGATGTCATCGTCTTCAAGTATCCTGAAGGGGCAAATACAAACTACATCAAAAGACTTGTCGGTCTGCCGAATGAATTGGTAAGTATTGCTGGAGGAGACATCTGGACGAGTCGTGATGGGCAGCCAGCCACGATTGCCCGGAAGCCACCGCATGTGATGCAGGCTATGTTACAGGTTGTCCACGACAGTAACTTTCCGGCCTCTCTTATGCAGACAGAGGGGTGGCCTTCCGCCTGGACCGACTGGGCAGATACGAGTTTATGGCAGTCGGAAAAGAACCGTCGGCAATTTACAGCAACATGTTCAGCAGGACAGTCAGCAAGCCTTCGGTATCAGCGATTCAATCCGACGTTAGATGACTGGAAAGAAGTTCGGCTCGGGATGGGTGTTCGTAAAGGCGCCAGACCTGCCCTCGTCAAAGACTTTCAGGCTTACAACGCGATCAGTCAGGGTGGTCATTGGGTAGGTGATCTTGCAGTTGAGTGTACTCTTGAAAGCAAGTCCGAGAGTGGACTCATCGTACTTGATCTTGTTGATGGTGGGCAGCAACATTCTTGTTCAATTGACTTGGCCGACGGTATGGCAACACTTGTCGCTGCGAGTGGTGTAAAAGCATCAACACCAACTCCTATACGAGGTAAGGGCTCGTGGGAAGTAATGTTCACGAATGTGGATGATGAACTGAGGCTTTTTGTTGATAAAAAACTTATGCCAACAGCTACACCGGTTGCCTGGAGTTCAGAAATTAAAAAGGAGTCGACTCGTGATCCGGTTCTCGAAGTTGTTCAGCCCGGGTCCACTGTGCCATCAGATCTTGCACCTGCTGGTATTACAGTAAAGGCAGACGATGAACCTGTTGCTGTTGTAGTCTCTTCAATCAAAGTGCTTCGTGACATCTTTTATATTGGTGCTGTTGGTTTTGGTCGCCGAGGTGAAATACGCGATGAACCCATCCTCGAATTTCCGCTTGAGGCCGATCAGTTCTTTGTGTTGGGAGATAACTCGGCTGCCAGTAAAGATGGGCGACTCTGGATTGACGTCCATTATGTTGATCGGCGACTGCTTCTAGGCCGGGCAATATCGATTGTTTGGCCGCATATGGTGACAGCATCCCGGCACGTGACGGTCACCCTCCCTATACTTGGCGAGTTGCGATTGCCCTCATGGCCAAACTTCGCGAGGATGAAGTTTATTCGGTAGGTCAGGTAGCGTTCCTCCCAGATGGACACGAAGTGAAATCAAGGACAGATCATGTCACTGCTAAAAGCTGAAGGACTTGTGAAAGTATACGGACGTCGTCGCGTCGTTGACGGTGTGTCCTTTGAAGTTCAGCAGGGTGAAATCGTTGGTCTTCTTGGTCCTAATGGTGCGGGGAAGACAACAAGTTTTCGCATGACGTGCGGACTGGTTATTCCAAATGGCGGCCGTGTGTTATTGGATGATAAAGAAATTACGAAGTGGCCGATGTTTAAGCGGTCGCGCGATGGCGGGATGGGCTATCTTGCTCAGGAACAGAGTGTTTTTCGCAAACTGACCGTCCAACAAAATCTTTTGGCGATTATGGAACTCATTGGCATGCCAGCCAAAGAACGCCGTCGCCGAAGTGAAGAGTTGATGGAACAATTTGACATCACACGAATTCGAAAGTCGAAAGCACACTACATTTCCGGTGGAGAAAAGAGACGTCTCGAAATTGCTCGTTGCCTTGTCACAGAACCTCGGATTATTCTGCTTGATGAACCTTTTACGGGTATTGATCCGGTGACAATCCATTCGATTCAAAAAATCATCATGGGGTTACGAGATGATGGTATTTCAATCCTGATTACCGATCATCGCGAACGTGAGACATTGGCGATCACGGATCGTAGCTATATTGTGCGGGCCGGAAAGATTCTCTGTCATGGTACAGCGGAAGAAGTATTGAATAACCCGGATGCCAAAAAATACTACTTTGGTGAAACACCGCCCGGGAATCCTCTGGATTCAACCGAAGCGGCATAGCAAATTCAAAATATATATTTTGAATGACAAAGATAGTTGTTGCCTACTCTTCCGATGGTGTACCAAGAAAATATCTATTTAGAAATTCACGTCGGTCGGTTTCGCAGCGTGCATATTCGACCATGGCAAGTAGTTTCTGCTGGTCACGCCGAAGTTTTTCAGCGAGGGATGGTTCATTTGTAAGAGACTCTGGAAGTCTTTCGTAGTGTGAAATCTGTTTTTCTGTACCGGCAACCTGCTTGCTGAATTCAATGGCCCCAAACCGCTCGAGCATGAGGAGGGCACTCTCAAGACGTCGGTCATGGCGTGCCTGTCGGCCAAGAATTTTTTCATTCAGCCACTCGATGCCAAACGCATTCACCTTTTCAAGATCATGTTCGAGTACATGATCGATCTGACGATAGAAGTCAGCATCTGGATTTGCCCAACGGATGAATTCCATGAGCATAGGAAGATCATTTTGGTCGTAGAGGAGAGTGCATTGTGACGGGAATCCATCCCGACCAGCTCGACCAATTTCCTGATAGTAGCTTTCGAGTGAACCAGGAACCTCGGCATGTGTCACGGTGCGAATATTGGCTTTGTCGATTCCCATTCCAAAAGCATTCGTGGCAAGAACGATTGGCTCTTTGCCACGAAGAAAGCGTTCTTGCATTCTCTTTCGGTCGACTGGTCGTAGGTTTCCATGGTAACAGCCATGAGCAATACCTTCTTCTTCAAGCAAGTGGCTAAATCGTTCAAGTGTTTTGATAAGTGTGAAGTAGATAATGTGGCCGCCATCACCGGCCTGAAACTTTTTGAGGATGTGAAGAAGGTGCTCTAGCTTATCGTCTTCGCCCCAGACCTCTTCGACGAGAAGAGCAAGGTTCGGCCGTTCAATGCCTTCATGAAAAACCTGTACGTCAGCCTCTTCAAGGCCTAGTTGATGGACAATGTCCTGCTGTACCTCATGTGTCGCTGTAGCTGTGAGTGCGAGTGTGGTGGGATGGCCAAGAAAATCACGAATTTCACCAACCCTCGTATAGTCTGGTCGAAAATCATGCCCCCATTGGCTTACGCAGTGTGCTTCATCGACAGCCAGTAACGGCACCTTTCGGCCCTCCAGCACACGACGGAAATCAGATTTCTGAAAGCGTTCCGGTGTGACATAGAGCAAGCGATATGAACCATGTTCAATTGCACGATAGCGTGCTATCCGTGCCTCTTTGGTGAGAGATGAGTTGATAAACGTGGCATCGACACCACGAGCATTGAGAGCATCGACCTGATCTTTCATCAGGGCGATGAGTGGACTGAGTATGACGGTCAGTCCGTCCTGTACGAGCGCGGGTATCTGGTAACACAGGCTTTTTCCACCGCCTGTGGGCATAAGAACAAGACTGTGCTGCCCAGCGAGTGTCCGTTCAATAATCGCTTGCTGCGTACCACGAAATGATTGATAGCCGAAGGTTTCTTTCAGAACATTGTGGGCTGGTGTCGAGTTATGCATTCAGTCGACGTGGTTGTAAAAGGACATTATCGATCAGACGTATCTGTTGTGGTACGGATAAAGTTTTGGATCATCGGAGGTCAACGAACGATTCTCACTAGTACAGTCATTCAGGTGATGGTTGCAAAGCCCGCTTCGCGTAATTCTTCAACTTTGACTTACTTGGCTGTTTTGGATCCAGAACCTCAGGATAACTCCGCAAAAACCTGTTTTCATCAATGACATTCAGGTAGAAATGCGTTGTGCCTTTTGGGAGTTGTGCAATCACTGAGCCATCATTTAGTAGTGTAGCCGGCACCCGGAACCACTCTTCATATTTCTCTCCACCATTCTTTGAATAAATCAAATTAGCATGCACTACCTCGGCCCCGTTATTTTTCAATTGAAATTCAACACGATCTCCACGTTGCACATGAGAGACCACTGTCGGAGTCTTACTTTTTGAAGCCGGAGCCCTGTGTGCGTAAGGGTTAAAGTAAGGGTAACTTGCATTCATTTCAGCCAGAATAGTTGTTAACTGTTCATTCATTGCGGCTGCTTTTTCAGGCATCGCAGAAACAAGATTTTGCTGTTCTTCAATATCGCCCCGCTTTTTCTTCCCTCGATCTGTTTCATAAAGTCGGTACAGCTCAAGAGGTTCATTCTTGGGGTTCTTGACATGGTCATAGTTGCGAACCAGCTTGTAGTTACCACTTCGAATCGTGCTCTCGAGTGCAGCGCTATTCGGGAAATGCCAGACCATGGTATCTCGGATAGAGCCATCATTTTCACGGACGAGCGTAGGGTCAGTTGGATTCTGTTTGAGGCATGCAGTGAGATCACAGCCATCGAGATGTTTGCCGTCAGGTGGTGATGTTCCGGTCAGGGATAAAATCGTTGGGTAAAAGTCGAGGCCGTTTACTATGACGTCTGACTCAACACCACGTTGTATGCCTGGGCCGGTGATAATCAGGGGAACACGGGTGCCACCTTCCATGAGAGAGATTTTGCCACGATCAAGTGGATAATTGTCGGTGATCACCTGCGTTTGACTTCCCTCCATACCACCGTTATCGGATGTAAAAATCACATAGGTATTCTCAATAAGCGCGTGCCCAGGCCAACGCGGGTCCTCAGTATTTTCAAGAGATGAGATGATGGTGCCTACATAATGGTCGAGTTGTTCGACCATTGCACAATAGAAGGGATTTGTCTGACCCTTTCCCTGCCATTTCTGATTCGGGTTTTCAGGAAGCGTCACACCAAGTTTCTGTACGTATTTCGTTAGAAGTTTCTTACTTCGAGTCTGAATCGGTGTGTGCACAAGCCAGGTTGCGTAATACAAGAAAAATGGTTTTTCTTTTTGATCAGAAATAAAATTGAGGGCATCTTCGGTAGTCTGATCCCGTGGAAACCCATCAGCATCCAAACGATAGGCATCGGTGCTTTTCTTCGTCGCAAAGTCACTCATACGATTTGGTTTCATCGCGCGACTGACACCGAGATCGTGTCGTGTCCAATCGAATCCAACATCTTGTGGCTGTGGGAATGCATTGTGATTAATTGCGACATGCCATTTTCCGGAATGCCCAGTAACGTATCCAGCATCAGAGAGAGCACTGGCGATCGTGTATGTGTCCTCCGGCATACGGCCGCTAAACCATGGTGATATCATTGTCCAGGCCCGGAGATGGTGTGGTGCAGGTGGTGCTCCACCAACAACATGTGTCTTCTGAGCGCGCGCTGGGTGGATCCCACTTAAGATTGCACATCGTGTTGGTGCACAGGTTGGGGCGGGTGAATATGCTTGCCAGAACTTGATACCCTTTTTTGCAAGAGCATCGATATTCGGTGTCTCCATGGGACTGGGTTCGTCAATGTCATAACAGGTGACATCTTGCCATCCGAGATCATCGGCAAGAATCAGAACGATGTTTGGAGCCGGGGCTGTGTGTTGCTGATGTGATGAAGCAGTACCACTGAAAATTACGGTAGCAGCTAGTGCGTAGAAGATTATTCTTGGCTTGATCATGATGCAATAAAAAGATTTGGGAAGCATGTGGTCTGCGGTCCATGTGGCTGACTTGTTGTATATTGCAAAAACTCTGATATCAATCGAGAAGAATCCAATAAAAACAAGAACTCGAGAGAACCAACTATAAAGGAAGCGTTGAATGTATAAAGTGGTGAGTCCTGTTGCTTTCTGGTTTGTCACAGTCTTGGTCGGTGTTGCAACGGTTGAAGCTGGTCAACGGTACGAACTGTCTAAGCGAGCAAGTGAGATCGATGCGGCAGCACAGGAGCATCCAGAATTAGGCTTTGTTTTCTCAGACCCAAAAACTGGGAAGCCTGCTGATATAGAGCATGCCATTGTTGATACCCGCGTGCCCTCAAAGCGTCGACTCGTTATCTGGTTGATGGCATATAGCCCAGAACTTTTTGACCGCCTTGCAGGGTATGGTCTTCATGGAATTCAAGTTCATTATGCCAACCGTTGGTTCGGAACGGTGCCTCCTGAAGTGCGCGATGCGGGGGGTGTCCTTGGTCCAATCCGACTTGAGGCAGCAACTGGTGAGGACTATAGCCCCCTTGTCAGTATTCCCAAGCCTGATGGAATGAAGGAGCGTGCACGACAGTTTCTCCGATGGCTGCAAAAAGAAAATCCGCAGGGGAGGTGGGAACAATTCCTCACAAAAGACAAGCGTGATCTGCGATGGGAAAAGGTAATCATGGCAGGGAGTTCTCACGGCTCAACGACTGCAGCACGATTCTCAATGCATCAGTCAGTAGATCGTGTTGTGATGTTTTGTGGGCCTCGCGATAACACAGAAACCTGGCAGGGTGGTCATTCTGCGACACCGGCACACCGCTTTTTTGGTTTTACTCATGTGCTTGATAAAGGATGGCAGGAAGATCATTACTGTCGATCCTGGCAATTACTCAAATTGAATCAGTGTGGTGATGTTGTCAATGTCGAAAAGTCATCTCCACCGTATGGAAATACTCGACGACTCATCACAGACTGTGACCTCAAAGGGAATGTGCGACAGGCACATTCCGGCGTTGTTCCAAAACAGAGCGCCTTTCGAAATGAGGAAGGAATATTTCGTCACGAAGCAGTATGGAAATATCTTTTTCTTCATCCCGTCGACAATATCGGTGAAGCAGTTCACCCTGATGCTGATTGTGATATGACGCCGTAGTTGCTTTGAAAAATATTCAGGCGTAGAGTCGAGCCATCTGAATCTTTTATGCAAAAGATCAACAGCCCGCTACGCAATATACTTATTGGCCGAAGCCAAGCTTTGGTGGCTTCATGCTTCGAAGTGTCAGGACGGCACCCACTGACATGAGGGCAAGACCAAGCCATCTGGGTGGAGAGACAACCTTTCGGCTTGCGGTACCCTGCCAGGCATTTGGAGTGATTGTTTCCTCAGGAGTGATTTGAGCTGCTACCACCTGGCTTGAAAAGTCACTTAACGTAAAAGATTCAACCATCCGAAGTTGGATGCCAATAAAAAATACGATAAGACCGACAAGTAATATTGTGTGACGTCTCACGGGAATTGTTCCACGAGTGGTGGGGAGTGGGGCCCTTGCATTAAGTGAGATCGACCCGAGTTATTTCCTGATTCAATCCAGACTGCAGATTGACGGTTATGACGGTTGATGCGGATGCAACAAAAAGGATCAGGACGGCACATCCGTCGGCGTCTGCTTAGAACTAGAACTAGCAGAAAAGGCAAAGAATCAGTCAGCTGTGATTGCCACAGCTGAGGCTTGCCCCATCGTGCTGAAATTAATCGAAATCGCTGTATTTGGCCGCCCTGTCATCGGCTTTTCATGGATAACGTTGATGGGGCATGCCGGGTCAGGAGTCTCATAGTTGCGTGTTGGAGGAATCGTTCCAGATTCAACTGCAAGTACACTGGCTGCTAATTCAAGAAGGCCACTGCCGGCACCTGCATGGCCGAAGTTTCCCTTTGGTGCCGTCACAGGCGTATCACCAACGACAGCGGCAATAGCTTGCGATTCAGCAGTATCCATAGGTCCGGTACTAAGACCGTGCGCGTTAATGTGACCAAGTGTCTTGGTATCAAGGCCGGCTTGTTTCAGCACAGTCCGTAACGCCATTTCAACGCCGCGTCCCGTTGGAAGACTCTCTTGCTTTCTCGGTTCACAGCATGCAGCTGTTGCAAGAATTCGACTACGAATATGTGCATCTCGCTTCTCAGCGTGCTCTCGTGATTCGAGAACAAGAACAGCGGCACCCTCCCCATTGACAAGCCCGTCTCGATGAAGGTCAAAGGGGCGGCATGCTGATTCAAAGTCCTCGCTCCGTTTCGAGAGCAACGCATTTCCTCGTGCCACCAGTGCTGTTGGGTGCAATCGACTTCCAGTACCACCGGCAAGCATGACGTCAGCCCAGCCGCGCTGTATGACAGTCGCTGCTTCAGAGACAGCCAGTAAACTTGAAACATCCCCTAGAACAATCGTGTTATTCGGACCACGAGCATCTTGTGCAATCGCAATATGTGAAGCCGTCATGTTCGGCAGGTGCTTCAGTAGCCAGAGAGGTTGTAATTCCTCTTGTATCGCTTCAGACCACTGGTCATAAGAAAATGTACCAGCTGCAGTTTTGGCACGGCGGTAGGTCGTTTCAAGATCATCAAGATCCGCATAGATCATGTCATTCCCAAAGACGACTCCGAACCGCTCTGGATCAAGGTGTTCACTTGCCACGCCAGCGTCAGCCATGGCGAGGTCTGCTGCTGCAAAACCAAATTGGATATCCCGACTCATGACCTTCAGACTTTTGCGGGGCCGCACATAGAGTTTGGGGTTGAAACTCGGAACCTGTCCACCAAAGCGAACGGTAAGACCATGTGCATCAAAAAGATCGATAGGTCGTATGCCATTCGCGCCTTCGAGGAGCGCATGCCAAAAAGCATCAGCACCAATTCCTATGGGGCTGATGACTCCGACACCAGTAATGACAACATCTGATTTATTCTGCATTGTTTGGCTAGCATTAGGTTATCGGATGACGACAAAAAAGAACTCAAGTCGACTCTCGATCGCCTGCATAAGTCGTCGTGAATGTTGTTATTGCCGGGGATGGGTGGCCCGCCAGGTAGCCGGTCGAACGGGATCGGGTGCTTCCCATAGGCCAATCCGGGCTTTTTTCGCACCCTTCTCTGCTGCTACCAGATCAGCGGGTGGCGAATAGCGGTCAAAGACCCAAGCGAGCCCTTCAGCAACAAGTTCCCGGTTAATGTTTCTGTCATCTACCCAGAGAGTTGCAAGAAGACGGTCATATTGATCACGACCCTTTGGTGTCATGTGAAATGGATTTTTATTTAACTTCTGAGCGAGTGACTGACGAGCTGCTTGTCCAAAAGGCTGCTGGTACTCCGGAGCATCAATATCAGCGAGTCGAACTTTTTCAACATGACCGCTTTGATTAACAGCCGTTACGGTGTCGCCGTCATGAATTTTTCGAACGGTCCATGTTGTCTTGGATAGAGAATGTGTGTCTTGCTGACGACGACACTCACCGATCGTCAAGACCGGGATAAGAAGAGCAAGTGCACCGAGTAGTTTATAGAGCTTGGAATACATTCGCCGTTACCGCAGAGAAGAATTTGACGAAAAGTATGCAGTTTTATCTAGCATACCGTCAAACCAAGGTGCTTTGTGCTCTTCTACTCACTATGAAGACAGCGGTGTGACCAGAAACTTTTTACGAAGGACGTCCACCGGGTGGGCCTCGACGTCCTGGAGGTCCACCGCCTCGGCCAGGTTCCATACCGAGTTGCTCGCGACGTTCGTTCATGGCACGTCTGTATTCTGTTCGAAGAGCTCTTTCATCTGGAGATGAGTTGTCGAGGCGGCGCTTCATCCAATCGTTCCGGGTATCTTCCGTTCGCTGTCCGCCACGACCTCCGGGACCTGATTCACCACTGGTGTTTGGCCCACGCCCTCGGCCTTCCTGTCCACCACCAGTTCGACCGTTCTCTGCAGTCTGGCCATTCGCATTGGCTTGCTCACGGGCAGCCTTTTCAGCTGCCCATCGTTCTCGACGCTCTTTGCTGCGTGCCTCTTCAGCTTTTATTCGTCTGTCCATTTCGGCCCGGCGTTGCTCAGGGGGAAGTGCAAAATATGACTGGGTTGCGGCCCGTTCACGGGCAGTAAACAGTCGCCCCATATCTTGGCGAATCTGACCACGATATTTTTCAGGTACATCTCGAAATTTTTGGAACCACTCACCCATGTCAGGGCCTGAAGATCCATAGGGAATTTCATTTTGAGCCACTCTTGCGAGACGGGCAACCTCCTCATCGACCATTGAATGGATTTCAGCAACGGCCTGAGGTTCGGTGAATCCGCCACCCCACCAGCTACTGAGAAGAACGAGTAGCACGATACAAGCAACAGCCACAATACCCCGAGAAAACCATTTTTGATTCGAGCGGCTTTTACCAGAATGCTGGCTCACAGCGGTACGGATTGAATTACGAGCCTTCGAGGAACCCATGTCCTGCTCCTAAGAAATATCATTCAGAAATTCTCGTGTGTGTCGATACGGACACGCCTCTATATATAAGAGGTCCGAAGAATGAAACGCTTCAGCGAAGAAAAAGTTCTGAAATTTAATAATACCATTGAATAGAACCCAAAAAGACACCAGTTTGATATTGTGGTGGATTTCGTATTGATTACAGTTCCACAACAAGTGGACCGCTCCTGGCTGAATGAGTCCACATCTGTGTAACTGATGTTCCACGTGCTGAAACAGTAATTTCATAGTCACCAAAGAATGCTTTGGTTTCCACTTGGCCTTCGGTATCTGTCTGCATGTCGGTATTCGTTGCCCACGCGTTATGTACGAGTTCTCGCCATATTTTGATAGCAGGTCGTTCAGTCCAATCTTTGCGAATCAGAGTTCCCTCAGGTTTCCAATGATAGCCAGCCCAGAAACCCCAGTTGATAAAAGCTGTCATTTTGGGATGACTAAACGATAGCGTGAGTACATCCCGTAGATAATCGGCATGCAGTTCATCATCGTTACAAACAAAGTCATATTCAGTTACAACGAGCCGATCGACAAGTGGTGCAAACCGTTGGTATCGTCGCCAGAGGTCTTCCATGCCTCGCAGGTTGTTGATTGAAAAGTGACTCTGAAAACCAATGCCGTCGGCTTTGGATGATGCCTGCCGCTGGAACTCTTTCATAAATTGAAAAAACTGTTCCTCACGATCATTATCAAAGAGCGCTTCATTGACTATCAGTTGCGCAGATGTCATTGTCCGCTGTTCAGCAAGAAGTTCTGAATAGATCGAAGGCCCAAAAATATCACGAAGGTCTTTTTGGAATCGAATGGGATGGTTAATGGCGTCCCATTCATGGATGAAATCTTTTGTCTTGTGAAGAACATATTTTTCATGCTCTTGTATAAACGAGAGGATTTTTTCAGGTTCACCTGCTGTGACAAAAGCGTTGCTCCATGGTTGCAGGTTCCCCCAGACAAGCGTGTGCCCTCGCATGGGGAGTCGCCGGTCGTGAGCCCATTGTAATGTGTTTGTCAGATCAGAGAGAAGCTGGTGCGCATAGTTTCCATCTTTTGCATGAGGTGTGTGTTGCGGTATTAGGGCAGGTACAGGAACAAGAGCGTGAAAGAGTTCTTCAAATGTTTGCCGGTACCGAATGGCATCAGGGCTTATGTCATCAACGAGACGAATCTGAAAAGTGCTTCCAAAGCCAAAAGCATGACGAAGCATTCGTATGCGCACGTCAGCTTGATGAATAGTATTTCCGTGCGGATCGAGCACACGAACAACCAGCGGTGCTGTCCGGTATTTTGCTATTCGTGCGTCCGCCTCCTGTCTCCAGGGAGCATCTGGTTCGCGCCCCTGATACCCAGCTTCCATCATGGGTAGTCGTGACATATCAAAACCAGACGGTGCTACATAAAGCCGGACATCCTCAATTTCAATGCGCTGTGGTTGAAGGTCAAAACTCAGTCGAAGCTTACCTGTATCCGCAGCAAGTGATTTGGCTGCTCGAAACGGATGAAAGTACCATCCCCATTCGCGACCGATTGTGCCTTTGTGGTAGAGCGCTGTTTGCCGAAGCGTCTCTCGGTCACCGATATGAATAAGGACTCGTCCTGGTCGCGGGTCATTTGCATTGTTGTCTGCATCAACTGTTCGGCATCGAACGGCTACAAAGCCAACATCATCTTCTTTCAGTGGGGTAGCAAACGTTTTAGAGAACGCTAGTTTATTCCCCTTTTCGAGAGTCGCTGTTGACTCTGCCAGCCAAACAAAACTATCTCCCGCAGGTAATTTTTTGAAGTGACCAGTTTCTACCGCCGATGGCAATGTTTTCGGAAGACCACTCTCGAGAACCTGAGTGAGTTCATCGGGAAGAAAAGGTAACGACTGCGCGGTGCAGTTGGTGATACCCAATGTAAAAAAGGAACCAAGAATCATCATTGCCCAGAATGAGCAATGACAAGCGGGGCGACGGGTTTCATTCATCAGGTTCTTCCAGTGAGCGAGGGAACGTGTTTCTCTATCAATTCAAAACGGATTCCAAGTCAAAACGGACTCTTGTGGCGGCATGTGGTTTCCAAGATGGAAGCCATAGCATTTTCCCAACGTTGTGTTGTTATGGATGCCTTCTGACATTCAAGGTATCATAAGAACCAACGATGCAATGTAATCAGAAATTCACAAAGGAAATGCAATGAAAAATTCTCTGTTTACTCATTGGCTCGTCATGTGTCTGGTATCAATAGTTTTTTCAACAACTGGATTCGCTGAGCCGGCAGATGTTGCAAATCAGCGCGAAGTCGATGAAGAAGAAAACCTTCAGCAAAAGGCCAGAGAGAAATATGCGGGAATCTGGCGGATTGAGACGATAGCTTCCAAGGGAAATATATCGGAGCCAGACAAACGAATTGTCTTTGACAACAAGACCGATGGAACATGGACCTTGTTTATTGATGACAAAGAGTTTAGTAGCGGCACGAATTCTTTTGGCCCTATTTCTGAACCAAAGGAAATTGATATTTCTATTACGGGCGGGGAAGGCCAAGGAAAAGTTCTGCAGGGAATCTATGAGCTTGAAGAGTCAATACAAAGACTCTGTTTTCGAGGTGGTGCTGGCTCACGACCGGATAGCTTTGAGTCATTCTATGGTGATGAAAGTGTTGTGGTCACTTTTGTTCGTGAGTAGTCACTGGTTCATGGTGTCCCGGATGCATCAATGTGTGACACAACTGTGCAGAGAAAGTACGAGAATGATTTTCAGGCTATTTGTTTTATATGTATGGTTGGTCGTTCCCTTTGTTTTGCTTGTTAAGAATACGCATGCCAAACAACTCGATGGGTTTGATCTTATAGCCATCGAAAAGCCACGTGTGCTTGGAAAAGCAAATAGCTATCTTTCCGAAAAGCCACGGACAGTCACATTTTCACTCTGTCAAAGAAGTGCTGGTGGTCTTCATGATTATTACTCAGAAGGTGACTATTGGTGGCCTGATCCAGAGAAGCCAGATGGTCCCTTTATTCGACGAGATGGTGAGACGTATCCCGAACTTTTTCTGGATCATCGAGTCGCAATGATTCGTCTAGGTGAAATCGTTGGCTCCCTCACATCCGCGTATCTCATTACCAAGGACGAGCGATATGCTGCACACGCTGTAACACATCTTGAAGCCTGGTTTGTAGAGAGCCGTACAAAAATGAATCCAAGTCTTCTCTATGGTCAAGCTATTCAGGGTCGCTACGAGGGCCGAAGCATTGGTGTTATTGATACGCTGCATCTCACTGAGGTTGCACGAAGTGCAAAACTTCTTTGTTCATCACCGTCATTTCCGATTGAATCTCAAGCTCTTGTCAAACAATGGTTTCGAACCTATTTGACATGGATCAGTACCCATGAATACGGTGTTCGGGAAAAGAATCATCCAAATAATCACGGTGTGTGCTGGTCGCTTCAGGCAGCTTCTTTTGCCGATTTTGTGGGTGATGAAGAAATCCTGCAATGGATTCGAGAGCAGTTTCAGTCCGTTTACCTGCAAGAGATGATGAATGATTCGGGTGGGTTTCCAGCAGAACTTGCACGAACAAAGCCCTACGGATATTCACTCTTCGTTATCGATGCTATGGCCGGAGTGGCTCAAATTGTATCCACAGACGCAAACGATCTATGGGCCTTTCGGCTGCCCGATGGACGTGGCATGCACCGCGGAATTGAATTTATTGTTCCATATATTGAAGACAAATCTTCATGGCCATATCCGAAAGACATCATGTATTGGAAGGAATGGCCTGTGCGGCATCCGAGTCTTCTTTTTGCTGGGCTTCATTATGGGGATGCCCATTATCTGAATGTCTGGAAAAAACTTGAAGCAGATCCAGAAACATTTGAAGTGAAGAGGAATCTTCCACTTCGCCATCCACTATTATGGGTGTCAGGAAATGAAGTAGACAGTGTTTCTGGAACAGGTTTGTAAGTACAGTGTCGATGCATTTGATTCCAGATGCTACTGAGATACGTGGAGTGGACCATCAATATCGAGCTCAACAACAGTAGCAATCTTGTGAAGAAGGGGTTCACCAACAAGAATTGTTATCTGTTCTGGACCGGATGTAACACGAAGTTCTTTGCCATCAGCATGTTGTCGAGCAGTTGCGGTAGTATCGGTTCCAAGCGGCACAATGAGCTTCCCATCAGCGGGCCAATCAAAGATGTGTAAGTACAGCCGAGTCTTACCACCTGGCAGTGACTTTTGTGAGCATCGGCCCCAGCTGAGTTTTTCAAAAGGGCTGGCCTTTGTGCCATAGATTGCTTCACCATTGGTCTTCATCCAGTCACCGATTACTTTGAGTGACTCAATACTTTCTTCCGGAACGCTTCCATCGCCCGTGGGACCGATATTCAATAAATAGTTTCCACCCTTGCTTGCGATGTCAATGAGATTTCGGATAAGTACCTCATCAGATTTCCATGCATGATCATGTTCACTGAACCCCCATGTTGTATTCATGGTCATGCACGTTTCCCAATCGAGATCCGGAAGGCCAGTGGCTGGAATGTGCTGCTCAGGTGTGATGAAATCACCATACTTTGGGTTCAGTTGATCTGTGACAGCATGAGTTCCCATGCCACTAAAACCCGCTTCAGGAATTCGAAAAAGTCGGTTGTTCATGATGATCTGAGGTTGCTTCTCTTTGACGCGATCCATGAGTTCAAAAGATTTCCAGGCTCTTTCTCCCTGGAAATCTGTTGAACTGTAGTCCCACCAAACAACGTCGACTTGTCCATAATTGGACATCAGTTCATTCGCCTGTGCGTGCAGAAACTGAATATATTTTTCATGATCTCGATTGCCATTCGGATATGGCTGCCCTTTGAGTGGATAGGGCAACTCCTTCGACAAGAGATATGCATATTGATCATGATGCCAATCGATAACGGAGTGATAGAATCCAACTCGAAGCCCTTCTTTCCGGCAGGCATCAACGATCTCCTTTACAAGGTCACGATTGAGTACAGAGCCGGCATCAAATTCACTTACCTTTGAATCGTGCAATGCAAATCCGTCGTGGTGCTTTGTGGTAAAGACAAGGTATCGGCAGCCAGCATTCTTTGCCATCTGAGCCCACTGAGTTGCAAAGTTTTCTTTTGGCTTAAATAGGGGTATCGCATTCTTTGCATAAGTTGCCGTGTCGGCTTTGACGCGTTGCTGTATCCACTCCATGCCACCTTTTGTTGCAACGGGTTTGCCTTCCCAGGTGCCAGCCAATCCAGAATAAAGACCCCAGTGCACAAACATTCCAAAGCGTGCGTCCCGCCACCACTGCATGCGACCATCTCTTTGTTGAGGCGACTCGGTTGCAGAAGAGGGTTTGTCAGAAGCGTGTCCACGAATAGAAAATGTGAGCACAATTGAAAGAAGAACAAGCACGATGCAACGTTTGATCATAGGAAAACCCTTTGTGGTTGAAGAGATGCTATGACTGAACCGAATTTTCTCTATTTCAGGCACAGCATTTTCGTTTCTATTTATTTCTTATCAATTGATTTGGTTGGTGATGGGAATCCGGACTGTTTCGCAGCTTTTGGTACGGCATCACGAAAGAATTCATCTCTTATTTCATGGTAATACGTATAGGTTAGCAAACGGCATGGGACGTTTGACTCATTCCACATCGACCATTTTTTATACAGGTCTTTTGCCTCATCTGGAAAATCATCAAGGACGTTCTGTGCTTCACTGATGTCACTTGGCAAATGAAATAGTTGCGGAGATGAACTGTCTTTATCTTGGACATGCTTTGTTCCATGCGAGTCAAGGACTGACCAGACGCGACCATCTCCGCCACGCCAGAAGAGAACATCGTGAGGTGCTCTCTGTTTTTGACCCGTGACATAAGGCATGAGATCGACACCCTCCATCATAGGTCCTGGAGAAGTGTCAGCACCTGCGACGCTCACTGCTGTAGCAGCTATGTCGAGGGCACTAACCGGTTCCTGAAATGTTTGGCCTCCAGTAATCTGGGCAGGCCATGACAGAACAAAGGGGACATGAACACCGCCGTCATACATGTTGCCTTTGCCACCACGAAACGGTGTATTGGAGGAACCATTCCAGTTCGTAGGTTTACCAGTAGATGACTGCGGGCCTCCATTGTCACTCAAAAAAAACAACAAGGTGTTGTCACGAATACTGTGTTTTTCAAGAGAGGTAACAACGTCACCGATACCACGGTCCATCACATCAACCATTGCTGCATAAATACGACGCTTCTGGTTTGGAATGTGTGAGTACCTCGCAACATCTTCATCAGGAGCCTGTTGTGGTGCGTGTGGTGCGTTGAATGCAAGATAGAGAAAAAATGGATTATCTTTGTTCATTTCTATGAATTGGGCAGCATCACGACTGAGTGCAGTCGTAAGGTACCCTTTGAAATCAGCAGGTTGTTTATTTCGAATGAGACCCTGGAGATATCCTTCTTTCACTGCCTTGGTCATGTCGATGCGAAAATAATCATGTCCCCCACCAAGGAATCCATAAAAGTAATCAAACCCACGATTGTTCGGATGAAACTGCTCCGCTGCTCCAAGATGCCACTTTCCAACACATCCTGTTACGTAACCAGCATCTTGGAGCCTTTCAGGAAAAAGTTTTTCACCCGGATCAATTCCCATGACAGAATTTGCTGGATCGTACGCTGGATTTGTTTCGAATCCGAAGCGGTGCTGATACCGTCCAGAAAGGAGACCAGCTCTGCTTGGACCACAAAAAGGATGAGTCACATAACCTTGCTTGAACACCATTCCAGAAGTAGCGATCTCATCAAGGTTTGGTGTCTTAATATCCTGTGAACCAGTGAAGCCAGCATCAGCGTAGCCCATATCATCAGCCATAATGACGATAATGTTGGGCTTCGTTGTTGCCGCGATACAGACTTCCAAACCACAAAACACACATGCGAAAAGTGCAACTAGTTTTGTTCTAAAATTTTTGTGCGTTCCCATAGAAAAAAGTGTGCTACTCCTTCGAAATGTCTTCGAGAATTTTTTGAACCCAATTTCTTACAGCATCTCGATAGATACTTGGACGGTGCATCCACAAATCGGTGTGTGAATGCAGATAGGGCCCTTCTGGAATATTGAACATGCTATGGATTGGAATATCAAGGAATGTGAATGTGGCAAGGTCAAGGTGGTCGCCAAGGAAGTCGTTACGAACTGTTGTTGCACGCTGTCCATACACAAGAACTGGTCGTCCTTGTAGTCTTGATAGACGGTGAATGGCTGATTCGCGGTCACTCTGTGGATACGGCCATTGCTTTACACCATCAAAATGATCATGAGTTACAATGGCCTTCCAAAGACCCGCAATCTCATCATCAGCCAAGCCAATATAACTTGTTGCAATTGCACCGCGCGAGAAACCACAGACCAACAAATTATCTAAATCACCACCGAACGCATGACAGATTCGACCAATATTTTGTTTGCAATATTGAATCGTTGCCTCTCGATTCCCCCACCACATAACGGCATTCTTTTTTCCATCCACGGCTATAGAAGGCATAACAACCCAAATGAACTGGGTGCCACCACTGATTCCGTAGCCAAGGTTGGCGTCCCGTACCTCACCACTTCCGTTTCCTGGTGGAAATTTATTGCCGGTGTATTCAACTAAAACAGGGTATTTGTCTCCGGGCACCCAGTTTTCTGGGAGATAGAGTGAGTGATAGACATCAGTGCCATGATACTCAGGTGATTGTTGCCAGACTCGCTTCCCTGCTGCTGGTGCCTCGTGAGTCATTGGCGGTGTTACAAGATCGGAGGCGACACAAATTTCTACTCCAAGAGCGACTGCAGCAAGAAAAAACATGGTTCGCAGGATCATGTCAGGTTGAGTCAATCAATGAGTGGTCGAGGCTCCCGGCGTGGAGTCTACCGTCCTTTTGACTCCTTTTGAATCGGAAGTACCATCTTAGAGCAGGTGTCATTTGTTATTCCCTGCAAGAACAGGGAATAATCGAGAGAAGTGGTTGTTCTTTTTGACGAGGAAAAGTTTTTTATGGGTGCTCAAAAACAGCGTCGATCAATGGCAGAAAAAGCAGATAAGTACAAGTGCTATCTGAAGTCAGTGCAATCACCTGACCATGAAGTTGAATTTTTTGATAAAGCATTTAAAGACGAGTTTCATCGCAAACCAACCACACTGCGCGAAGATTTTTGTGGGACATTCTCGGTATGTTGCGAATGGGTGAAGCGTGGCAGGCAACGCACTGCACTTGGTGTTGATCTCGATCCAGAGCCATTAGCATGGGGAGAAAAACACGTTCTTTCAAAACTGCAGCCGTCGCAGGTTTCACGGGTTCGCATTCTCGAAAAAGATGTTCGTGAAAAAATACGGCCAGCTACCGATGTTCTGGCTGCACAGAATTTTTCTTTCTGGCTATTCAAGACACGCAAAGAACTGTTGGAATATTTTCGTATCGCCAGATCGAACATGAGTCGGCAAAGCATCATGGTGATGGATATGATGGGTGGTGGTGACTGCTATGCAGAGAATACGGTTGAAAAGAAAGTTGTGAAAAAAGGGAAAAAAGGATTTAGCTATCACTGGAAACAGGTGCAGTTTAATCCGGTGACACACGAAGCAGATTTCTCAATTTCATTCAAATTCGGTGATGGCAGCAAATTACAAGATGCCTTTCAATACAACTGGCGGTTCTGGACGATTGCAGAGGTCCGGGAACTTCTCGAAGAAGCTGGGTTCAAGAAGTCGTATGTCTACTGGGAAGAAGAAGACGAAGACGGTGAAGATACTGGCGAGTGGATCAAAGCCGAACAGGCTGAAAGCTATCCAAGTTGGTTGTGCTATATCGTTGCTGTAAAGTAGATTTTCGGTAGTGATAGCTGCTTTTTGCTTTTCTACGGTGGTTATTCTGTAGCGCATTTGTCTGCAGTCATGGAGGATGTTCTTCATCGAAATCTATGAGTGTCCATCTTTCTATAGAACCTGTTGGGAAACATGTTTCCAAGTGGGGTGAAGGCCCACGCTTCTGGAATAACGCACTGTTTTACGTCGACATTGAGGGCCACTCGATTATTCGCCTTTGTCTCGATTCACAAGACGAGGACGTGTGGGACGTTGGAGAACGAATCGGCACAGTTGCACCTACACACGATAGCGGTTTGTTATGTGCTGGAGATTCAGGAATATTCAGCTTCCGGCTACAGAGTGTTGAGAAGAAGGTTCTTGCCGATCCTGAATCTGCAAAAAGACCAGAGAATCGATTTAATGACGGCTTGTGTGACCCTTCAGGGAGGTTTTGGGCTGGCACAATCAGTACCACAAAAAAGGTAGGAGATGCGTCACTTTACATGTTTGATCTCGAGGGTCATTTACATAAAGTGATTCCTCACGTGACCAACTCGAATGGAATCTGTTGGAGTGCTGATGCGTCCTTGATGTATTACATAGATACGCCGACGAAGAAGGTGATGGCATATCCATTTGAGAACGAAACAGGAAATCTTGGCATTCCAAAAGTTGTTATTGATACACAATCAGCAGACGTCGAGGGGTCGCCAGATGGTATGGCAATTGACGTTGATGGAAATCTTTGGATTGCAATGTGTCATGGAGGTGCCGTGATTCAAGTTGAGACGCAAACAGGAAAGATACTCAAGAAGATTTCTTTCCCATGTATTGAAACAACTGCCTGTACGTTTGGTGGTGACCAGTATGACAGACTCTTTGTAACAACCGGACTCCACAAGACGCTGAGTGAGCCTGATGCAGGAAGAGTATTTGTTGTTGATGGTCTTTCGACACATGGCCTTCCGGTGGTTCCTTATAAGGGAAGCATTTGATGGCACCGTATTTCAGGTAAACCTGAGGGAGACGTAGGAGTCGTATACCAATGAGATACATACTATTTGTGTACTCGCTGCTCTTTTTTGCCCACGCATCAACTGGCACCGCACATGAACTCACACTTGAAACGATACCTGGACAGGGGTGCTGGGTTGATCCCCGGGTGAATCAGAACCGTCTTGAAAACTTTCGAGTCACGGCATGGTTTGAGCAGCAGTTACTCGGTGATGGCCTCGCATATCAGCGGCGGATGGCGTTATCGCATGATACAGGACGTCGCGCCCTTCGGATCGATGTCCGAAACGTTCTGAAAGAGGCCAATCAGTTGGCTGTCGAAAAGGCTGGTCCGACTCTCAAGGCACTCGAAGCATCAGACGTCATCCAAGACGTTACGTATCATTGGATTGTGAATGGTTTTACCTGTACGACAGATAAGAGTGGTGTCGAGGCAATCCAGAAAATTCCAGGTGTGCGATGTCTTTTCTTTGTGGGTCCTGTCCGCAAGAGAAACACTCTGATTATAAAAGATGTGCAACCAGAACACGAAGATGAACCGGTACCATTTCAGTCAGATGACGTGTCCCCTGCGTGGTATATCAAAGCACTCCGTGCTGATAAGGCTTGGAGGTTATATAACGCAACCGGCAAGGGCATACTCAATGTCATTCATGATGGCAATTTTGTTGTCTCACCGACTATTCGTCCAACTCGCTATCGGAATCAACAGGAACAAGCCAATGGGCTCGATGATGACGGCAATGGTCTTATTGATGATCTGCATGGCTTTGACTTTGACCGTCAAACTGGTGATTTGCTTCGACGTGGGTCAGATGACATAAACACAATTAATAGAAAACTTCTCCATGGTCATCAGTGTGCTGCCATTATCTGTGGTCGAATAGCCGGAACGCCTTCTCGACAGTTTGGTATTGCACCGGATGCTCGCTGGGCGGGTGTGCTTGCAGGTCAATGTTTTGAACAAGCCTTAGAGTGGGCAATCGAACACGATGCCGACACGTATAGCATGAGTTTCTCACGAGCCAATCTAGGTGAGTATCGATCACACTGGAGAAAAGCGTGTGAGCAAGCCTCACTTTGTGGTGTTCATCTTGTGTCGGGTGCAGGAAATTACGCGTCGGAGGAATCACCTCAGTACATACCAGTTCCATCGCAAATGCCCATTCCACAAGACATTCCTTTTGCTGTGTTTGCTGCTGCAGGTGTGCAGCGGGATTTATCAAGAACACCATTTTCCAGTCAGGGGCCGGTAGAGTGGAGGACGCATCACTATCAAGATGGGCGAGTGAAGAAGCCCGAGGTTGCAGCTTTTAATTTTCGGTTGCCGTCCATTCAGCCCAACGGTCGTGTAGTCAATCAAGCTGCAAGTGGAAATTCATTTGCTGGGCCAATGCTCTGCGGAACGATTGCACTCATGCTTTCTGTCGATCCGGATCTGCATTCATGGGAAACACGACAGATTCTTATCGATACAGCACGTGATATTGCCGACGAGGGCTATGACTACCAAACGGGGCACGGCTTAATCGATGCGGAGAAAGCAGTTGCAGTCGTAGTTGAGAGAGCGAAGAAGCGGGCGAGACATGCCGAATAAAAGAAAAGGTTTGATCGAGTCTTCAGTGTCTATCACACGAGGAAATGAGAGGAAATTCCAGTGCGTTTACTATGTCTTGTGATGATGTTTTTCATTCTCTGTTTTGCAGGAGTACGACAGGCTGACGCTGATCAGCCACATCTTGTGTTCCTGGTAGCGGAGAAGGAGTATCAAACAGAAAAGACCCTGCCAGATTTCTGTAAGCAGTATGTTCATGACGGAAGGACAAGCTTTGTTTATGCTAATCCACATGAGCCGAACAAATTGATTGGTAGTGAGGCAGTCGATACCGCTGATCTACTTTTTATAAGTGTTCGCCGAAGGACATTGCCACCACAACAACTCAATAGAATTCGTCAGTATGTTCAAGCTGGCAAGCCAGTCATTGGCATACGTACGGCGAGTCATGCTTTTTGTTTACGTAATAAAGAGCCAGAAGATGGCTTTGCTGCATGGCCAGAATTCGACAGCACAGTGTTCGGTGGAAATTACACCAATCACTACAAGAATACGCTCGTTGCGATGATTCAGAGCGTCCAGCCGGGCTCTTCTGTTTCAAAAGTTCTTTTGTCTGGAATAAAAAAACTTCCTACGCGTTCGGGTGGCTCGTTGTATCGTGTTTCCCCGCTTGAGGAACGGGCAGACGTTGTTCTGGAAGGTACGGTGGAAGGGCAGGCCCCCGAACCGGTCGCCTGGACTTTTCGTCGTGCTGATGGAGGCAAGTCGTTCTATACATCGCTCGGACATGTCGATGACTTTCGTGGGCCGGTTCTTCCGCGTCTTTTATCGAATGCCATTGGGTGGTGTCTCCATGAGTGAAGCGTGTCCATCCCGAGCCCTTCTTTTTTCTCTTGTAGTTTTGCTTCAGTGCTGCGAACCAGCTTTTTGTGCGCGAGAGGTTGAGTGGGTGACTGGGTGGGGAACGGAACACGAAGACCATGTTTTTGAGGGTGTTCACGTAGAAGATGGGGGTTTTTGTGTCGTCGGAAAATGTGGTGACCCAGACTCATCAACGGCAGGTGGATTTGTGATGAAAGTTGATGCCAATGGGGAACAAGAGTGGCTGACAGTACTGGGAAAGCAAAGCTTTCATGACGAAGCACGCTGTGTTGTTGAAGTGCACGACGGTTTTATCGTTGGTGGAACAATGGGTATCTCAGAAAGAAGATCAAAAGCGTGTCTTTGGAAGATAAGCCCGTCCGGTGTAATTACGTGGAAGAAGGTTCTGGATCATAAGAAAAATGGTGCAATTCGGGGCCTCGATACTCTTGATGCAGGATCATTTGCTGCAACTGGATATGTTGCGAGTGATGAGATACGTGTTCCGTTTATTTCAGATGAGTCCACCGGCATCCTTCTTGTGTCGAATCAAAGCGGTGACATTGCCTGGCAAAAAGAAATTCCCTTTTCACAGGGGGCGAAGGTTTCTTATCAGAAAAAAACGTGTGTCATCACGATCTGTGGCACGGTTTGGCAGGAATCTTTTGAACGTGAACACCAGGATGCTTTCCTTATTCAGTTTTCAGTCGATGGAAAAAAACTACATCAGCATCTGTATGGTGGCGCTGATATGGAGCAGTGTTTTGACTTCGAGGCGTTACGCGATGGATTTGTTCTTGCTGGACACAAAGCAAGCCATGAGAGTGGGAATTGGGACGTATGGCTCAAGAGAACCGACGCTGAGGGGAATCTGCTTTGGGAGCAAATCTATGACCAGTTGTCGAATGGAACAAGTAAAAACATTTTCGATGAGTGTTATGGAGTGAAGCAGACATCCGATGGTGGGTTCGTGCTTGCCTGCGGGTCTGGTATCGAGCCAGATCATGTTTCTGACCCAGACTCACCCGACAATCTATGGGCTGCATGTTTGCTGAAAACCGATTCTCTTGGAGAGCTATGTTGGACGTATGTGTTTCATAAACCGGAAAGCGGGCACAATGCCTGCGAATGGGTTATTCCGCATGGTGATGGGGAGTACCTGATGCTCCTTGATAGTGATCACCTCGGTGTGGCAGCACCATCGAATGTTGGATTGGTTAATGTGTCCGACAATTAAGTGATGGTTGTCACATCACACTTGTATTGTGTAACCCTAGTATTAAGCCAGTGATGAAATTTTCTGTCCTGGTGAGACACGAGATCAAAATTGTGTCAACATAGTGGGTGTACATTGCCACATGTTCAGTGACTGAAGCAGGAAGAGAGGGCTCCATGCGTACGATTTTTATACCCAATGATTTTATAGCACCCAGTACGAGAAACATTTCAAGAAATTTGAGCATCATAGTTGCCGTTCTATTTTTGATTTCAGCTTCCTGCACCTTTTCATTTGCTCAGCGGCCCGGTGGGCGTCGAGGTTCTCAAGGTCGTTCAGAGGCATCTCTTTCGGAGCCGTTTCGTGGTATTCGTTCAGGTGGCACAATCCAAGAGGGCCTCTTTCGGATTAAGTCTACAGGTGTTTCCACGCAACCAGTTGTTGATGCAGCAATTACCTTTTTAAATGGGCTCGACGATGAACAGCGAAATCGCACGATATTTCCTGTCGATGATATTGAGTGGCGGAGTTGGGATAACAGGCACTTTTATAAGCGACGTGGTGTTGGCTTTGACGAAATGGATGAGCAGCAGAGGAAACATGCGTTCGCTCTTCTCAGTGCAAGCCTTAGTGCCAAGGGCCTTACATTGTCGAAAGACATTATGAAGCTCAATGGAACCTTAGCTGAACTTGCTAACAACTTTGATGAATACGGAGAGTGGCT
>WLWF01000823.1_pt1 | contig 28528 bp, 44 predicted proteins | sample 6718331 | NCBI WGS metagenome assembly WLWF01 (sample SAMN12718692, study PRJNA515312) | sponge metagenome | isolation source: marine sponge | host: Mycale hentscheli | place: New Zealand: South Island, Marlborough, Capsize Point | collected 2003-05-01
CTTATTAATGAGATTATTAATGGGATATTATATGGGAATCTGAATGTTTAAGTGAGGGGAACGTTAGTGGACCGAACGATTAACCCTGAACGTAAGTGAGGGGGAATAAACATGAGGATTTACATGTCATATCCCTTATATATTAACTATCTTACCATTCTCACGAAAAAAGTCTTTGTATATCTTATTTACTGTGTTATAATTGACGGCATATTCATGAAACTCTATATTATTACTCTCTAGTAAATTTCTTAAAGCAATATCTACTTCCTGGGAACCTTTTAAATCCTGGAATCTCCCCTCTTTTTGGAAGACGGCATCGTTCCGATGTAACAATATGTTAATGTTATCATATTGATTGAATAGGTCCAGGACAAACTTATCGAAGTATTCCCCGTAGAACTTTGTTGGATATAGGTGTGATTGGTATCTCTTCTTATACACTAACCCGAACAATATGGGACTATCCACTATAATATACTCTACTTGACCATACACTCTTGATATGTTCCTATGTTGATTTGCTGTTATATATAATTGGTCATTAATAGCACTATAGTTTTTCTCCCACGCTATGGCTTTTGGGAACTCTGACGTAAGTTCTACTGACATCCCATTCTTTTTCATTATATAATGTAGACCGGCGGCTTGGGTTGACTTTCCTATTCCTGGTCCACCGAAAAGGTTTATGATTTTTGTTTTTATCATGTTATTAGTTTGTATTTGATTCCCCCTTTTAGTACATGTGATAACGATAAGGGTACCACTGTTTTTACTTTTTGTTCCGTTAAAAACTCACCGGCTGTTTTTAAAGTTTGTCCTGAACAACAAACGTCATCGATTAGTAATATATTTTTATCTTTAATTTCTTCACTATCTACACAACTAAAAATTATTTCTTGTTTTTCTTTTTCTAACTTTAAGTGTTTCTGGGCCACACAAAATTTACGTTTACTAGTAGCACATAACTTACTTAATCCTTTTTTAACTGGTATGTTAAGTTCTTGTGATAGACTCTCTACAAAGTTTTTTAATTTGTCACCTGAAACAGTAGGTGGAATAAACATTATATAATCAAATTTTACATCTATATATCTATCTACATTTTCTTTAGTTATGTCTATTAATCTTTGTGGGAAATCACTATATGTGTGGTATTTACAAGATTGGATTATTGTCCCTACCTCAGTCATACCTTTGCGTGTTTCGTAGGCGTCTAGTGAATAGCCGTCTTGTACAGTGTTTTTATATGATGTTAATAATTTGTACACTTAACTTTATTATATTATTTTTTAATAGTAACATTAGAAATATAACCATAATAACCCCATCAGTCAATTTATTAAATAACTAATTAATACAGTTGATATGTTGGATTTGTATCGTTATTATTAAATAAAATATAACCTTATGTTTGATAATTTTGTAAAACCGGAACCTTTAGTTTATGATTGTTTTAATTTCTTTAATGAATTTGATTTGTTAGAAATTAGACTGAATGAACTGGATGGTGTTGTTGATTACTTTGTACTTTGTGAATCTAATGTTACGCACACTGGGGTTCCTAAACCTATGCATTTTAAAGAGAATGAAGAAAGGTTTTCAAAATTTAAAGATAAGATAATATATCTACCTTTATTAGTACCTGAAGGGTCTCCTATTGACCGTGATAGATATGGGTCCTATGATGCCCCACAAAAAAGTTATGTGATGAATGCATTAACTAAATGTAAGGATTCTGATATTATTATTTATTCAGACCTAGATGAAATCCCTAAAGCGTCCAAATTTAAAGAGGCTATCTCTAAATTACCTGAGCACACTTTAGTTTGTTTTGCTGGGATGAATTGTATGTATCGTTTAAATGGGGTTAAATATAATGATGACGAATTAGATATATGGTATGGTTCTGTAATGTATACATACGGGTGGATTAAAAGTAGGTCTATATGGGCTGTTAGAAGAACCAGGATAGAAACGGCTTATATATTGGATGATGCTGGATGGCATTTCAGTAGTATTGGGGATTTAGAACATATATTGACTAAATTTAGATTTTGGGGTCATGCTAATGATATTGGTTTAACTTTTAATAGAGCTGAGGACCCAAAATCTTTACTAATAGATTATATAGAAAAGGGTATAGATTGTTTTAAACCAACACGAAAAGTAGTGTATGAAAGTATAGATTCACTACCTAAATATATTCAAGAAAATAAAGAAAAATTTTCTTATATTATAAAATAAATAAAAATAAAAAACTAACATGTTAATATCTGATTCAAAAGAATTTATATTCTTTCACTTATATAAAACGGCTGGGACTTCATTTACACAACTAATCGAACCTCACAGTAAAAAACACAGGAATAAACACCATAAAGTAATGGAATACTTACAAGGTGATAATAGAGAGACCTACGACAAATATTTTACTTTTGGTTTTGTTAGGAACCCTTGGGATTGGCAAGTTTCTTTATATCATTATATGTTAATGGATACACAACACTTCCAACATAAATTAGTTTCGTCTTTTAAAAGTTATGAGGACTACTTAGACTGGAGAATTAATGAGGATTGCAAACCACAGTATACTTTTTTTAGTGAGAATGGTGATGAAGATTCTCCTTTAACTTTAGATTTTGTAGGTAGGTTTGAAAACTTATCTGAGGATGTTGAGTTTTTAAAAACTAAGTTGGGTGTTACTGGTGAGTTACCTCATTTTGTGAAATCTAGTCACGCACCCTATAAAGATTATTATAACGATAAGACTAGACAAATGATAGCTGATGCGTACCATAAAGATGTAAGTTACTTTAATTACGAATTTTAAATGATAGTAAGGGAAACATTTAAAGATAAAGACATCACTTATTACAATAAACAACCTAGTTATTTACGTAATAAACCGGTTTCTATAGACCCTATTGACCATTGTCTCAGATTACAAAACGATTGTAAGAGACCAATTGATTGGGATAATGGTTGTTTATTTGATTTGGGTCAGGAAGAGTATATAGCAAAGTTAGATGGTGGATGTGTTGGTTCTGAAGGTGGTGTATTCGATGATGAAAGTATTTATGTTTTAAATAATACTTACCCACAAAGTCCAGGTGGTGGTGACGTGATACAATTTGATGAATTGGTTACTATTGTACAGAAATGGGGTTATGGTTATTATCATTGGATGGCTGAATGTTTTCCTCGATTAATTCAATTTTATAAAGATTATGATGGGGATTTAAGTAAGGTTAAGATACTAACTTGGGATACACCTTTTGTTAGACAATATTTTAAGTTACTAGGAATAGATGAACAACAATTGGTCCCATTTAAAAATGGTGTAATTTATAAATCAAGAAAACTCTATATTCCAACACCAATATTTTGTGGTAACCCACATATAAATTCTTTACTAGATATTAGAAACGAAAAATCTTTAAGTGGTTTTTACCCAACTAATTTTGAGTCTAAAACAAAAGATACTGAAGATAGAGTTAACATATTGATTTCAAGAGAAGGACAACCAAAAAGAACACTTAGAGACTTCGATAAACTACATAAATTATTGGTGGAAAACACTTTAAATTGGACTAGGGATAGAGAAAAATGGGTTATTTTTGACGGTATGAATATAGAAGAAACTATTAAGTTGTTTTCCAAAGCTAAGTTGATTGTTGGTGTTCACGGGGCTGGGTTAGTTAACTCGGTTTATTCACCTAAAGATTGTAAAGTAATAGAAATATTACCAGTGAAAGACTGTACAATAAATCTATGTCATTGGCATACTATTTCATCCTTAGGTTTAAATTATCGAATGATACCAGTTAATTTCAATAATAGAGCTTCTGTTGTATCTGTTGATTTTAATAGTGTTGGTAAAACTATAAAATCTTTTAGGTAATGATAACAGTTAAAAACGATGGTGATTTTGGTAATCATTTATTTCAGTACTTTTTTCTTAGGTTACAAGCGGAAAAACATAATTTAGATTGGTATTTTTTAGACCATTGGATTAATAATCCTAAGTATAATACAGCTTATAATCATATTTTTGATTATTTTGAATTACCTAAGGGTAATATTTCGAAACCTAGTAGTTTATCTCATCTGGACACAATAAAGGTGCCAAACAAATTTGTGGAGTTGGGTTTTATGGACGATGTTTTGTATGAGGGGTATTTTCAATCTGACCTTTACTTAAAAAATAATAAAGAAAGTATTAAATCTTGGTTAAAACCTAAGGATGACATTTCAAAGTCTTGTGAATTTATTATTCAAGATATAAAAACCAAACTTAGGTGTGATATAAGTGAGATAGGTGTTTTACATTACAGAGGGACTAGTTACAAAAATTTAAATTATGACTTACCTAAATCTTGGTTTGATTCAGCTAAAAATAAACTAGGTGAAAACGTAAAAAAATATGTAATTTTTACAGATGATGTAGAAGCTGTAAAAAATATGTGGGGGGATGAACATTTAATAATTTCTAATAATAGAATATTAGACTTTGTTGTTATGTTTGAGTTCAGTAATTTTATAATAAGTCCTTCCAGTTTTAGTTTTTGGCCCGCTTGGGTTTCTGGTAAAAGGGTGGTGGCACCAAAATTTTGGTTTGGTCATAGTAAAAGGATTTGGAAACCTAGTGAAGATATTCAGGTGACTGATTGGTTATATGTTTAAGTTGACTTTCTACTAAGGAATATTTAAATTTAAATAAAAGTATTATGTTAAAATTTTTAAAGAAATTAGAGGTAGATTCTGACGATATAAAGTTAGAGGATAAAGTTTTATGGAAAAATACCCCTATAGATACAGAAAAGATTCAATCTGATATTGAGCGTTTTTACACAGGTGTTAGTGATTTTAATAGGGAAGATGAACGTTCTAGACCTTTTGGGGTTTTAAAAGCGATTAAAGAGTTAGTTGATACTGACCAGATACCAGAAAATTTTACTTTACTAGATATAGCTTGTGGGGATGCAATAATAATAGATTTTATAAAGACCCACTATCCAAAAGCTACTATAGTTGGGTTGGACCCCAATAAAAATAAATTTGATTATCATGAGAAAGCACAAAAAAATGGTGTTATTTTAATTAACTCGTACATTCAAAGTTTAGTTGAGTCTGATGTTCCTCAAAAAATAGATGTTATTACCATGTTTAATACCTGTAGAGCTTGGGCACATTCTCAAAAAAGAGAGAATGAATCTAATCTTCCTACAACATGTGACAAATGGATTTTAAGAAATTCTAAATTTGCTCTTCTTACTATGAATTCTAATCAGATTAGTAGTTTGAGTGGTGATGGTGGGTTGGATGTTACTGTATTAAACTATTTTATTGAGGCTGATAGGGGTAATGACCCCACTAATGGTTCTTTTATAAGAATAAAAAATAAAATATAAGTTATGATTAATATATTTCAACCATCTTTAGGTGAAGAAGAAGTAATAGCGTTACGTAAATTATTTAAAACTAACTGGTTAGGACGAGGACCAGTGGAAAAAAAGTTTGTGGAGTCATTATCTAAAAGATTAAGGACCTCTTCAGAAGAAGGTGGGTTTACAAACACACCATTAGATAAATTAACCACATTAAATTGTTGTACTGAAGGGTTATTCCAAAGTATGTCTTTGATTGGTGTTGGTGAGGGTGATGAGGTTATTCTACCCTCTTTAAGTTTTGTGGGTGCTGCAAATGCTATTATAGAATGTGGAGGTGTTCCAGTATTTTGTGATGTTAGTTTGGACACGTTTAACACTTCTTACGAACATATTAAACCTTTGATTACCGACAGGACTAAAGCGTTAATTTTATTACATTATGGTGGTGTACCTTGTGATATTGACCCCATAATAGAATTGTGTAAGAATCATAATATTAAAGTTGTTGAGGATAATGCTAATAGTCCTTTCTCTTTCTATAAGGGGAGAAGTACTGGAACTATTGGTGATTATGGTATTTGGTCTTTTGATTCTATGAAAATGTTGGTGATGGGAGATGGTGCTTTATTTTATGCTAAAGATACTAAAGACATTACGAAGTTAAAGTCGTTATCTTATCTTGGTATGACCTCTAAAAGTGGTTTAGATAATGTTTCTTCTGATACTTGGTGGGAGTTTGAGGTTGAGTGTGCGGGGAGAAGGTCTATTATAAATGATATAAATGCTACGTTGGGGATGGTACAGTTAGATAAGATTGATGGGTTTATATCTAGACGTAAAGAAATTCACGAACTTTATTGTAGTGAATTATCAGAGATTTCAGATTTATATTTACCACCACCTATAGATTCCTCTAATGTTAGTTCTTATTATCTCTTCCACATTAGGACACCACATAGAAATAAATTAGCAAAATATTTAAGAGATAATGGTATATATGTAACTTTAAAATACCACCCTTTACACAAAGTAAATTTTTATAAGAAAAACACACCAAAAGAGTTATGGAATGAAAATTTACCAAACACTAATTTAATTAGTGATAACGCGTTATGTCTACCATTACACCAAGGATTAACTGGTGATGAGTTGACTAAAACTATTAATTTAATTAAAAACTTCTTCAATGAAAAACTTTTTCAAAAATAAAAAAATTATGATTACTGGAGGTACCGGTTCTCTAGGTAAGACTTTAGTTAGACTATTAAAGAATTATGATTGTGAAATTATAATTTTTAGTAGAGATGAGGGTAAACAAGCTTTATTTTTTGGTAATGACCCTTCAATTACTAGGGTTATCGGTGATGTTAGAGATTTAAATAAGTTACTTGTAACCACTCAACGATTAAAACCTGATTATATAATACATACCGGAGCATTAAAAAGGGTAGATGATATGGAGTATTACCCGGATGAGTGTGTAAAGACGAACATTCAAGGTTCAGAAAATGTAGCCATAGCAGCACAAACACATAAAGTAAAAAAATGTATATTAATTTCTACCGATAAAGCTTGTCAACCCGTAAATGTATATGGTGCTACTAAATTTGTCGCTGAAAGAACTTACACTAATTACGACTACAACACACCTGGTACTATTTTTTCTTCTATAAGATATGGTAATGTAATAGCAAGTAGAGGGTCTTTTATACCTATATGGGTAGAAAAGATTAAAAATAAAGAAATGTTACCAGTAACTTCTATGGATATGACCAGATTTTTATTTACCCTAAATCAGGCAGCTGAAGCAGTTTTATCATCATTATATTATTCAGAAGGTGGAGAGGTTTTTGTACCAAAAATTCCAGCTTACACACTAGATAACGTTATTAAATCTATAGAATTACTAAATAATACAACCGAAACACCTATAGAAATTATTGGTGTTCGTCCTGGTGAAAAACTTCATGAAGATATGTTATCTAAAACAGAATTGCCTCACACCTATGAAGTTGATGATAATTTATTAGCTATTATTCCTCAGTATGGGGATAAAACTAAGTATAGTTTAAAAACAAAGTATGAGGGGTTAGAGATGAATTCTTCTTTATGTCTATCTGATGATGTTGAATTTCTAAGTGAGAACATAAAAAATGGTTTACTACAATGAAAGTTTTTCAAACCACCTTCACCAATGAAGAAACTGAAGAAATTGTAGATGTTATACAGAGTGGTGATTTAGGTTTTGGGACCAATGTTAATGTTTTAGAGTCAAAATTTAAACTTTTTTCTAATAAACAATATAATGTAGCAACTAATTCTGCGAGTGCAGCGGCTTTTATGATTTTTTCTTTTCTTAAAGAAAAATATGGTTGTTGTGATGTATACACACCTTCTTTAGGTTTTATTTCACCTTCTTGGGCTGCAAATCATTTTGGACATAATTTAATATTTGTTGATGTTAATGATAACCTGTTGTTTGATTGTGTAGATTATAAAAATAAGAGAATAGATAATGGTAGAAAAGTTGTTTTAATGCCTGTTTTGTACGGTGGTGTAAGTCACATAAATAGTTGGGATGTGTTAGGTGATGAGATTATAGTAGTGGATTCAGCTCACTGTGTTACACCAACTATTGAGTGTGATTTTTCTTTTTTTTCTTTTCATCCTTACAAACCTATATGTTCTAGTGATGGTGGTATGATATCAACAGATGATTTTGAGTCAGTAGAATATTTTAGAAGTTACAGGAACTTTGGTAGGTTAGGTGTTGGTGACACTTATGATGTCACACAAAATGGTTTTAAATTTTATATGAACAACTTGAATGCTTCGATAGCTTTAATCAGTATGAAAAGTTATTATTTAAAATTAAGTGAAAGGAAACAAAATTTTTTAAAATTATCTAATGTGTTACCCCATGATGAATATTCTTCTTATTATTTTGCCACTAAAATTACGGATGACGCTGATACTTTTAACCAAAATAATAAATTATCAAGACATTATCCTTTAATACATAAAACTACTTTTTTTGGTGATTCTGTTACTCTACCTATTAGTGAGGGGGTTCACCCTAAAATTATAAATTTACCACTATGGGAACTTTTATAATAGCCGAAGCAGGTGCTAACCATAATAAAAACTTCGACCAAGCATTAAAATTAATAAACACAGCTAAATGGGCAGGAGCAGATGCAGTAAAATTCCAAACTTACTCTTCAGAAACACTATATAGTAAAAACACACCTAATTTTGCTGGGTATAAAGACATAAATAAACTTATTAAAGATATTGAACTACCCCGTAAATGGCAAAAAGACCTAAAACAATACTGTGACAAAGTGGGTATTGAATTTATGTCTACACCTTTTGATGAAAAAGCTGTGAATGAATTGGTTGGGTTAGGTATTAGTCGTATTAAAATTGCTGGTTTTGAGTCTACTGACTTAAGATTTGTTAAGATGGTTGCCTCTACTAAATTACCCCTAATAATATCTTTAGGTATTGGGTCTACTATTGATTTTATAGACACATTAAAGTCGGTGTGTTATTCTGAGGGTTGTGATGATTTAACTTTTTTACATTGTAATAATGCTTACCCAACACCAGTAAAAGATATTAATCTTTCTACCATTACCGAGATTAAAAAATTAGGGTACAAGGTTGGGTTATCCGACCACACTATGAATACCTTGATTCCCTCTCTTGCTGTATCATTGGGTGCTTCAGTAATTGAGAAACATTTTACCTTATCTCGTAATTTACCTGGCCCAGACCATCCTTTTGCTTTGGAGCCTCACCAACTTAAGGAGATGGTTGAGAATATACGTTTGGCTGAACTATCAATGGGTGTTAAGACTACAAAATTTACTGAATCGGAATTACTATTTAAAAAAGCTATGAGGTCTTTAGTTGCCTCAACTAATATAAACAAAGGAGAGTATTTATCCGAACATAACACCACAACTAAAAGACCTTTTTTAGATGGTAATATACCAGCTGAAAGTTATTTTGAGTTTTTGGGTAAGAAAGTTACCAAAGATATTGTGTGTGATGAATTTATAAAAAAAGACGATATATTATGAAATATGTTTTAGTTTCTAAGGACCTACCTTGGTCTGATTATTTACATACCTTATTACAAAAACATGTTGGTGATTTTGTTTGGTTTAAGGATAGTAGTCTACTAGGTTTAGAAGATTTTTTAAATCAAATGAACCCAGAGTTTGTATTTTTCTTTCATTGGTCTGAGATAGTGATGGACTCTGTATATGAAAAGTACAAATGTGTTGTTATACACACTTCTAATTTACCTGATGGTAAAGGTGGGTCACCATTACAAAACCAGATTATGGATGGTGTGGTAGAAAGTAAAGTTAATGCGTTAGAAATGAAAAAAGAAGTAGATAGTGGTGGTGTTTATTCTTCAAGACCTATTACATTACAAGGTTCTATTTCTGATATTTATTTTACTATCGCAGATATAAGTATTCATTTGATTAGGGATTGTATTGGGGGTTGTACCCCTATACCTCAGATTACTGGGGGTAAAAAGTTTAAAAGAAACTTAAACAATGAAATTGATTTTACCAAAGACCTTAAAAGTATAAATGATTTTATCCGTATGTTGGATGGTCCTGGTTACCCTAACTCTTATGTGGAGGTTGGTGATTATAAGTTAAGTTTTACTAGGTCTAGGTTGGATTATAATAAGTCAATTATTGCTGACATTAAAATAACACATAAAAATGACTAATAAAAAAATTTTGGTTCTCGCTGCTCACCCTGATGATGAGACTCTGGGTTGTGGAGGTACTTTACATAGTTTATCACAACAAGGTTGTGATATACAATTACTAACTTTTACAGATGGGGTGGGTAGTAGGTTAGATGGTGATAATAACAGAAATCCAACATTAGCTTTAGTTTCTAAAGTCTTAGGTATTTCTAAATATTATTCTGCTAATTTTCCTGATAACGCAATGGATTCTATACCATTACTAAACCTATGTAAATTTATAGAAGATAATGTAGATTTTACCCCTGACATTATTTTTACACATTTTAGTGGGGATTTGAATGTAGACCATCAGTTAGTTACAAAAGCTGCGTTGACAGCTTTTAGACCACAAAAAGGTAATAAAATTAAAATCTATTCTTATTTTGTGCCTTCTTCAACTGATTATAATCCTCTTTCTTATTTTGATGGTAATACTTACTTTAAGTTAGGTGAGGTTGATGTGTCTAAAAAATTAGAAGCTTTAAAACTTTATGATGGGGAGATGAGAAATTTTCCTCATTCCAGAAGTTATGAAAATGTGACCAATCTTATGAAAGTATGGGGTTCAGAAATAGGAAATAATTATTGTGAAAAATTTAAACTTATTAGAGAAATATTATGATTAACGGAAAAGATATAATTTTATCAGCTGTAGAGGAGTGTCATCTACCTCAACTGATGGAATGGAGAAATAACCCAGAATTTAGAAAGTACTATAGAGAGTATAAAGTTATAGGTGAAGACCACCAAAAAAACTGGTGGAAAAATAAAATACTTAATGACGATACGTGGCATTACTTTGTTGTGAAACCTAAGAAAGAACCCCATAAGATTATAGGTTGGGTGGGTTTAACCTATATTAATTGGGTGTATAGAACTGGTGAGTTTTCTATCACTCTAGGGGATACTTCCTATAGAGGGTTAGGGTTAGGTAAAGATATGTTACGTACTATTCTTAGGTTTGGATTTGAGGATTTGAATTTAAATAGAATATGGTGTGAGGTTTACAGTAATAACACGGCTTTAGATTTATACAAAAAAATAGGTTTTAAAGAAGAGGGTATTTTAAGAGAATCAGTGTTTAAAGAAAACACATACATTAACTCACATATTTTATCTATGTTAAAAAAAGAATATGAAAAAATTAAAATAGAATGGAAAAAGTAATTATTGTTGGTAAGGGACCTTCTCTATGTCCCATCCCAAAAATGAAAGGGTATAAAATTGCAGCTTTAAATGAAAGTGTTGGTTTATGTGAAGAAGTGGATTTGTGTTTTGTTGGTGATACTGAGTTATTAGAATTAATTGGGGATGAAGATTTTCCAAAAATATCAAAGTTTGTTATACCTGCACACCCACACGTTAATAAAAAAGTTAAGGATGGATACACATATAAAGATTGGTTACCAAAACTACAAGGTAGACCCTATGAACTTGTTGAGTATCACACAACGTATATCCCTTTTCCTGATAGGGTCATCCCGGACATACCAAAACAACATATTAGTAGTATAGCAGAATCTGCAGTATTGTGGTGTTTAATGAAAGGATATAGAGACTTTTTAACTATAGGGATGGACCCTAGTGGTGGATACCATCCTGGAATGTTAAAGTCACCGCACCACAAAGGACATACGGGACTTAACTCCGCATCTCAACACCAAACTAAAGTTTATAATGACTGTACTAGTCTTATAAAAAAAGAAGGTGGCACAATTAGTAGGTTGGAACCATCTTTTTTTGATTTATTTAGAGATGCTAGATAAAATTATTTTAGGTACCGCTGGTTTAGTAAAAGATTATTCCCCCACAAATTTGACTGTGGATTCTTTTTTATCCATATGGGTAGATTCTATCAAACACAATGTAAGGTATGTTGATACCGCTTTCGCTTACGATAAAAATAATAGTCTTTTAGATAAACTACCGATTCAAATATCTAATGTTAATACAAAGATAGAATTAGGGGGAGAAAAAAATTATAAAGAACAACTAAATAACTTTTTTGATTTGTATGGCTACCCCCTAAATATTTTATATGTTCATGATTTTACTATAGAAAACTTTAACTGTTTTATTGAAAATTTAGATTATTTAACTTTTTTAAGGGAGAGTGGTTTTATAAAAAAGCTTGGTGTGTCTATATATACTATTGAAGAGCTTAACTTATTAATGAGTCAACCCAATTTTTACATTTCTGAAATAGATGTTCTTCAAATACCTTATAATATATTTGATAGAAGGTTTGAACCTTACTTAAGTGAAATAAAAGCTTTAGGTAAAGAAATACATGTTCGTTCTATTTTTTTAAGAGGTAGTTTATTTAATTCTGATTTATCACCGTCTAAAGTAAAAAGTAAAATCGATGATTTCAATAAAAAATTAAATAATAAAAAATTATCACTAATACACCATACTATAAAATTTATAAGTAATAATGAAAATATAGACCATATCATTTTAGGGATAAACTCACATAGTGAATGGTCAGATTTAATAAATTCTTTTAATGTTAGCACCGTGGATTTAGATTATGATAATTTTATTGTTAACGACTCAATAATTAACATTAAAAAATGGTAAAATTAGGTATAATAGGTATGAGTGAGGGAAATGGGCATCCATTCTCTTGGTCTTGTATTGTAAATGGGGTGGTGCCCGCACAGACTAAAGATTTTGAGTACCCTGGTATAACAAGTTACTTAAGTAAGAACAAAAATGAGTGTATCCCTTTTAGAAATTCTAAAGTGGTTAGTGTTTGGTGTGATAATATAGAAGATTCTCAAAAAATTTGTAGTTTTTCTCGGGTATCTCAAATATCAAACACACTTAAAGATTTAGTAGATGGGGTAGATGCGGTTTTATTAGCTAGGGATGATTCTCATAATCACCTTAAATTCGCAAAATATTGTATTTCTGAGGGTAAACCAATTTTTATAGACAAACCTATTTCTACTTCTGTAAAAGGTTTAAATAATATTTTAGACATTTCTAAATACGACCACCAAATTTTTTCTTGTTCAGCTCTTCGTTATGACCCAGATTTAAATTTTAAGTCTTTAGAAAATGAGGTTGGTACTATTAAAAAAATTGTTTGTTATACAAATAAACCTTGGGATACCTATTCTGTTCATCTTATCCAACCCTTAGTGTACCACTTTAATATTAAAGGGGTTAGTAGTATTAAAAAAACAATTTTAGGTATAAAGTTTACACACGGCAATATAGACTTTGAAGTTAACTGTGATGTAACTGATGTTAGGGGACTTTTCTTTGAAGTTATTGGTTCTAAATTTACGAAATTGATTAAATTTAATAACTCATTTATTTCCTTTAGAGAATCTTTACGTAATTTTATCTCACAGATTGAGTGTGGGAAGGTTTTAATCCCACCTCAAGAAACTCTTGAAGTTGTAAAACTAATAGAAGTGGGAAAATAAGTTTATCTATTAATAATTTAAACATGAGTAGTACGATATGGATTATAGTTGGAATAATATTTGTAACTGTTTGGTTATGGATTGGGTGGGAAATTTGGAATGCACCTCTAGTTCCAGATGATTATGATATGGAGGACATGGAAAAAGAAATATGGAAGGACTTGAATCAAAAATAAATAAAGTGGAGATTGTAATGGTTAAAAAACAAGGATGCATGCCTTGTACAATATTTAAACCCACTATAGAAAAATACGCTTTAGAGAATGGGATAGAGTTTAGAACTATTAAAGCGGAAGATATGCCGGAACCAATTAGACCCGAATATTATCCTTATTTTTATTTAAGGTCCGGTGATAAAATTTTAGAAGAGTGGGGTGGTACCAATGAAAGAAAAATGGAAACAGTTATAAAACGTAATTTAAATTAATGTATCACTTAACCACAATATTAGTTAAGGATTCCGACACGGGGCAACACGGTAATTTATTTGGTGGTAGGTTGTTATATGTGTTAGATGAGTCAGCAGCATCTTTTGCAATGCAAGTTTGTGATACACCTAGAGTTGTTACTGTATCTATGGATAAATGTGAATTTAAATTACCAGCAAGAAAGGGTAGTCTGGTAAAACTATTTGGGGAGGTAGATAAGATTGGCACTACTAGTATTACATTAAGAATGGAGGCTAGAAAACATAATGTGTATACCGGTACCCAGAAAGTAATACTACAAACTAAAATTACTTTTGTTAGGGTTGACCCTGATGGGCAACCGATACCAATAGCTGAAAGAGTACATAAAAAATATAAGGAAATAAAAAATAAATTATGAAAGAAAATAATTACAGACCACTACCAGATGGTTTACACATAGGAAGTTCAGTTATAGAAGGTAACGGACTATTCGCAAAAAAATCATTTATAAAAGGGGAAGAATTAGGGATTACACATATAAGATATAACTCTGATGATTTTCACTCTAATTATATAAGAACTCCTTTAGGTGGGTTTGTTAATCATAATGTTGAAGCTAATTGTGTACTTTATGAGTGTGGAGCTTACCTAAAAATGAAAGTAGATAAAAATTTAAATCCAGGTGATGAGTTAACTCTATCCTATAATATGTACGACCCATGTAAAAATTACATGGAAGCAAATGAATAAATAATTATGAATCAAGAAGAAAAAGGTAGAAGATATGACTGGTTATTAAACCAGTATAAACTTATTGAACGACAAATAAATCAAATACCAAAACTCCCGTTAGAGGAAACGTTAACTGACTTGCAAAGTAGGGAATATGCACCCCAAAATCAGGCTAAAGTAAATCAATTAACTAGACAACTAAGAATGATAGATGAGGAAGTAAAGAGATTATTTTAGTATGATGGACGATAGGAGGTATCGAAGTTCTAGTTTAGGAGCATTTATAGGTTTTGTGGGTATTATTGTGATATGTTTAATTATGGTAGTAATGTCTCTCATACCAGGATGTAAGCACTTGATAGAACCACCAATAGACAAAAACAAACTAGATAATAACAACGTATCACTACACGACACAATTAAATGGGGATGGTCCGAAGTGGATGTGACGAGAGGAGTAAGTATAGACCCTATTAAATCAGATATACAACAAATGTGGGTAACAATAGACGGAGATACAATGTGGGAATAAAAGTAATTAAATCCAACTATCAACCACTTCTGTAGTTAATTTATTTTGATTAAATAATTCCATCTTACCTCCGAAAAGGAAAACGTTTGTGTTCCAGTAGTTTACAGCTCCCACACCTGCTTTATTATTTACATCATCTGAATGAATAACCTTAACATCTTTACCAGCAAAAGGTGGAATATAGGTGTGACTCCTCAAATCACCTAGAGTAAAGAACATACAAAATTTAGAATTTTCTACCAATAAAATTTGTTCTTGTAAACCACTACAATTAACTCTATGAAACTTATACGGAAGATTTTGGTTGATTTTTGAGTTTAATTCATATCCACTAGATTTACTATCATCCACCATACCTGTCTCAAAATCTATAAAAATTACATTGGTTCTTTTTAATAAAGTATCTATAAATTTAGTATACAATAAAATAGTATTTTCATTTATTACATCACCGTGAGAAGGTCTATATCCTGATTGACAGAGGACGTAATCATTACCATCAACATTATTTATTTTATTTTTTACTAGAAATTCAAAAATATTTGAGTTGGATACTAATTTGGTATATAGATTATCTTGGTATGGAAATCCGTTATATATTCTACCATATGCTTTGCCAAACCCAATATTGTTCAAATTGTTATTTTTATCGGAGTAGATAAATTTTAAAGATGTGTCACTACTAAGACTTAGTGTTTTTATAATTTCACTGGTTAGTGTAGATTCGATAAGTTGTCTTCCTTCCTCACATACATTACAAGTACAATCCTCACCCCTAGTACCATTACAATGTTTTGGTATCATCCAAAATATACAAGCATGGGATGTTTTGTGGAAATCTAATTGAGTTAGGTCGTAATAATAGGAGGAACTTGGGTATAAGACATCTAACCCTTTTCTACCTGCACATACTATAATTTCATCTTTTGGTAATGTTTTATAAAACTTATTTACCCTTCCTTGCCAATTTAGTAGTTCGTAACCAAACTCACCAAAAAACACAAATACGTGTACTTTTTTTATCATTTAAATAATTTTTTATATAGTATCTCTGTGAATGTAAATTGCCAAGGCCAATCTATATCAAAACATTCCTCTTCCTTAATAACATAAAGGGTTGGGTCGTTAGGTCCACTGAACTTACCCATGTGTATCCCCCTTTTTAAGTTAGATACAGACCCACCATATAAACAATGAGCAGCTTCATAGGTTGTTGGTATGGATTTGGTGTTAGGTGTTTTTTTAGTGACTGGTGTACCGACTATTATATTATGGTTTTCATCCCACAACATGTTATTTTTCTCTACAACCCCGAACATTCCTGGGTGGGGTGAGGACATATAATTACTTAAAAAAGAATGTATTGTTTCTATAGTAAGTAAAGGACAACACGCGTTGACCATAATATAATATTTAAAATCAAATTCGTTTACCCACTCGTGAATTAATTTTAAATTGTCTTCAGTATTTGCGGATTCTAAACTTCTTTTATGTATATTAATTGGATATTTTTTTCCTATCTCAACCAGTTCTTTTTCTGGTACAGTTAATATAATTTGATTATTTTGTATAACTTCTGATTTGGTTAATTTATCTAATACTATATCTAATAGAGTTGTGTCAGCAAATTCATTTACCAGTTTAGTAGGTATTCTCGTGGAACCCATCCTACCGTGTATTATTACAGCTATATCACTAAGTTTTTTATTTTTCATATTAATGTCCAACCACCATCTATTGTTATTTCCTTCCCAGTAAATGAATTGTTGGTTTGTCCTAGTAAAAACAAAAGGGGTTCTACCAAATCTTTTTTTGTTAACATTTTTCCATTAGGACATATAAGTTCGTATTCTTTACTTATTTTTGTTGGTGTATTTTCATAAAATCCCCCTAAAACTAAAGAATTTATAGATATGTTATAATCTAGTAATCTAATTGCCATTTCAACTGTTAATTTAAGACTTGAACTCTTACATACTCCGTAGTGTAGAGGTGGTATAGATTTTTTATCCTGGTACATATTTTTATTAGGTACAACTAATCCGTAAATAGAGTTTATATTAACAACACTACTTAAGGTATTTTTAAATAAGTTTGTAAGTTTATAAGGTACTATAGTAGATAAATTAAATTCGTTTATCCATTGTTGGGTTGTGATGTTTCCTTTAGTGTTTAGATTATGTTTATCCCTAACATTATTTATTAGGTACTTAATTATTAAATGTGGATTGTTGTTACACCATTGAATTACAGTATTAACCCAATTCTCATCACTAAAATCACAGTATAAATAATATAAATTAGGTTTATTTAGTTTCCCTATTTTGGATTTGTCGTGTGTTGTTGTAACTACACTGTATCCATTCTTTAGTAAAATGTCTATAATCATACCTCCTACGGTGCCTAGACCACCAGTAATTAAAACAACATCTTCATCTAAAGTCATATACATTATCTTTCACTATGTTTTAATTCCCCACCAAACTGACCACTTGCACCAGCCATGGGATTTATTTCTATTTTATTTTCTTTTGGTCCACACTCACACATTTTTTTATTTGCTACCAGACTTGAAGCTTTTAACAAACTTTCAAAAGTTCCTGCATCTGACCACCATGACTCTAATACCTGACACGTCATCAAACCATCTCTAACATAAAAATTATTAACATCGGTAATCTCCAATTCCCCTCTATCCGATGGTGTTAAGTTTTTAATGTAGTTAAATACTTTATTATCATAAACATATAGTCCTGTAACACAAAAGTTAGATTTAGGTTTTTTAGGTTTTTCTTCAATGGACACAACTTTACACTCACTACCGTCTTCTAATTCAGCAACCCCAAATCTTTCCGGGTCATGAACTGATTTAAGAAATATCCTAGAACCACTCTCAAAATCTTCGAGTCTTATTTCGTCATCAAATATATTATCACCCAAACACACCGCTACGTTAGATGCCCCCACAAATCTTTCAGTTAAAGCCAAGGCGTGTGCAATACCCCCAGCTTCATCTTGTATTTCATAAGAAAGTCTAACTCCCATATCTCTCCCACTCCCTAATAGATTAAGGATATCACCACAATGTTCTCTTCCAGAGACAATCATTATATCTTTACAACCCATTCTCTTAAGAGTCTCTAATGGGTAATATATCATTGGTTTATCATATACCGGTAATAGATGTTTATTGGTTACTTTGGTTAATGGATATAGTCTACTACCGGTACCACCCGCTAATATTACCCCTTTTAATCTCTTTGCCATATTATTTGTTTTTAAGTTTTTTTATAATTTCATCACTTATATCCTCAGCTACATCATTCTCTCTTCCTTCTTGATAGGCTGTCACTACTTTATCACTAAAGTCATCCTGGGTGATGATAGCTTCTATTTTACCTAAACCTTCTAATCCTATCAACTCCCTAACACCCAATATTCCCCTATGTGAAAAAGCGTGAACAATACTTTCTTTATCTATATATCTCTTATTAAAACCCATTTAAAATTTTATTTTTGTTAAACCAACTTCTCCCCAATCATACTCTTTAAATCCTTTATCTCTTTCTAATGATACCGCGTGAGCTTTTGTTTTACTACCTTCATCATTAATTAGTACTCTACCAGAATCAGCATAACCCATCAATAAAATATCATATGGTACCCCAAATCTTTGTAAATCTTTTTCTGTTTTTTCTCTTAAAGATTCTCTTCTACCAGTTATAATAATTATCCTGGAACCCTCCATTTCCCATTGATTCATTTGTTTTATAACACCTGGTAATGGTTCTACTCTATTATTGGTTACTTCTGGTGTACCGCCTTGGTACTTGAAAATTGTTCCGTCTATGTCACATATTATTGTTTTCATCTTTTTATGTTTTACCTGAAAAATTAAATGTTAATTGGTTTTTATCTGCCGTGTGGTAAGATTTTATTAATCTGGTCTGGTTAAATTTATTACTAACCCTTACATTTCTTATATGTGGACTAACAAACTGACCATTTTTTCTATAATACCCTTTTATAAAAACTTCTTTATATACACTCATTTTTCAATAATGTATTTATATTTCATCTACATTGGAAATCCAGTCTTTTGGGTCTCTGTTCCTATTATACTGGTCCACTAACCATTTATCGTCTCTTTCTTTTTTGTCTACGTCTATTTCCCAAGACATTTTTCTTATTTTATCACCTAATTGGGCATCATTAGGTGTATTTTTTACTAATTTTTTTAACCAATAATTTATATACTCTCCCATTATTTTAACTTGGTATTAAATAATTTATTAATTATTTTTTTCCACCAAGATAAAGGTTGTTTTTTATCTTTTTTTATAGTAGTGACTATAAAATTGTTTTTTTCTAATTCTTTATATAGGTTTCTAGTTTTGATATTAATGGACCTTAAGTCTTTTTTAATTATTTTAATATCTTTTTTTAATTCGTTTGTGTAATCTGTTTTCATTTTTTATAATATAATTTTTATTTATAGGAATCCTAGTTCTAGTTTTGCTTCTTCACTCATAAAACTTCTATCCCATGGGGGGTCAAATGTGACTACAACATCACACTTTACCACACTTTCTAATTTTTCTACCCCACTTCTGATATCGTCTGGTAAACTTTCAATAGCTGGACAATTAGGGCTCGTGACAGTCATTTCTACATTTACGAAAAAATCCTGTTCACTACTTAATGACTTTTTAACTTTAACAAAATATATTAATCCTAAGTCATATATGTTAACTGGTAGTTCGGGGTCATATATTTCCTTTAGAACCATTATTACCTGTTCTTCGGTTATTTTTTCAGGACTCATTTTATAATTTATTAACAACAACTAGGCCCACACTGTTTAGTGTTATTTTCAACACCACACTTATCCGGTGCAAGACAATTAGTTTGTCTTGGTTTAAGTATGTACCTTAGTTTATTATTTGGGTCTAGTTCTAGTGTGTAACTACCTAATGTGTTGGTTTGGTACTCTATCTCAACTTCTAGATTTGGTTTATTGAATAGCCCCTCGTTTTTATTTATTAATTCTAACAATTTGGTGGGTGCTAGTCTATGATTAAAATCCTCTGCTGTCCATAGTTGGAATGTTATGAAGGACTCCGTTCTTACTGTACCTCCACAATCTACAAAATATTTATTTTTTAACCCCATTTCTGTGATATGAAAATATGGTGGGATAATACTACCACCATACACTTCAAATAATAGGTCACCAACTATATTAGTTTGTTTAACCAACTCCTCTTTAAATTCTTTTAATGTCATTTTTAAGATAGTTTAGATTTTCTAACCCAATCATCCTTACTCATTTTTAAACCATAAAGATAATATTCTTTTATTTTTTGTTCTTCATTTATAATTGCTGGACCTTTGTTGTTGTGAGTTTTAAAAACCCCTTTACATAACATTGCGTAAGTAGTAGTGGTGGACCCGTCCTCTTCTTCTCTAATAAATTTTTGTGATTTTAATTCTGTCATAATATTTTTTTCTAGTATGTAAAATATAGTTTAAATTATTATATAATTCAAGTATCTATTTATTATTTTACACTCTTTCGGTATTATCTGCTCTATAACATTCACTAGAACAATATCTACTGTCTTCTTCTAGAGTCTCACCACAAAACCCACATTCACATATACCTATAGACATAAGTTCTTCAAGTTTATTTTCAAACTCTTCTCTCAATTCATCTTCATCGATGTAAACACCTCCACTATCATAGTCATATGAGACGGATATAAAAATACCACCTTCTAATAATTTTTCATCTTCCTTACTTATTACCATTTTATTTTATTTTTTAGTGAACCAGGAAGGATTCGAACCTTCGACCGTCAGCTTAGAAGGCTGATGCTCTATCCAGCTGAGCTACTGGTCCATTCTTTTTACAAATATATAAAAAAATCCCCATAAAACAATGTCTATGAGGATTGGTGATTAAGTATTTTATCTTATTTTGGTTTTCTGTGGTTAACTTTTGGTCTTGTGTTACTTCTATTTGTTTTAACCTTAGTATTGTTTTTTGGTCGAGTGTAATTTGTGTTTATTTTTACCCTCGTATTTCTGTTGGGTGTGTATGTTGTGGATTTACCATCTATATGTGTAACAGTTGGTCTATGTGTATTAGGTCTATGAGTGGGTTTATTGACAGGCCTTTTAATCACCACGTGTGTTGTGTGTGTATATTGGGATGGTGGACATGTGTGGTAATAGTAATACCAAGGGTAATAATGGGGTGTTCCATAGTAATAGTACCACCCACTATTGAAACCCCAATAGATTTGGTTATTGTAATATGTTACTGAAGCATGAGATTCTCTTACATCAGAGTATTCTGAGTCTGATAAATAATACGTCCCGTAACATCCAGTTAAAAAGAACAAAGACATTAACACTACTACTCCTATCCATACATATGATAAGTAAAGATAACCTTTAAATTGTCTTGTGTTGTCTAGTTTTTTCATTACTTTTTTCTTTTTAAGAACCCAAATGCTAAAGTATCCATTTGATAAGCTCTAAGTAATATCTTAATTATTTGTTTCATTAGTCTTCTATTGTTTTAGTACCACATTTTATTTCAAATGGGTTAGGTGGTGTAACCGGTATTAATCTTTCTGTTAGTAAAGAACTCATTGGTTTTCCTAATCCTTCTTCTAAATCTTTAACCTCCTTCATTTTATCGTGGATTGTTTTTAATACTGTTAAGTGGTTGTAGTGTGCACCATATTCAGGTCTAACTTCAGTATTTTCTAAATTGAGTGGTGTTAAGAACCCATCTAACCATATTTTAAATTCTTTACTCGTCATATTCTTTTTTATAAATGTAGTTTAAAATTCACCAAAAATCAATTTATGTTAGTGGTAAGTTTTTATATTTGTCTATTAGTTCTTGAACCTGATTTTTATATCTACACGCTACTGGCATTCCTTCTTCACAACCATCCCAACTTTGTACCAGGTCATTAAGTTCACTCATTATATCATTTTCTTCTGGGCTAGGACCCATTTCTTTAATTAAAGATTCATTTAACCCTTGTTGTTCATCATATACAATACCTATTTGTTTAATATCACCATCTGGATTTGGACCTTCTGTAGTTTCCCAATCATCATCACTTTCCTCATAAGAAGGGTCATCATACCACTCACCTGAATGGAATGTCCCATCTTCATCATACATAACATTGTTTTGAGCATCTTCACTAGAAAAAGCTTCTATCTTTGGTGTGTAAGAAATTGTTTTATAAACTCTCGCTGTTTCATACATTGGGATTTCATACCTTTTAAAAGGTCTAAGGTATAGTTGGTCATAGTTTGTTATACTACCATCTCTTAATCCTTCCCTGTTGTCAAACGCGGCCCAAAATACTTTATCCTCAACACCACTGTTATTAATACCAACAACTTTTAAAGGTGTTTCCATATCCAGTCCTCTATAATAAGTAGCTTGACCCCCATCCTCATTTTCACTAAACCAACTATCATTTTTCATCTTAGTTAAGAGTTCGGTTGCTTTGAAAAAAGCTATTTTAGGAACTGGCACTACATGATGTTGATGACCTTTTCTTTCTGTTCTAGGTTCATATGACTGGGTAGGTACATTTCCTGGTGTTGGTGTGTCGAATGGGTTTCTCCAACTACCATCCCCTGTTGTTTCTTGTTCATCTAATTCAAATAAATCAGGGTGAAACGCTTCTAGGTCCTGCATAGCTTCAGGGGACCATTGACCTCTTGCCTTTCTTGAGGTAGTTGAGATTGTCTCTTCCTTTAGTATTTTATTGATTAACTTTTTCATTATCTCGTTTGTAAGTACTGTATTACTGTTTTTACCATCCCAGCATCAAAGTATCTACTATCGAACTCTGCTATCATTTCATACTTCTCATCTTTGGGTCCGTCGATACTTATCATTTGAGGTGAGTCATAATATAAAACATATCGAGGATAATCATATCCTTCTATATATTCCATAACTATTTCACCATCTTTATACTCTACTCGTGCTAGTTCGTCTATCTTGAATTCTTGTAGTAATTGTTTTATTCTATCTCTCATTTTTAAAATGTTTGTGCTTTAGGAGGTGTGTCAAAAATCATATATTCTCTACCATTTTCAACTACTGGTTTTTCTCCATTGTTCGCGAATATTATCATTTCATCCCTACCTCGAGTATTAAATATATAGTAATTAACAGTTTTAGTGTCATATGGATATAATCCTCTAGATTCTATTTTCCAAGTATTATCATTCTGTAGTTCAACCCCAACTAGGGGTTTTGCTTGATATCCATGTTCTGTCCCATTATTTTTATTTATCATAACCATATCTACGCCAGTTAAAGCATCACTAAACATTCCGGGTTCACCAGACCATTCTGCTCCCCATCCTTCACCATATAAATTAGTTAAATATTGTACCGCGTCCTCTTCGTTTTTAGCTCCACGATTCCATGTTCTATGATTTAAAGACGCAAGTTTCTTTACTGTTGGGGTGTCTTTACCAAATAGTGTGTATCTTTCCTTATATATCCAATATAAAAACTTTCTTATGTTAAATTCACATGGTTGGTTGTTATTGACTAACCATTTAGAATATTCGTCTATTAAGGTATTTCTCACGTCTCTATGTGCGTTGAAGAAGTTTAATATTGACCACCCGAAAGTACTTCCTTTTGCTACCTCGTAACCTATAACACCACCACTACTCATGTGTTTATTGGTTGGTCTTCCCCACATATCATTATATACATCTTTTAAAGCTTTATTTATGGTTGTAATTATACCTTTTCTCCAACCACTAGTTTTACCCCAGTATTTTATGTTTTTAGCCCAATCTAAAGAACAATTTGTTTGTTCTTTTAAAACTTTTTTTATTAACCTTTTCATTTAAGCAATATTTTTACTTTTTTGATATTTTATCTGTGAATCTATAAACAAATTTAGTGTAGGGTATTTTTTCTTATTTGCTTTTTTGTAGGTATTCTCGTATTGTTTTTTTTCTTTATCGGTTAAATTTTTAACCTCATCTTTTACCTCACTTTTAGCGACAGCTTTTGTTGTTTTATATGAACTTGCTTTTGCTATACCACTAAAAAATTCTTTCATTTGTTTTACCATTGTATTACCAGCTTTAGTAAATGCAAGTGGTAACGCAACAAATCCAAATGAAGCTTTGTCTACCATTTTTGCAAAAGATGGTACTATAGTATCAAGAAAAGAATTAATTTTATTAACATTTTTTCCTATAATACCATATATTTTTTTAATTAGTCCTTGAACTTTACCTCCCATCTTTTTTGCTATATTAAATAAAGTACTAGAAGCTACCTTACCGTTGGTTGTCATTAGACTGAATACTTTACCTAATTGTTTTCCAATAAGTTTGTGTAAAGCTTTAAATGGTGTCGCGATAGCAGAACCCACTATAGGTATTACTGCTACTAAAGATAAAGCTCCCATCACCCATTTCTTTCTAACCATATAGATTATAGCGTTTATTGCATCAAGAGCATCCCCAATACCAGGTATAAATCCAGCATAATCCAATACAGACTGTACATCATCTATAACACCTTCAGTTAATAAAAGTTCACCATTGCTATCATAAATTTCTAATAATTGGTTATTTCTATATCCGTTTCCTCTTCTATAGGTCATTCCCTCAAAAATTAATCCTTCTTGGTGATTTATTTCTTCTTCTATTATACGAAGTATTTTATTCTTATCCATTTTATACTTTTAATTCTTTTTTAGCTTTATTAGTAACTGGCAATCCTAGTTTTTTAGTTAATTCCCCTATTTTCTTTTTGAGTTCTTCATTGTTAGGGTCTTTTTTTAGTTGGTTAATTAACTCCATTAAGTTTTTGTTTTCTACTTCTTTTTCCTGTTCTTTAATAACTCTATCTACTATCCTTACTAGAGTAGCTTCTGTTAGTTTAATTTTTTTCATAAGTGTTTTAATATAAATATTAATTTATTAGGTCTTGTTCCTGATTCATACTTAAAGAAATCCAATCGGTTATTGCTTCTATCCCTTTTTGTACATCACCCTCTTCAAAAACCCCAGATTTTATACCATAACTAACCATATCGACTACTGGGTCTAATAAATGTGACAAGTTGACATCTTCGTATGGTTCTTCCATGTCAATTAGTCGGTAGTGATTACCGTCCATATCTTTTATTTCACTATAGTCTGTTGGTGTAAGGGTGAATCTATTAGATAAGAATTTAAATATGTCAGACTTTAACATATCTCCTTTATCAACTATTACTTGTTCTTTTACCATGTCTGGTAAATTATCGTAGTCTACCAATTTACATCTGTTAGGGTTACCCATAGGACAATACTCGTCCAGATTTTCTTTATTATTACTTTTCCAGAACTTATATAAAGCATCACCCAATTCTTTTCCAAATAAATCATCAGATGGATAGTGAACCTTCGCTACTAACCTACCTGTACCTATTTCATTACCTAATTTATTAATTTCAGATTTATGTTTTGGATATTTGTCTGCCAGTATCTTGGCTATCAATCTTCCTTGTGTTGCATGACCTGAAGGGTATGCTGGTGTTTTAGCTGAATCTAAAGGTTCTTGGTGAAACTTTAGTCCTTTTGCATTTGCTAGTTGTTGGGGTCTAGGTCTGTTATAATGATATTTTAATTTAAGTATTATAGGAGATGTGTCTTTTGTAATATCTTTTAGTTCTTCTTCTGGAAATTCTAAATCTTTTTCTTTAAAGTATTTTTCAAAGTGTGGGAATATATCGTCTGTAGTATCTACAAACTCATCTATTACTGGTAAACTATCCAGTAACATTAATTCGTCCATAGCTTCTTCCGAACCATTCTTTGGTGGGTTAGTACTCATAAAATCTTTTATGGGAAAACCTTTAAAGACACCAAAATCTTTTTCCATTCTTTTTTCGTGTTTTTTAGGTGGTTTTTCCTTCCAAACTAATTTGTCTAGTTTAGATTCAGTCATTATTTCTGGTGTTCCGACGTATTTATCTATTGACTCATTTGGGTCACTAAAATCTACATAGTCTAGCAGAGCTTCTACAGGTAAATTCTCCAATAAAATATTTATATCACCTGACACTTCCTCTCTAACCTCTTCATATACATTATCGTATGGTCCAGGTCCTCTCGCCTTCCATTCTTTTTGAGCTCTCTCATTTGTCTCCCAAAGTGTCATATCTTCTATACCATCTTCCGTACTTACTGGTACTTCTGTACTTCCATCTACCACAACATCTAACATAATAGTAAGTGGATAACTATTGAAGTTTAGTAAATCATGAAAATCAATACTGGTTACTGTATACGGGTATATCCCATCTTGCATACCTTCTAATCTGTCTGTTATAATATTTATCAACTCTTCATCACCGTAATATGCAACTAGATTGTATTCAACTTTAGTCCTATCATCAGCATCATACATATTAAAACCTATCATTTTCAATATATCTGGGTCTAGTGTTGGTCCAAACTTTTTCCAAAAATTAAAAAGTAAGTCTTGTATTTCTTTTGGTCCTTTTAATTCTTCTACCATTTTAGGGGTTAACCCTTCATCTACCCTTATAAAGTCACTACGTGTTATGTTAGAGTCATAACTTTCATAATCACCGTAGTCGTTGGTTTCCATTTCACCACCCCAAGAATAAAAGTCATAATCTGCTCTATCACCCGCATCATCTTCATCAAAACCTAAAACTTCTGCACTCCCGTCTTTATATTCTATTTGGGAACCACTCTCTTCTCTATCTACATCATACCATTTTAATTTTTCTTTGATTGGTGCTTCTATACTTCCATAATCACCGTCCTCAGTCCAATTATCTAATGCCCACTTTGCGTATTTGGTTGTTCTAGTGTCTTCTACAACACCTCCCGTGTGATTAATACCAAATATTTTCATTATATTCCAAAACTTTTTACCTTCACTATTATACGGGGCAGGTGTATCGGTAGTTAATTTCTGTAACTCACTCCGGTCTAAGTTTTTATGTAGTTGTTTTAATATAGCAACTTCTAGTTTGGTGAACGGTGTACGGTCTGGTGCATCCGGGGTGTTAGATTTTGCTGCCTCAGCATCTCTTTTTTCACCATCTATAATCCCATAATCTTCTGGGTTTACTTGTTCTCCAATTGTTTTTCTATCTACTTTATTTGCCATTGGTGTGTTAGCATAAATCCAAGTATCTCCTCTGTATAAACTTTTTACATCTAATTCAGAAAATTCTAGTGATTCAAGTTCTGGGTAAGGTACTATATCATAGTACTCGTTATCGTAACCACGGTTTCTTTTTGTCATAAGTGGATATGTTTTACCTACTTTTACAACTATATAGGTCTCAAATCTTTTTGGCATACGTCCGTGTTCACCATCAACATCAATTACTCTTACAATGTCATCAACTTTTAAAACAGGATTTAGTCCTGGTTGGTTATGTTCTTTTAAGTATTTGTCTCTTGTATATTTTCTAAATCTTTGTGGGTTAGCTTCTATGGCTGCTTTTGGGAATCTTGTACCCACACCATGTTTTCTAGCTTTGGATAAGGTTCTAGCTATTTCATTAGGTTCTTCTTCTAGTTCACCTCTTAAAAATCCTTTTCTTAGTACCCAACTATCTGTTGGATGTAGTTGTTCTCTTCTTATCATACCACCACCAGCTAACATACGACCTAAACGTTGGTCCTCAGTTTCCCCAATAGGGGTTATCTCATAATACCTTGTATCAGCGTCAGGACCTTCCCAGTTTTCTGGTTGTCTATGTTTAATACCTGTAACTACATAATCTTTAAATCTCTCAGCTGTATTCATAGTCCCATAACTTTTATCAACATGAACTACGGTAACTTCATCACCTATCATTAAATTTGGATTTAAATTATCTTTTTCCATATTCTATCCAAGTTGAATTGACCATATTTTAACTAGGTCCACTGCTAGAGGTCTTATCTCTCTATTAAGATTATCAAGATTTGCTTTTCTATCTTCTCTGTCTGCTCTATCCATTAATAATATAATTAGGATATCTCTTACCTTATCTGCATTATCTAAAAGGTATTGTAGGTTTTCATCTGGGTCTTCTAATCTTTCTGGGTAATTTAAGTCTAACCATTTGGTTAACCATTGTTTACCTGACCATAAAAAGTCTGGTGCTTGGAACATATTTACAATTCCACTATCTCTTAAATTA
>WLWF01000828.1_pt1 | contig 28372 bp, 27 predicted proteins | sample 6718331 | NCBI WGS metagenome assembly WLWF01 (sample SAMN12718692, study PRJNA515312) | sponge metagenome | isolation source: marine sponge | host: Mycale hentscheli | place: New Zealand: South Island, Marlborough, Capsize Point | collected 2003-05-01
ATCATTAAGAACACAGACACATAAGAACACAATGAGCCAAACATTCACCGAACAATTCGCTACACTCACGACCGACGACAGTCCGCCACCCGCCGTCGCCCCGCCCAAAAAAAAGCGGTTTAAGGCTAAGAAGACGGCACCGCCAGCACCGCCCGCGGAAGACCCAATTTCTGCCGACCCAATTTCTGCCCCGAAGGCTAAGCGGACATTCGCCAATCTAAATCTGACCGAAACTGACAAGGCTGACCGCTTTAAGAAGGACGACGTATGCGACCGTTGCCAGCACACTTTCTCTCGCGGAATGGTTAAGAAATTCCACTACGCGTCTAAGAACTGTAAGGAAGGTAAGCCATATTCCGCTACCGATATTGGACGGAAGGGGAAGGAAGGACAACACGCAAAGCGTAAGGTTAAGCGAACTCTTGGACTAGACTATGAAGACATAGAAAAGGAACTGACCGCTATCACCCAATTTCTGACTAGCGATTTCTGCGACGTACGTGCGTACGGCTATATGGAAGGCGTGGACTACACACAGTGGACTAGCGTCATAGACTTTATCACGTGGAGTATTGGCCCAGGCTCACGGGGGGCTAGCGGACTAATCTTTAACCTAAATAATGAAGAAGAAGGAGCGTCTAAGGATTGCCCGCTCGCAAAGCGTCTGAAGTCTCTCTTTCGCAAAATCACTATCACTATAGAGCGACCCGCCACTAAAATCACTTTCGCGGGACACACTATCACGACTGCGGTTATGGAGCCAACCGAAGTCGTCTCCATATGGAGTTATTTCGTAAACGATTGTTAAGTAAGTAAATTACCCCAAAAACCTAAATTACTAACCTATTAAAATCATAATTTTTTTATTGTATATTATTATTATGGTACTGAGTACACCTAGTGCGAATTTTAAAACAAATAAACCCCTATATAAGCCAGTAAAATCTAGTAAACAAGGCAAAAAAGGTATGGTATATGTTAAAAACGCTAGTGGAGGTAAAAAGTTAATACATTTTGGCGATAGTAAAATGAGCGATTTTACTAAGCACAAAGATAGCGGTAGAAGAGCAAACTACCTAGCCCGATCGGGTGGTATTAGAGACAAATCGGGTAAATTAACGGCTAGAAACAAGAATTCGGCTAATTATTGGGCGAGAACCGTTCTATGGGGAGCAAAATGAAAACTTACCTATTTTTTTCCGTAGTTTTATAATAGTCCAAATGAAAATGCTTTTTTTCACACAAAAAAAAAAAAAATTAAATCAGAGAAAGAGCCAAAAACACCCGTATTTTCCGTATTTTCCGTATTATCCACGCATTTTCCGTTTTGGCCTAGACACGGGTGGTTTCTTGCCACCTTTTTTCCTAAAACCCATAAGCGTTATTGCGAAGGTTATACGTTTTTTAAGTAAACCCGACATTAAGAAGTCGTTTCCCCTAAAACTAAACTTTGCTCCCGTAGGTATTGCCTTTAATTTTGTTAGGGTAGCCGTTGTAAATCTGTAGTTATCGGGGACTTTTAGTTGCTTTTTCAATGCTCCTTTCTTTATTTTATCAAAGTTTATAGACATATAAACTATATGGAGAAAATTACTGAGACTTTACTAAGTTAACACAATCCAATTCAGCAACGTTTCTAACGAAAGTCTGCTGTAATTCACTCTTTTCACGTCTGTTGGGTGGGAGTTTAGCACCAATACCACTAGAACCAGCGTTAACACCCGCATTTAATACGACTGTATAATCTTGGTTCATATATCCACTAGTCATACCTAAGCCCATTGTATAATCTAAGCCAACTCCTAACAAATCGGGTGTTGTTTGGTTGTAGAAACCGTTATTAGCGTCAGCAAAGGCTGAGAAATCACTTTCTAATGAGGCTTCTGTTAACTGGAGAGTGGCTGAAGAATGACCCGCTAATCTACCGTCTAATAAGGCACGCTGGAAACGTGAGCGGAGTTCTGCGTCCCCTTGGTAAGCAACCTTAGCCTCCATAGTAGACTGGTCTACGGTAAGAGTGTTAGCATTGCTGGCTGACTGGGCGTTTGGTGTGCTATTTGTTAAAGCATTTGGTTCTAATGAAATAACAAAGTCTTCGGGGGTTCTTTGTGAGTTTTTCTGCTGTGTATAACTTTTAAGACCTAGCGGAACGCGATAACTGTCTTGGTTCTGAGCGATATTATTTTGCTGGTCGTCGTCTAAGTATTCGTTGACGAAAGCCTTAACTTGGTTCAACTGAGGGGTGTAAGTGTTAGCAGAATGTGAGGAGTTTACGTCGTTAATGAGGTTAATTCTTTCGGCTAATGGTACTACATTGCTACCGTGTTCTCCGTCGTGTGGGACAATGTAGCGACCTTCTAAGCGAAGGTTCTTAAGAACGTAGTACTGACCCGCAATTGGGGCGGTGGCTTGGTTATCTCCTAGGTTAGCAAAACGCTGGAAGTAGAAACCGTTATCGTTCTTGAGTTCAATGGTAACTAAAAGACCCCCTAAATGGTCTTGTCCTAAATGGAGTGGGGTGGCATTGTTAAGAAGTGAAGTGTCTAATTTAAATGAGAAAAACTGTCCGAAGTTGTTATCGTTAAAGTTATCTAAGTTAGTAAAGCGTCCTCCAGTAGTGTGGCTAGCATTAGGCATAACAACTTGTCTGCGGTTAACCGCTCCAGCATTTACGCCACTAGCACCCATTCTAGTTAATGGTGATACCAAGAAATCATTCTCATTGTTAGCATAACCAGCCTTAAGGTTCTGATACATTGAGTAGTTATTGGTAGTCATTAGTTCTACGCTAGACTTTTTGGACTGTACGAAAATACGCTCTACAACATTAGAAATACCGCCCCAGTTAGACCAGTTAAGGTTGGCTTGTTTTGTAAGATTAATACCATTATTGTTTTCAATGTTAGTCGCTGGCATTTGTAGAGTAGTGCCGTCAGAGTTCATAACTACAATCTGTCCCGTTAAGTACATTTCACTAGTCTTTAGCAATCTATCTTGGGCTGGGATTGAGAATTTTACGTGTGGGTGTCCTTTATTAAAACTAGCACCGCCTACTAACTTTGTGCCACTAATTGAGGTTTGATTTTCGTTGATTGGAGGGAGTGAGAAATGAGTTAAACCGACTACCATTTTTGTTATAAATAGTAAATAGAAAAAAAATATGGATAGAGTTTCACTAATTAGTGAAATACCTTAATACCCTCGGTTGGGTCAGCCTTAACTACCTTCTTGCTCCAAACTAGAGTTCTAGCAGTAAATGAGGAGGCTGTATTAGCGGAGAAACCTAAGCGGATTTGTGGCTCGGCTTCTGCTAATGGATAGACATAAGGTGGTCTAGCAAGTTCTCTCGCTAACATATAAGTATTTGTGTACTGTTCTAAGTTTCTGCCGTCAGCATTGCCAAGGTCTTGGGGTTCACGGTTAATGGTGGATAATGCCTTTGCGGTTTCGTGCTGAGAGATAATCTTCTCGGCTTTGTGCTTAGGATTGTAGGCACGGACTGGAATAAGTCTACCGTCAATGTGATACTGAATGCTATCTAAGCCAATTTCGTCGGGTATTAAGCAAGTATAGTATTCACTATTGTCTTGTAAGTCTTCGTCAGAAGTTTTGTGGATAAAGGTCATAAGGCACTGAGCCTTTGTTGCTACACTTGGTACTTCTATTTGGTGCTTGCGAACATTTTGGGGGATAGTGTTAAAGAATAAGTCATAAGTAGTGAACTGATAATCTATACCTCTAACTAATGACTGAACTTCTCCAGCGGGTGGCTGAACTGATACAACACGGAATTCGGGCTTAACTTGGTAAGCACGTGTATCCACATTGTGGCGGACAAGGACTTTAGTTCTAGCACCTCCTAAGTTAGCACCGCCAAATGTAATCTTACACTTAGCACCGTTGGCTTCTATGGCGGTAATAATTCTTGAATTTCCAGGCTTGTCTTCGTCTGACATAATACTAATGTTATTACCAACTGCTAAGCCACAATCATTTACAGTACAATCTTCGGTAGTTTGTACGAAGAGGTCTGTCCCGTTATTATTGTCGCAAACTAATCCACCACCAGTACCACCGTCAGTCCATTCAACGGTTGAGGCTAGTGAGTGGAGACTTTCGGCACCAGCGGTAACAGTTCTAGCGGGTAAAGTTTGTAAGCAAACCTTAGGGTCTTGGAGGGTAATTTCAATGCGAAGCCCAAGAAGGTTAAGGAGGGGGACTAGTTTTTCTTCGTCCCAATAACGCATAATACCACATTTAAGGGGTGTAATAAACTGTCTAAAGTTATACTTAGCATTACCGTTAGACTGGACGGGTGAAAGCAAGTTGGCTTCTAAGTCATTTGGATTTTGCTGAACGGCACTGACAACGGTTGTATTAGCAGTGGCGTTGTGAGCGTAGCAATCAGCCCCAACACCTTCCATAGCACGAAGGTTAGATTTATCTTGAAAGAGATACTGGTGTTCTACAGCAGACCATAAATCATAGTTCTCCATAGTTTCTAAGTGCTGACCCGATTTAAGAGAGTAAATATCTACTCTTGAAATGATTGAGGATACTCCAGCCATATTGTTAAGAGCAGTTCTAGACCAATCTGAAGAAGTGTTTAGCACATTAAGGACCAAATAACTTTCACGGGCTTTAAGTAAGCCGATTGAGGGTTCTACCTCAAAGATAATCTTCTGACCTAGTCTTCCAGTAAATTCAGTTCCGTTTGTAGGGACAAGTGAAAATATTTTAGAGTTCATTATGTGTTAGATAAATTATATAAAGATTATAATTTTAAATAGAATAATACAATTAAAGATTAATTCTAATGGATTTTACTAAAAATATATGCGATACCATTGTTAAGTTTTTTTGGCGGTTCTATCCGTTCCACCCTAAAGAATACTACTACTTCTAATTATTTACCGTTTAATACTATAATTGGAACAACGTCCAAATTAGCACCGCCACTGCTTGTATTTTGCTGGTGTAAAAATACAACTCTAGCATATCTAGCACCGTCCATATCGGGAAATACTGTAGCATTATAAACACGATTACCAGCACCAGGAGAACCAAATGGTATACCATTATCGGTTCTTTGTATACCAGCCAAATCCAAAGCAGACTGAAAAGAAGGAGACCCAGCAGAGCCTAAATTAGTAAAGAAAACACTATTATCATAAGAGTATTCAACAGCAATTTTATCAATCATAGTATAATTAGGGTCTATTGTATTTACGGTAATTTTTGTTATATTTGATATATTCAACAAATCAATAGACGGTGTTGCTGTAATTTTAGTGGTTTCTGCCCCAGTAGGTGCTAAAACTGTTAATGTAGCATTTAAATAAGAATTCGCCGAAGAAGAACCACCACCACCACTAACAATATCTACTTGGAGTTCATTTCCCGAGACACAACCCGCTAAGGACGAAAGTGAAGTTATCATAGTACCTTGATTAGAACTAGTTGATACGTTAGACTGGATTGAACTAGTAGCAGTATCTATATTTCCAAGGTGGGCTTCGGCAAGAAGAGCAGTTGCTTCTGTACTAGCACCAGTAGGTAAAGCACTACTAGACACGACGACAGCCCCAGTATTACACGCTGTTATTTTACCGTCTACTGAAGTCAGTGAAGCATTTCCCGCTGTTTGTAAGGTGCTAGTTGCTTTTGTTGTATCGGCATTTCCTACAATATCCATTTGGATATTTCCCGCTGTATCTACGGCTACTAGTCTAGCAGTCCCAGTATTATCACGACCAATCATAGCAGTACCAGTACCAGTAGTGGCTAAAGTAGCCTCTCCCGCAAACTGTGTTCCACCACCACCGCCACTTAAAACGTCTACTTGGAGGTGTCCGTCTCCGTCTGTTGCTACTTGATATTGACCTCCACTAAAGAGACCCATAATCTTCGCTTTTGCTGAACCGTCGGTCATATTTTGGACTATTCCGTCTTTAACTGTAGTTAAACTATCACTTGCTCTCATAGCGTCAATCTTAGAATTAGTATCACCTACACTATAATTAACAGTGCCAATACTAGTGTTGACTACTCCTAAATCACTTGAGCCACGCATAGCGTCTATTTTAGAATTAGTATCTCCAAGGGTGGAGTTAACAGTACCTATAGAGGTATTTATTGTTCCTTGGTTAGCAATCTGTGTGGCTTGGTTAGCCGAAGTAGCGTCTCCAGCGGTGCTTTCCAATTTTCCGTCAGCGTCTACGACGACATAATAATTAGTTCCCGAACCGTCCTTAGCAGTATTACCAACTAAAGCAGACCGTAAATCACCATTAGAATTTTGCTTACAATCTCTTTGTGTAGTTGTTCCAGTTTCTACCCCCTTAATTAACATACTATCAGCATTTTCACTAATTATATGTAAAGCACCAGTATTGTCTACTCTTAACTGGTGCTGTGTTCCGTCCGTAGCCCCAGTTTCACTACCCATACATTTACTATCCAAATCTGCTACTTGAACGTCTATATCTAAATGACCCGTACTATCTACTGAAATTGGTACGTATTTATCGTTAGCAATATCTTTACCTAAAATAAGTTGTCCCGACATTTGTATATTATAGAACTAGAAATTATTTATTGTAGGACATAACATTCCGTTTATATTTATATTTATTAAAGTATCAGCCCCCGTGGACGATATTGGCACTTGCCGAACACTAATACTGCTACCCGCATTAACCTTAGTATCTAGCCTATACATTAACTGCTGATTTCCCGTATTTATCTGAAATTCACCAATTTTATAATCTATACCGCTAGCACGTTCTATGACTTCCAAAGTTGTTCCAGCCGAATAACCACTGATATTTATATCATTCAGCACTAATGATTTTGTGGCTGGCACTCTATATGAAGCAACCCTAGATAAATTGTCTTGTGGTCTAATATGTGCTAGCAAATTGGCTATATTATTGTCCGTATAAACACTTATAGTGCCTTGGTTAGAGGCTTGACCGCCAGCATTAGATACCTTTAATGAGTTAACTGCTACACCAGTGATACCTAAATTTAAAATAGTATTGCCTTGTAGGATAATTGTATAAGTAAGTTCATTACCATTTCCGTCTACATATTCCATTATAACGTCCCTCGCTCCAACGCCCCCAATACCGTCGTCATTGCTAGTACTAGAAACGTATAATGTCTCGGCAGTTGCTGGAGAATAACTGAGTTTTCCTAAGCCAATCGTTTCTGATACGTGTTGATTAGTTATACCTAGTACATTTATCTTCTTAAAACTACTATGAATTCCTCTAATTAGGTCTAACGTAAAGTCATTTCCAACTCTACTTAAAGCAGAATTATCATTAATACCTATTGTGCTATTCAAAAAAGTTTGTGCCTCAAAATTTGGTATAGTCAATCCGCAAGTAGTTAATTTTGCTACACTAGTTAATGCTTCATTGTTAACAACCTCAAATTGGGCGTAGTTGCCCTTTATTGTAAGACGTTTATAGAATACAGTATTCTTTGGCACTGCTTCTTCAAATACTAGTAAATTATTAGAAGCAGATTTGTTTTTTGGAGAGGCTACGTGGTGTTGGTAGACTTTAATTGTCATAGCCCTATTAGCCTTAAAACTAATAGTAAACAGTGCTAAGGCGGATACGTCCACAAGACAAGTTTGTCTTGTTTGGCTTGCTGGGACGTTAGTGGAAAATGTAAGAGCGGGTATTACTTTGCCGATTGGGGCGGTAGACATTATTTATAATATAACTCTAGATTATTATGGAAGGAATAACAGAACAAAAATATTTGGAAGTCTGTGAGGACTTTAAAAATTTAATAGCACAGAAAGATAAAGAGGTTAGGTTAACTAAAAATAACATAAAAGTATTAGGCAAGATTATAGCAGAAGCCTATGGGGTCGTAAAAATTATAGACAATACTCTCCATAATCTAGAAAGTAATTTAGAGAGTGTTATAATGATAAAAAAACTGATAGAAATACTTAGAACAGATTTAAGTGATACAATAGAAGAAATGCTTGTAGGAAATGAGGAAGATTAGTTTTATTGGCGTTTTTCTTTTCGTCCTCTATCCTATGTATAAGCACACATTTAAGGAACTAAAAAAGAATATAACAAAAGAGCAACACGAACGGCTAAAAAGGTTCGTAAAGGTTGTGAGAAAGTGAGTTTTGGTGAGACATTTTCTTAACTATTTCGCAATTATTTCGTATTTTTTTTTAATTGAAAAATTGATTTAAATATTTAAATCGTTCAGATTGTATATACAACAATGTCATTTAGCAGACACGTCTATAAATATAAGAATGATAAAGAGAAGATTTTCTTTGACAGCCTTTGGGATACGTACGGTATAACTAGAGACTATTTTAGAAAGAATTATATCTACTGTGGGGGTAATAGGTTTGGTAGGCATAGGTCATATTACATAAACGTCTTTAAAACTGACCCTTCGTCAGAATGGGACGAAGGTGGTAGCAAACATAATGGTAAGTGCTACTGTAGTACTAAAATTATAGAACAGTGTTTCGTATACAATAAGAAACTCCACGATTTAAACGTGGCTGAAGGCTTAGACCCGCTAGCAGACCGAGAGGGTATGCCTATTATAATTGCTATGGGTAATGAATGTATTAAGCGTGAATGTCCTAAGGCTGGTAGAACGTGTAGTGAATGTGGAGAACCGCACAGAAATAGAAAGGATAATTTATGTAAGGAATGCCGTAACCCGCACCTCTGTATTGGTTGTAAGAAGAAAATGCCTAAAATTCTTAGCAACGGTAAGCCTAATTCTTATCTGTACTGCTATCAGTGTAATAAAAATCGTGGTATGAGAATACCAAAGAAGGCTAGTCAAAAAATAGCACTGTAATATTTACTCTTTCGGGTGGCTCTAGTTTCGTTATGTCTATTAATTTCGGGTTTTTACGCTTTATATTATATCTGTCTCTTTTATAATTATACAATGTAGTTTTACCTATACCAAAATCTTTCTGTATCTGTTTGGCAGTTAAGTAGCGTTTCTCCTCCTCTAATCCTTCTTCATTAAAGAATTTCACTTTGTAATGATACACAAATTTATTAACTTCTTTTCCCATAGCGTTTACTAATATAAACTCTCTTTTTTTCCTTAAATGCTGAACGAAATAAAACGCCCAAAAAATGACCGCATAAAGACCGTTTAACTAAAATTGGGTTTAAATCGTTCAGATAAATTGTTTTTTATTTTTAATGTAAAAATTAAAGTATCTGATAAGTTATAAATGACCGAAGCCAAATATGAGAAAGCAAATAAATTCATTGTAAATTCACTCGCACGGTGTCCCGACACGTACGGTATTACAGACCTAAATTCTAAATTGTGTTTGGAGCGTATGAATACAAAAATGAAGGGCAATCATACCTTCGCTACGTCTTGGACTAACAAAAAGGGTGCTATTAACAAAGGTCGCCGTTTTCCCAAGACTAGTCTTGCGGGGCTGGCCCGTCCTATTCGCAACGCACTAGCACAACAGTTCTACTTTGACTGCGATATGAAGAATGCGTCATTCACTACACTCGCTAACATTATCTCTGTTAACGAATGGGAGGAAGAGTATCCCGAGATAATGAACTATTTTCATAACAGAGAACGCCTTCTTGGAATGCTAATGAAAGACAGAAAAAATGCTAAAGGACTTAGCCGAGACGACGCAAAGAAAGCGTTTATCTCCGCTGTATTCGGTGGTGATATTAGCAAGTATCGTCTAACTAATCTCACTGAAATTAGCCAAGAAGCGAAAGACCTTTACCTAGCACTGATATCTTCGGGAAATAAGGAACTAGTTCTGCTTAACAAAAATATTCTAGCCGACGACGAAATTAAGAAGAAGTCCAAGCACAATATTCACGGACAATTCTTGGCACAAATGACTACTATGTTTGAGAGACGTGCTTTAGAAACAGTGCTAGAAGTGATAACAAATCTCGGCTATTCATACGGGGCTACAATGAATGACGGTGTTTTCATAGAACATAAACGAGGTAGAACTCCCGAACAAATTGTCGCTGATATTAATAAGAAATACTTAGCAATGACCGAAGACAGCGGAGACCCTCACCCACTTACCTTTCACTACAAAGAGTTTACAGAAGTGCTAGAAATTCCAAAAGAAGTTCTAGACGCAAAGAACTATGGTTGCGACCCATTTGAGATAGCAGAATACAACAAGATAAAAGACGAATTTGAGACAACCCATTTTAAGTGTCTCTATGAGTGTTGCTACTACACTATCACGGGCGAAAAACGTCTAATCCCACTAAGCAAAGAGCAAATGAAATTAGCCTATGAGAACCTAAACGACTATCGTGGTAATTGTATGACTGGCTCTAAACAAGAAACAAACTTCCTTAGCAACTGGTTTGCCGACCCCAATATGCGTACCTATGACGAAGTTGTATTTCGTCCTACGCATAAGCAACTACCCCCTACTCAGTTTAACTCATTTATGGGGTTTGACATAGAGCAACTTAACCAACGCTACATTAACGAGAACATAGAGTTTTCAGAGAAAGATATCATAGACTGTGAATACATAGAAGAACATATCCGCTATCTAACTGATAACGGACACGAAACAAAGGACGAATGCTACGAATATATGCTTAACTGGCTAGCCCAAATCTTCCAAGACCCCGAGAACAAGCCACAAACTGCCATTGTTCTTCGGTCAGTTGCTAAGGGTGTTGGTAAGAATGACTTTACATATCTGCTATCCCGAATGATTGGCAACGAATACTATAACCAAAGTGATAATCCCGAACGAGACCTATTCGGTGGCTTTAATGACCTCTTTGACAAGAAGATTTTGCTTAACTTGGACGAAGGTGATAAGAAATCTACGCAGAAATTTTATGAAGAACTGAAGGCTAAGATTACTAACGATACAAGCAACATTCGTAAGAAGTTTAAGTCTGTAAATAGCAACGTGCGATTGTATGCTAACTTTATCTTTACTACTAACAATGACGGCGTTCATATAGACGTAGAGAGCAGACGGTTTCAGTTAATGGAGTGCGTGAATATGAAGCGTAGCCGTGAAGATACTCATTGGTGCGATATCCGTAAGGCTCTCCGTGAGTGTACTGGTGGTATGTTGCTATTCTATCGTATGCTAATGGCTCGCGACGTACGCCACTACGACTTTAGTAAACCTATTCAGACCCCATTCCTTCTCCGTGCTAAGCGTAATTGTCTACCAGCACCTCTTTCATTCCTTAAGACTATCTTCTCATTTGACGCAGAACTTAAAATATACAAAGACAACTACTCCTATATCCCAGTTAATCTTATCTTCGGCTACTACAAAGATTGGTGTAGAGCAAATAATGAAAGTTATACGCAAGCCAAAGATTTCATAGACGAACTACAAAAAATCCCCTTTAATATCGTGTATTGTAAAGACCAAGTGTGTAATCAGTATCTTAAAACTAAAAAGCGTACCCTCTTTATAAATCTCATACATTGGAGAGACTATTTGCTAAGTAAAAATCTCATAGAACTAGAAGACACCGAGGCACAACAAACCGAGGCTTCGGGTATGCTAAGCGACAGCGAAGACGACGAATTGTAAATCGTTCAGAACCTTTCTCTAATTCCTACGGTTTTATTTCCGTAAGGTGTCCGTAAGTTCCGTAAGCATAACAAATCCTTATCATTATTTTCTTCTCTTTATAACAATTCCTTATCCAAATTCCTACGGTTTCTACGGTTTTTTTTACACCTTTTTCCAAAATGAAATTCATTTTTTTTTTCCATTTGAAAAAATGAAATCCGTTTGACGAAACTTTTTCTAAAAAAACCGTAGTTTCCGTAAGTTTTTATATGGAGGTAAAATTAGAAAAAAGAATTGCTAAAATAAGTATGAGACCATATTTATGGTGGCAAAAACTTACCTATTTTCCTACGGTTTTTTTCCGTAGTTTTAGTCATTCTGAACGATTTACAATGCTAGTTTTTTTCATATTTTTTTTGTTTCTTAATTATATCAATAATGGATATGAGTATAAGACCGCTAGCAAATGACGACGTAAATAATGATATCGCTATAGATAATAGCGATAACGAAGAAGGGCTAGAAGCCCAAGACCCGAGCATTGAGAGAAATGCCGACGACGTTGAAGAAATATTTGTTAAAGAACTACCAACTAAATCTACCCGTAAACCACTATCTGAAGCACAATTAGAAGGGCTAAAAAAAGGTAGAGAGAAAATGAAAGCAAGAAGGAGACAAAAACTTAAAGACGATTTAGAAAAAGAATTAGAGCGTGAACGGGCTGAAAAAACAGAAGAACGAGGGCAACGAGAGCGTAAAAAAGAACAATTACCTAGCAGATTATTATCGGTACGGAAAAAATTGTTAGACCGTGAAATGTCCGTGAAAAAAGAGAAGAAAAGTAGATTTACTAAACTAAAATACCAAGTATTAGAAAGTATGGAGAGTGTTAAGGATTTTGATAGGCTATCAGATTTGCTAGACGAGATAGACGAAGAAGACATATATGACGACGAAGTGCTAAAGACTAGATTAAATGACCTTTTCCAAAAAGTGCTACCAAGTAAATCCTTGCTCTAACAATATTTCCTTGTCTGTATATTCTAAGTAATCGCAAAATTTTTGTGTAGGGTGTATTTTATTACACGTTGGCTCAGTACACCACCTAAAATCTTTACATATTTCACGTCTATCCTCGTGGCGATAGGAGCATTGTAATTTATCACACGTATTTCCAAATCTACATATTGGTCTATATTGTAGCCTATTTTTATGTGCTAATATTTCTTCGTCAGTCCACTTATTGTCTTCAGTTGGTATTCTTAGAAACAAATTTTGGTTAGCATTTCTATTTCTATCTATACGTAGCACTTTTAATATTTCAATTTTAGGGTGTGAATAAACTCCATTCATTAGATTATTCTAATCTATTTAGATATTTATTTATTGTTTATTATTATAAACTAATGAGCGACAGTAGCGAGGAGTATTTATTTAGCGACGAAGAGGACAATAAGTACCAGCAAAAAAAAAAATCAGATAGAGAAGAAAATCCCGACCTAAAAATCTACCCCATTAAGATAGACGAAGACAAATTAGGTGAAGACAAATCATTCTATCCCCTCCCTAGCACACCACACTTTAACGTATTTTTAGGACGTATTCGTAGTGGTAAATCAGTACTAATACAAAATATGTATCTATCTAAAAAACGCTTCTACGGTGGGGCTTTTGACGTACGGATATTAATTAGTGAGAGTGCTAAGAACGATACACAACAGAAGAATATGATAGACGAATTTGACTTTTTCTTTGAAGAATACAGTGAAACATTGTTAGCCGAAATACTTTCAATGATAGAAAACGATAAAGAAGATAGAAAGTATTTACTACTGATTGACGACGCTATGAGTGAGAAAGGTATTAGGCAAAACAAATATGGTAGAGACGCTTTTACAAGTATGATAACTAGATATAGACATATTGGGTCTAAAGTCTTAGAAACAGAAGGTAGATTATGTGTAGGTCTGTGTTTACAGTACTATAAATTTTTAACGTCAACGCTTAGAAATCAGATACAAGGCTTCTTTTTATTAGGAGAATTGCCTCACTCAGAACTGAAAAAGATAGCAGACGATTATTCGTTTATGGGCGGAGACGAAAAGGAATTCATAAGGCTATTTAACGAGACACGTAAAGAAGATTGGGATTTTACCTATATGAATGTGCCTAATATGGAAATGTATAGAAATTTTGACAATTTGGTTTGGTCTAAGAAAGAAAAATCTAACAGTAATATATCAACGAATGCCGAAGAAGAAAGCGACAGAACCGAAACCAGTGAAAGCGAAACCGAAAGCGACAGCCAAGAAAGCCAAAAAAGAAGTAAGCCCCGAAGAGTTAGAAATAAGAAAGCAAAAAAGAAGGGAGCAGTTAGCGAAGGCAAGGGAAATAAAAGCACAAAAAAAATTAGCCCTAACAAATCCTCCAATGCCCGCAGTGGTAGAAAAAGAAATAACAGAATTAACAGAGAAACCAGTTGTAAATCGTAGAAGAAAACCACCTACACAATTTTTGCCGAATTAATTTCTAATAACTATTTATATCTAATGTCATACATTTCTTTATTACAAGAACACGCTAATAATTTAAAAAGTAATATAGACGCGGGCAACGAGCGTACCGACGTAAGTGCTAGCCAAAAAGCCCAAGGATTACAAGAAAAATACCAAGAAGTATTAGACCACTACAACGCTGGCACTGGAGCAGTTAGCACACTTAGTTCAGCATTTCACCAAGGACGCAAAGCGTATAGGGGCTTAGCCACCCAACAAGCCCAAAAGGCACGAAATGCTTTAACCGCAAGAACTAGCACACCAGCGGAGTTAACTAAACCAACTCCAGCCCCCGCTAGCGAACCAGCCCCCGCTCCCGCTACCGCTACCGAAGAAGCAACGGCTACACAAGTAGACCCAGCACAAAATACTAATCTTAATAGGCTAGGAGGTTTTAACGAAACAGTTGACCGAGGTGCTATACAAGCACCTTTCCAAGGAAATACAAACTTTCCAGTAGCACGAGCAGACGAAATAGAAAGCGACGTTCGCCAAGCACCACTAACTCCACAACAAGCGAGACTAGTAGCAGACCCTACAGCACCTCGTCCTACACCAGCAGACCGCCTAATAGACAGCGAGGGCGGACCCGAGGCTGGGTCAGCAAGGCATAGTGCCTTATCGGGCAGACGCAACGATAATGTTCCCGACACATTAGAAGGAGATATTGGAAACCAAGGGGGTAAAAGTCTTAGTACCACCTTTGTCCGCACTGGTGCTGGCGAAGCGGAAGAAGGGGCTTCTGCTATAGGCAAAGTATTACCAAAAGCAACAAGTGCTATATCGGGTACTGCTAGTAAAGTTGCTGGGGCTATTGGAAGTGAAGGATTAGAGGCTGGAGCAATGACTGCTCTAGACGCAATACCAGTAGTAGGCGAACTTGCTGGGGCTGGCTTAGGACTTTACTCCTTATTTCACAGTCTTACAGACAAACCACCTACAGCCCAAGAAGAATTGGCTAAAGAACCAACTGCTAGCGAAGGTTCTTCTATTGACCCAACAGCACTTTTAGGTAGAACATAATTAATATCCTCTCCTCTTCATTTCGGTTCTAAGCCATTGTGTGTATTTGTCGCCAAGTTCTCGTTGGTCTTTTTTGTCTCCCCTTTCGTCTATATTTATATAAACACTATCTAAATATTTCCCCGCTTTTTTCAGTGCTTCTATATCTAATGTTTTTTTATTTAATTCTTTCTCGTATTCAGTTAATGCGACTAACATATTTCCTATCTCTCGGTCACTTAAAAACCTCTCTAACATATTTGTTTTTTTCGCTTGATTGAATAGGCTATCATATTTTGGATTAAGTTTTCTGTAGTTTCTAGCATACTTATTACCAATATCTTCAAGACTTTCGGGGGCTTTTTTTTTAAGTTTTAATTTTTTCTTAAGAGTAGGTTCGGGCTTAGGTAAACGTCTAATACCAAATCCCTTTCGTAGTTCTCTAGGTCCTATGAATGGCTCGGGGCTTGGCTCACGTACTGGCTCTCCTTCTGCTAGACGTTTCTCAAGTTTTATCCGCTGTTTCTCTAATTCCGCTCTTTGTTCTTTAGTATAATTTAAATCCTCATTATTAAGCCTCTGAATTAGGTCTTCTAAATTTAATTGGAACATTCTCCTCGTCTTCTCTTCAGCAGTTGTCTCTCTAGGCGGTTTATATTCTGTGTTAAATCTATCGGGCAATCTAAAACTAGGACCTTGTCCTCTAATTGATATTACCGTTGGTGATTGCGAATTACTCAAATCTGTAAAAAATTGCTCGGTTTTAAAATAGTTGGGTACTCTGTTAGCATTTGCTAAAATTGCTTTTGCGTCTACATTAAAATACTTTAAGGCTTCTATAAGTATTTCGGTGTCGTTACTATATGGTACAACCACGGGTTCGGGAGCGGGTTCGGGTTCGGGTACTGGACTAGGTTCTCGCACTGGCTCGGGTACTGGACTAGGTTCTCGCACTGGCTCGGGACTAGGACTTGGTGTTCTAATTCTAGCACCAACATTAGTTTTTCTTACCTCTTTCTTTGCTACCTTTTTACGGGCTTTTTTTTTTATATCTTCTTCCTTCGCTCCTTCGCCTACATTTTCTTTATCAAAATATTCATTATAATATCTATCCCAAAATTCTAAGAATGCTACACGTTTTTCGGGGTTCTTACCCATAGCACTTCTACTGTAGGCTGGTGAGTGGATTTGTTGTGTAGGTCCTTGTCCGTCAAATTTATCCATTCGTTCTCTAGCAGTTAGCCTACCTTTTTTTCCTTCAGTACCATATTTTTCTAAAACAAATTCAGAGTAGTCTACAATAGTTTCTATGAAATCTTCGTCGTCGCATTCTACAATTTGTGGGTCAGCGTCATAGCGTAAAAAATACATACACGCTTTAAGGTCTGTATAGTTATAGATTGTTTCACTCGCGTCTGCTAGTGTTTTTAACTCGGGTAGAATATTTTGCTCTAAATATTTTTCACTCTTTAGCACATTACTACCGTCTTTTCCGTCGCATTCCTTTTTAACAACCTTTTTTATAGCGTCTCTCTTATTCCTTGCTCTTACAAGAATTGGTTTACGATTATAAATAACAGTAAAATCTTGAAGTGCCATTAGTTATATAATCTACATAGAAGTTTTTTATAAAAAAGTTAAGCAAAAACTGGCTCTCCTTGCGACAATCTTAGCATTGCTATCTCTTGTAATTTATTAGCACTAGCAATCATATCACTATCAAACTCCAATTCTCGCAATATATCTTGTAGTCTGTTATTACTAGCAACTGTAAAACGTCTGCCGTCTATGTATTCATTTCTAGTAAATGAAAAACCATAGTAGTCTACATATCTTTCCTCGTTAATCTCTGCTAAATCTTCATATATATCTGCGTCTGATTGGTATCCATAAACTAAGCCACTCAGTATATTAGCAAAATTAGGCAATTTATCTATCCATTCTCCTCTCACATTAATTTCATTAACAATATCTCGTACCCCTTCGTCAGACATTTTGCCTAAGTAATCGCCCTCGTCGTCCTTGATAGCCAAGACTTTACCAAATATTTCTTCTTGCTCGTCTGCGTCATAATCTTCTAATTGGACTGCTGTAATCTCTAAATCACCAGCCCCTAAATCTATTTTAATTCTTTCTACCAAACTGCTAAATCTTATTTTATCTCTAGCCTCCTCTATATCTACGTCTTCGTCGTCGTCTAATTCGTCATACATAGTTAGTTCTTCATTGCCAAATATATCTAACGCAATATAAGTAGCAAACGCTTCTCTTAATTCCTTGTAGTTGTATGAAAAAATATCCTCTAATTCGGGGTCGCCAAATACATAATTGCTAGCAATATTCTTAAGGTCATTATCATATTTTTCTTCAAAAGCAATATCTCTTAAGAATTGTAAAGCAATACCGTATATTGCTTCATAACTATCTGCGTCCTCTATTGCTTTGGCAAATTCGTTGTTTACCACCGTAAGGTCGTCTAATTCTAGTGGTACTGTTAGAACAACTTCGTCTTCGTCGTCTAGATACTGGTAAACGTCGTCGTCTCCAGCCATTTCTGCCATACTAGTAGCATTGTAGTAATAACTTTCAGCATTTTCTATTTTAATTAATTTATCAAGGGTAAAAACATTTAGTTTCATTAGTGCTAATGCTCTAACTAAAGTTCTCTGTCCGTCTAACTGGTTAGCAGAAATCCCCCCGTCTGTTAGGTTGTCTTGTACGAATTTAACTACCTCTTGACTTGCTTGTGTAAAGGTCATATTCTTAACAGCCTTTTTCAGTTGCTGTGCGATAATTTGGCTTTCGTCTTTTGTTAAGTCTTCTAGTTCTAGTTTTTGAACTACCTCCTTAGACCCCTCTTTTTCCTTTTTATTTTTTTTCCTTTTTACCTTAATTTTTTTGGGCTTAAGGCGGGTTTCTAGTTCAGCCTTTTTCATTTTGTAGTATCCTTTAATTCCAAATTCTTTTGCTTTAGCACGCAATTCAGTTAAAGTAGCCATATTTTCTCTTATATTATATATGGATAAAAAATTAAAGAGAGTTCCCAAGGATAAAAAAACTGGATTACCTAAAAAATATGTACCTAAAGGGCTAAGCAAAGCCGACAAAGCCAAACAAGTAGCCTCCATTAAGAAAGGCACTGACAGACCTAAACTGAAGTCAGCCCCAAAACCACAGCGTAGCAAACACGTTGTAGACTTTGAGAAGAAATATGGCACAAAAATTACTAATGACAGTTTTATTAGTAAGAATTTATTAAAAAGAGAAGGTATAAAACAAGTACTGTCTAAAGGTAGAGGGGCATATTATAGTGCGGGTTCACGTCCTAATACGTCCAGCCAAGCCTGGGCGAGGGCTAGGCTAGCCTCTGTTCTGCTAGGTCGCAAAGCCCGCGTGGTAGACAAAAATATTTGGAACAAATATAAAGTCTAGGCGTAAGCCAATGAAGGATTAGAACTTCTCTGCTTTTGCTCTCTTGCTCTAGCAAGTGAGCCAGCAACACGCTCTGATAAAGCACCCTTTTTTTCACCCGCTCTTAAGGCACGTGTACCTTTAACTTTAATTCTTTTTGTGGCTGGTTCTTTACCAATACCTTTTAGGACTGCTTTACTTAAGGCACCCTTAGTTTCGCCCGCTCTCTTCGCACGTGGTCTTCTAACCTTAATGACCTTTTTGGCTGGTGGTGCTGGGGCTGGTGCTTTCTTGGCTGGTGCTTTCTTGGCGGGTGCTTTCTTGGCGGGTGCTTTCTTGGCTGGTGCTTTACCTAATGCTTTAAGGGTAGCATTACTTAAGGCACCCTTAGTTTCTCCTACACGTTTAGGCTCAGAGGCAACGGCACCACCACGACCAGCACGCTTAGCCCGACAATGTGATACTACTGGGACACCACTACTAGTGTGCTTAATAACGGTAACTGGCTTAGGTGGTTTACACTTTCTTTTTGTTGCTTGAATGGCTTTCTTTTGGACTGCTGTTGCTTTAACTTTTTTACCTTTACCGTCGGTAACTTTACCGCCTTGGTGAAAAGACATAATCAATTTTCCTTGCTTAGACATAATAATATATTAATAGATATTATTTTTTGCTTAATGCTTGTTCTTGTTGTTTTTCTTGCTGTATAACCGAATTTTCTACAAACTGTATGGCTTGATTATCTAGAACATTATTTCTAATAACTGTTTCTTTTGGTAATGGATAGTCTATTCTAAGTAGCACACTACTATCGCCAGCCAATGTTGGGTTAGTCATATCGGGATTTAGAATGTTAATCTGAATAGAATTAAGAGACACTGGATTTGTTAGTGTATGGACTAAATCATTTCTATTAAAAATGAAATCTTGGTTTGCTAAATTACTCTTAGGTACGGTATCTAATAGAATTACTGGGTCGCTATTGTTAACAATATCACCTTGTGTGCCTAGATTACTGGTTATAAGAAAATAACCGTGCTTACTGAGTGTTGGCAATTGTCTTGCTTGTATTTGTTTGCCCGTTGTTTGGACTAAGCCCATAACAGCATAGTCGTAAAAAGAAGTTTGGTACTGGTAAGTCCTATTGGATTGTGCCATTTTATCGGGGTCGTTAGCATTTTGTACTGCCTCGGCTTTCTTACTGGGAACATTCATATCAGCATTGTTAAAATATTGTACCCCAGCATTAAATGCTTTTTCAACCCCCATTTGGGGGACTTGAGACGCTTTTATATCAGTATATTTTGTAGATACCATAGGAATAACACTAGAAGAAACCCCCGCGTCGGTAGTAAACCCAGCCAATGTTTCTTCGTTTAGGTTAAAATATTTACACTTCTCATAACTATCGCTAGAACATATTTGCTCGTATGTAAAACCAAGTTTAGCCCAAATAGTAGTAGCCCAAGCACTCTTAGCCTCCTCTCTTGTATTAAAAAAATCGTCAAATGTTAGAAAATCGTCATAGTGTGTTATTCTGTCTTCGGGTTTTTGTATTGTTCTTAGTCTCTGTGCCGTATTTAAGGCAAAATTTCTCATAAAAACACCACTAATTCTTTGGGCTATTGTGTTAAGATTGTTTACAAGTACATTATTATTCGTAGACACTTGAGCGTTATCAGCATTGGTTTCATAGTAAAATAATTCGGGAAAATCGCTAGCCAAATTAGTACCACCGTCTAGTTCGTTTATATTTTTACCTATATCTACTGTTCTCTGAATATAGTAGCACTCCATAGAAGGATTATCCAGTTGATTACCTAACTTATCGTACGTTGGAATGCGACGTGGCTCGTGTAAATGGTCTAATTGAAATGAACTAGTTCTGTTTGTATCGTCAAAAGATATCTCAAAGCCAGTAGTCCCTACTGTCATAGACTGATTAGGAAAATTGTTATTAGTAAAAAATATAGAATGGTCTGTCATATTTTGTCCCGCAAATAATACTGGTAATTCTCCCTCTTGGTCTTTTGCGAATTGATTAAAATACATTGTATTTGGAAACAAACCACCCCCTTCACCCGAAGGATTTAGTTTATTCACCTGGGGTAATATAGTATTGTTTTCATATATGTAGCAGTATTCAGAGAACGCTCCCTTTTGGCTAACCAAATTATCACCTAATACGTCGCTACTAAATGCGAACAAAGACGGGGCAAAAGTTTTCGCATTTACCCCAGTGCTAGTGGGGTAGTGGTCGTATCCAGCACCCGCTGTGCCAAAGCCGTTATAGTCGGGTGCTAAAATAACGTCTGCTTTACCAGCAGTAACATAGTTTATACTTTTTGTAAAAAAACTAGGTCTAACAGCAAATACCGAAGGTATCACATAATCACTGGGGGTTAATGCTCTTATATTATCTACAAAAAATGTATTAGCGTCTCTTTGTGCTTGGCTATTATTGCTACTAATCCAGTCGTCATATTGTGCGTCAGTTAGGTTATACTGAAATGGCGAGGTAAATACTAAGCCGTCGCCTAAGTCCTCAAAGTTAACAATATTATTTACTTGTACCCGCGAACCTTTAGGAAAGTAATGATTTCTAACATTCATACCCCCATTAAAATCATATGTTTCTAATGTAGTTTGCTCTTCGCCCGTGCTAGGGTCAACAAATGTGCTATTCAATTTCCCACTAGACCCAACTTGCGAATATTCTACCTTTACTTGCCTAGCAAAATTATTATTAGTTAACATACCATTAAACTTACCGTCGTCTTTGGACTGCTGAAACTGTGTCCTAGCAACGTTGTCGGGTAGTTCTAAGCCGTTTAACTGTTTGGTAATTATGTCGGCTAGTTTTTGTAGCGTGTAAACACCTTTCTTAATTTTTAGAGTAGATTTATTAAGTAGTGGGATAGCATAACTCCAGCCCGTACTCTCGTAGCCCGTAGCGTTATATTGTTTAAACTTTCTATCACCACCTGGATAGTTCGTGCGGGCTACTGTTAGCAAAGGCATTGGGTTTTCTGTTCTACCTCTAATAGGACTTGGAGACCATTTAGCATTATCATAGTTAGTGTCTCCTTCATTAATGAATTGGTTAAGATAGTTTTGTACGAAGTTAAAGGGGGCTAGTAAGTCTAAGCCAACACGGTCGTCTTCGTCGTCAAAATCGTCTTCTACGTCCATTAAATCACCCGTTGTAGGCACACCCATTAAGGTATCACTCATATAATAACCATAAACTAATTCCTCTTCTATATCCTCGTCTATCTCTATAGAGCCACCAGCAATACCCTTCTGATTAATGAAAGAACTAGCAACAGAAATTTTAGTACCAGTGGGTAATTGTAATCCATTATTTATTTTGTATTCATATCTATTGTTAGTAGTAGGGTCTATCACTTTAGAATTGTTAGCATTAGCGTCTATGTAAATGCTTGCCATTATAATATAGAAAGAGATTTTACTTTAAGTAAAATCATAATCATAAATTGGATACTCCAATATTCATACCCCCATTTGGCATTGAGACAACGTTTACTAAGCGGGTTTGTCCTACGAAATAGTTAACGTCCATTACTCCTACTTCAGCCTCGCAAGCAACTGGATTACCAGTTACTTCACTCTGTGTACTTGGTAGTGGTTTTCTTTCATAGATAACACGGATAGGATAGTTTCCTATCATTGTACCGTTGCCTCTAATCATACCATTACCGTGGCTTGACTGTAAGTCTAGTGCGTTAACGTTAAACTTACCCAATATCTGTCCCGAAGGTGGGGAGAGAAGGGACGAGCAAGTGTTTGGGTCTTTACAGAAGAAGGGCTTATCTAACTGAAGGTCTTGTCCTAGATTGTATGCTAACTGATTATAGTGCTGAAGTGGTGAGAAAATTGGCTCGGGGAAAACATTTACACCGTTAATATTGTACTGAATGTTTTGTATTGAGATAGCGTCGGAGCGTTGGTCTAATAGCACTCTATTCCAACCGTTAACGGAGGCTGGTAGTTTCTTAATCTGCTGTAAGTAATGGATTTCTGTATCTACAGCGTTAATTCTATGTTCTACTTGCTGTTTAATATTTGGTGAGGCTACTGGGATTGTCTTTTCTACTGAGGCTACATTCATAAAATCTAATGTAAGCCCGCCGTCGCTCTGAGTTTCAGCACGGTAGTCTTCTTGGACTTTACTGGGGAAGATTAGGTAGTCAATTAGCAATTCTACTTCGGTAAACTGGACGGTACCGTCAGTGGCTGATAAATTAGCGTTAGCATTGTAAGCATTATTGCCTATGTTATTACACCATTCACTAGTGGCTGAATTAAATTCTACCTCTAAGAAAACCTTATAATCTGTGAATAAAAATAGGGGGATATTTCTTTCTTCTAATGCTGGGACTAGCATACCAAGTGGGATAGCACATTTAATATTACTACCAGCAGTATCGGTAATAGCAAAAGAATTGATAGCAACACCAGCACCAGCCCCCGAATTATCAAAGAGACCATAGTTAATACCACTAGTATCATTGTTAGGATATATTTGTCCCGTTTGTCCGAGACCACCTTGAGCCGAGATAGTTGTGTCGGTTTGTTGGAGGACTTCAGTGTGTAACTGATTGGCTAAGTAGTGACCCATTTTCTTAAGTCTGCTATCGGGTCTCATTTTAAGGAGGTGATTAAGTGTAGCCCACATACCTACGCTATCTAAGTCTTGGATTTCAAAATCGCCGAAAAGAAGGCGTACACGTTTAACACTACCTAAAACACCGTTGAAAGTATTAGCACGTAAATCACCGCTGTTGGCATTTGCTAAAGGCTTGAAACAAAGTAGGGTATTTTTGTCTAAGAAACCCATAGTATCTATTCTAAATGTGTGCTTGAATGTATTGCCAGTAGAGTGGATTGGTTCTAAGAATTCAGTTCTTACGTCCATAACATTATCGGGAGAAGTTGCCTCGTAGTTTGTAAGTTCTTGGAGGGAAGCCATTATGTATAAATAAACAATAGAAAAAAATTCTACTGTTAATATTATAGAAATATGAAGAAAAAACTAGCGACCCCAGTTATTGATAAATCTAAGAAACTAAAGTCTAAAGACGCGGTGGCTATGGGACGTATTTTAGGTAAAAATCCACTAAGCGATAAGATAATTGCTAAAGAAAGAAAGAACAAAAACAGAGATATAGAGACTATTTTTATTAAGAAAGGAAAAAAAAAATAATAAATTTCTAGTAAATTTATATCAATGAGTTTTACTAAAGACAAAGACACTGATAATTATACTACTGATAAAAGTGGGTGGGAAATGATAAAAGATTTTATACCTAATGATAAGATTATTTGGTCGCCGTTTTATAGCGACGGAAAACAAAAGCAATATTTCGCCGAAATGGGCTTAGATATAATTCACGAAGACAAAGATTTTTTCAATAGTACTCCTAATTATGACATAATAATAGATAATCCACCCTATTCTAAGTGGTTTGAAATTTGCGATAGATTAAAAGAATTAGACACCCCATTTATTTTAATTGCTAAGCCCAATTGTTTTATGACTAAAAAATTTCAGAATTTATTTAAAGAGCATTTACAACTAATTATACCCAACAACAGACCTACTTTTAGTCATATTACTAAAAAAAAAATTGGATATACCCCACCTTTTGGGACTTGGTATTTTTGCTACAAATTAGGTCTTAAAAACGATTTAACTTTTATCTAATTTACATATTGTAAGAACTATTACCAGCCTTACGTTCATTTTCGGCACAGTTGCTACATAAAATACTGAAGTTAACTGTTGAACTGCTAAGTTGTTTAGCCAGTAATTCTGTTTTCATATCTAGGATAGTAATCTTAAATGAGTTTACTGATATTTCATTATTCAATAGGTCGCTCTTTACGGACTGGTATGGTTCATAAACTGCTACAATATTGTTGTTGCTGTTATCTGCTGGAATAATGTCGCCACTAGCGAACGGAGCGGGAACATTTGCTAACACACTTTTTCTAAAACCACCGTTTAATTTAGAACTTAAGTTCTTATAATTATTACACGGTAAGTCAATGAAGATAGCATAACTATCTCTCTTCCAAGGGTTAGCGATATTACTTACGTGTAAGAATTTGCCATTATTTACAGCATTAAATGTTAAGAAGCGACTATAATAATCAGTTGGCATTGTAAAAAATGGTCTCATATTGGATAGTTTACCACTAACTGGGGCGATATTTAAGGCATTGGCTAGTTCGTCTGAAAATGTTAGTGAATAATCAAGTATAATACTGTCCGCTTGTATGGCAACGTCTGAAATTCTACACTGTGGATATCTAATTTCAAAGCCATTATCAGCGTCGGTGGCACAAATAACGGGGTTAAAGGGGACTTGGGACCTTGCTTTTGCTATAGCATTAGGTGCGACACCATAGGTAAGGTCTCCTACTTCTAATGTTGTTGGTAAGAAACGTCCAAATAATCTACTATCATATAAGAGTTTTTGGGAGTATCCGCTATTATTTGTGTCAGCACTTAAAACAATTATACGGTAAAAAATCATACCGAATGGGTCGTCTCTACTAGTTTGGTATGTCTGAAAAATAAAGTATGGATTATCGGTTTCATTAAATAGGTCATTAACTCTAAAGTTTCCTACTACTCTTACACTTGCTATATTTTGGGTAGAATTAGGCCAATCGTAAATAGCGTCGCCAATTCCCATACCACCAGTTCCCTTACGTCCCTCGTAAATCTGTATTAATCCACCGTATGGTGCTACCTTCATACCTACATAAACTGGTAAGTATTCATTACCACTAGTACTACCACCGTTTGCTCCGTCAGAATTTAAAGGATTAATAGCCGTACCGCCGTTAGCAAATAATCTGTTAGTACCAGTACCTAGTGTTTCAGAAACTTCCGCTCCATAAATCCCAAAGTGAATATCTCCAGTCTGATTAGCACACGTTTTTACCCCTTTAAGAAGAACGTAATTTTGGTTTTCGTTTTGTGGTAGAGGATTAGAAGTGTCTACTATATATCGGTGGACGTATTTATTTAGTAGCATAGCACCACCGTCTAGAGTTGAAGCCACCCCACCAGTCTTAACAATTTCACCACTGGCAAGAAAATCTCCAGTCTGTATATTATTAGAAAATAATGGTGTAATAGCGGGAGTTTGTTTTGAATTAGTATAAGTACCGCCATATTCAATGCCTAAGCCTATATCTCTCTGTGTATCTTGGCTTAAGTCAGTATTAACAGAAATACCTTGGTATAAGTTTAATCTAGTTGTTAAACCACCGCTGGAGTTTAAAGCAGTTTTTAATTGATTTAGCAGTTGATTATAACTATACACGCCCGCTTTTATAGAAACCCCTTCGCTGTTTAAGTCGTCAACAAACAAATTGTTTGGCGACGTACCGTCAGTAGGGTCTAATCTTGGTAGCACATTACTAGCGTCTACGGTAATAGTTATTGTTTGGTCCTCTTGAAAGACTACCTCACCAGCCCTTTCTAATTCAGCAAACTTGAATTCAATCTGTGAGTTCTTTCCTATAACAATAGGGTCTTGAAATCGTACTGTATATTCACTGCCATTGCCTTTTGGAGAAATGAGATTAAAGTTCTTCATATTGTATACAATTATGTTAGAAAATAAGTGCTAACAAATTTCTTACGAAACATACCTAATTTTTTCCGTAGTTTTGTAATAGTCCAAATGAAAAAGTTTTTTTTCCAGCAAAAAAAAAAAAAAATGATTTCAGAAAAGTTTTAAAAACACCCGTATTTTCCGTAGAAACCGTAGGATTAGATATGCTTTCTACCGTCTCGCCAAAAATCGCATTTATTGGCATAATCTACCACCGCGATAATGTTCTTACCCAAATCCATTAGTAGGTTAGAAAACTCTAAATATCTGCCCTCCAAAAACTCTCCAGTATCCACGCCGTCCTCAGCCACTTCCAGTAGTTTATAGTTTTGTTCTTTTATTTCTGCCTCCAGTTCTAGCACTTTGTCCTTCTGAAAAATAGTCATTGCTACAAAGAATTTATACAGTAGTTTAACGTGTTCCTTAATAGGGTGTCCGTCGCTGAATTCGTCTAATTCTGCTATGCCAGCCTTACAGAAATCCTTAGTATCTGTTTGCCCTTTTAGAAAGTGCTTAATCTGCTCTTTTCTACAGTCTTCTATAGCGTCGCACATACTAATAATTGCTTTTCCTACTATTTCGTCTTCTATTAAATTGCTATTAATAGATTGCTCCTTAGTAATACCAAGGTGTATTTCGGGGTTTTTAAAGTCGCACGCTACATTAGCATATCCATAGGGAGTTTGGATAAAGATTGGGCTAGTCGGATATTCGGTGATAAATTGGGTCATAGTCTGTAAATTGTTATATCGGTCGTCGCAAGAAAAATAAACAATTTAATTGTCTGCTATAAACCCAATTTTAGTTAAAGAAATTATCCCCGAGCAAAAATTGGGCGATAAAAAATGATTATAAGCCACGCACATATTATTTCTAATTAGCCTTAATTAGTTAGCCTCACAGAGTAGTCCTACATAACTATCCATAAACCAGTCGGGTACTTTCTCACGCAATAAAGCCCGATCTTCTAGCGTCTTCACGGCTATCATATTGCCACGAATAACCTCGGCTTCTATGTCGTGTCCGCCAACGTCTTCCAGTACAATTATATCACCGCAGTCGGCTTCTTCCATAGCGGATAGAGCATTGTCGCACCACTCCTTCTCTTCACGTGGCGTAAAATATTGTTCTATTTTGCGGTATGTATCTGCGTCGTCTAGCAGTGTCTCACAAACAAGTTCGTCCATATCATTAGTAGCGTAAAGATTGTTGTCTACCACGGTCTGAATAATATATTCCATATCCGCCCAAAAAACGTCGTCGTCGTCAAGGTCTTCTCCACGCACATTCAGTAGATAGCCACGCTCTTCCAATGTAAGGATAAACCAAGATATATTCATATCGTAAGTGATAGAGCCAAAGCCTCCACGCACGTCATTATTCATAACCATTTCTATTTTTAGTCTCTTTTGTCGTCTCTGTTCTTAATGATATAAGGTCTGAGAAAAAACAATTTAATATGTAAAATAAAATCCAATTTTAGTTAAAGGCCTTAATTGCGAACAAAAATTGGGCGATAAAAAATGATTATAAGCCACGCACATATTATTATTAATTTTTATTTAGTAGGGCATAAAATCACGGTCGGGTACATATATTTCGTTCTTTCCTTCGCGGATTTTATTGTAGTTGTATCCCGCGAAAATCTCACGGTTCACACTCCAGTAGCCGTCTTCTAGGCAATAGCGACTGATTGGCACACACATAGACGGGCGAGTTTTGTTTCGTTCCTTATGATATTCTATTTCGTCTCGCATAGACGCTACACTCGGCATAGTGATAGAATTAGAACTAGCCTGGATAGACTGATAGTTGGAGTATTTCGTAGCCTTCCATATTCCTTCGTGAGCGTGGCGAATTAGCCGTTTGTAGACGTTAGCCATTCTTTTATTGGGCGTAGCGGTAGCCTCGCGAAAGCCCTTAAAGTTCACGCACGGCTGATATTCGCCCGAAAACTGTAGGTTCTTAGCCCGCTGAGCGAAGAAGTGCGGAGCGTACGTACGCTTCTCGCTCTCGTACCTTTGATTAGTCCCGTTCCACCGCATATCCACCCGAATTTGGGCGATTGCGGACTTCATAGCCCGTGCGGTAAGGCTTTGCCATAGAATAGGTATGAAAATCAATCAAACATTAACAACTTCGTCGAGAAGTTCTTAGACAATGAA
>WLWF01000829.1_pt1 | contig 28363 bp, 32 predicted proteins | sample 6718331 | NCBI WGS metagenome assembly WLWF01 (sample SAMN12718692, study PRJNA515312) | sponge metagenome | isolation source: marine sponge | host: Mycale hentscheli | place: New Zealand: South Island, Marlborough, Capsize Point | collected 2003-05-01
CTACCACGCCCACCTTTCCAGCCAGAAGGCGCCACGCCAAGGACTGGTGGATTGTATCTTCGACTTGGCAAAAGACTGTCCCGCCTTTGGGTGTGGTCTCCAAGCCCAAGCGCTGGGCGAAGACTGGACCGCTGAGGGGCAAGTCATCGAACTGGATGACTCACTCGCCAAATACCTGAAAGGGCGGTTGGCGGGGCACCTTGAAGTCGGACCCGGTGGGGACGGGAAAAACCAATCGATTCTCGAAGAGTTCGGGTTCATGAGCATAAGGACCAAGGCTGACGCGAAAAAGGCTGGGTTCATGTTGGGCGACTTCAACGGTTGTAAGCCGTTCGCCGCCTCTATGGAGCACGGTAAGGAATTGATGAAACAGTTTGGTTTCAAACACCCCGACATGTGGCTAGGGGCAACTCGCCAATACCCCCACAAGAATCGTCTGTACGGTTTGTTGAAACTGATCGCCGCACTCCACTTTGTCAAGTCCGGTATCTCTGAGCAAGAATTGACCGAGGCAACCTGGACCAAGGAAGTCGGCGTGTTCCACAAGAGCGGACCCAACAAGGGGCAGTTGAAGGAAACCAAGGAGGTTGAAACCAACCTGTTGAAGGAGAACAAGGATCCACGATTGATGGATCATCGCTGGACGAAGTGGAACGCGAAACAAAGCAAACCGAAGATTGTTCAAATTCATATCGCTGAGACCGGTGTTGGACCGGAAATGAAAATTCAACAAATCATGAAAATTGTCGCGACTATGGACGATCTTGACAAAGATGACTTGATTGAGGAAATTCAAGCAAGTATGGGTATCACACGGTCACCACAAGCAACGCCACCGGCAAGTCCACCAAGGGAGCCATCGGCAAGTCCGTTCGATGTTCTGATCGAGAGCGAGAGCGAGGATGAGAGCGAGGATGAGGATGAGGACATCTACGCCCCCGATCCAACGGTAGTCAACGCTCTGGCACGTGAGATCTCAGCGGTAAAGATCCAAAAGGTCTTTCGTGGGTGGCACACTCGCAAAGAGAAGGTGATCTATCCAGCCGTGGAGGTGTTGATGGCACAACTCGTTGATTGTGTGGTGGAGGGGCAAATCGTCCACACCAAAACTGAGTATGGAGGTCATCAGATCCCGTGTTTCAAAAATCAAAAGGATCTGATGGCACTCGGTGTTTGTATGGGTAGGAAGCAGATCAATCTCAAAGGGCGTACTTTCAAAGAGAAGACTAAGAGCAAGAAATCCACAATGAAGGAACTCGGCACGTATCTCACAAAGCAAGGTCTCACAATTCAAACTCCTCAATAGATCATTTAGATCATTTAGATCATTTAGATCATAGTTCCTATATCAAACTATCCACTTTTAGAGAAAAAAAAAATAGAAAAACATAATAAAATTTTTTTTATGAAAGTGTATTAATATGAATAAATTTCTGATTAACTTAGACAGGGATACTGAAAAAATGAGTTTTCACAGAGATGTGATAAGAATAACGGCTACCGACGGTTTAAAGTTATCAGTTGATGAAATTAAAAATTCAAAACTATATATGAGATACAATACCAAAGAAAAAAAAATTAGAGGTCATTTGGGTTGTATACTTAGTCATGTAAAATTATTACAGCATATTGTAGATAATAAAATTAATGATGTTTGTATTCTAGAAGATGATTCTACTAGTGATTTTGAATTACCAGATGAACTAAAAGATACCGATCATATTACATATCTCGGGGGATGGCTGGTTAACAAAAAAATGAAAGATATTAAAAAACCTGTTGAACAGGAGTTAAAAGATGGTATTAATAAATTAATTGATGCGAGAGTATTGACTACCCGAGCGTATTATATCCCTGAGTGGAAACACGCTCAGGGATTATTAGATCATATTAATAATAAAAAAGTTTGGAGAGGAATTGATATTATGGTCAGCGAGTATGTTAGACATCTATATTATCCGGCATTAAGTCATCAGATTTTAGGATTTGAGAGTAGCATAGGTAATATGAAACCAAAGCATAATTATAAATTCTATATTCCTGAATAAGTTCAAAGTTTCTATATCAAACTATCTTCTTTTTTAAAGTTTTGAAAAAAAAATAATAATATATTATATCATTATAAATATAATGCCAAGAGTAAAAGCTGGGGAACTATCGCTAGGTGAAATTCGTAATCTGATTCGTCAACATAATAAAGTATCGGTGATAAAAGGAGTAGATAGTAAATCTAGATCTGCTTTACTGAAAGAGGTCGCTGATATGGGATACAGGGTAGATCATGCTGGAAAGAAGATTGTTAGGGGTAGTACGACCCTAACGGCGGGTAAGGCTGGTGATGTCAAACCTAATAAAACTACAAAGAAAAAGAAACTGATTGCTGGCGGTGATGCCCCTGTAATGAGTAAGAAAAAGAAACCTCCACCGATACCAGCGAATAAAAAGGGTAAGAAAATTAAACCCGATAGATCAAAATTAATAGCCGGAACGCTCGGTAGCGAACGGCGTGCTGGATATTAATCTAAAAATAAATTAAATATTAATTTTTCAGGAATTCTATATCTATCTTCTTGTGATAAAGATATCCCCGAAGTTTGTTTTCTTCTAAAAGTATTACCTAAATTATTTTTATGAAGATTACCTATCATATTTCCACATTTTTTGTTACAAAGTAAATTATTAAAATTTTCTTTATTAGTCCAAATTCTTGTTCTTTTTCGATATCCCCAGTCGCTGTACATACAATAATCAACATCATAAAAAGGTTTATCTTTCATTATTAATCTATCTTTCATTCTTCCTGTTGCTGGATTTTCAACAAACCAAAGTTCAGGATTAAAGTAGTCAATAATTTCAAATGTTTTTAATACTAATTTATCAGCTTCCATCATCTCTCTATCTTGTTCTTTTTTATCATATAAAACTCCTTTTCTCATCCTATTCAACCAAGCGTCTTGTAATTTACTATAATCAGTACAGGGTGGAGAACCCCAAACAATTGAGAAATAATCTCGGGGATATTGTTTATAATTAAATTCCATGATATCACATTGATGAGTAGCGGGTAATAATAGATCAACTGAAATAACGTCCCAACCTATTTTTTCACAGACTTTTCCAATTGATCCTGTCCCTGAAAATAATTCTAATACGTTCATTTAATTTATTCTAGCTTTTAATTTTTTTATCTAAATATAAAAATATCAGTAATAATATTAATGAATAATGAATGTGATTTCCTTGTGCCGACAACTACAAATCATACTGATTGGGAGGTGGCAGAAGATACTCACCTATATAAGATTTTTTTCCGTAGTCTTGCCCAGCACCGTCCTGATGCTATTAATACTATTTATTGCGGATTCGATTTCGATGATAAAATATTTGGTATTGGGTATGAAAGAGAAAAATTCAATAAATTCGGGTTCAATATTGAGTGGATTCCAGTAGAACCTAATCGGGGAAATGTGGTTTCAATTTGGAATCACTTGGCAACAGTATCAAAATCTGATTATCTGATGATTATCGGTGATGATATTTTATTTCCAAATGATAAAGATTGGTTAAGACTTTTCAAAAAAATGTTAATAAAAAATAATAATTGGGGATGGTCAGCAGGTTATTCAAATAATGATAAGATAGCAACTCAATTTTTAATTCATAGAAAACATATAGATCATTTTGGATGGGTCTATCCACCTGCTTTGAAAAATTGGTACTGTGATGATTTCATGTTTCAAATTTATCCGCGATCATTTAGAGGTTGGAGAAAAGATTACCCCTTGTTAAACTGTGGTGGTAATCCCCGATATATGCCTCAAAACGACAAAAATTTGTGTGATAAACTGATTCAAAGGTATCAAAAAGATTTATTAAAATCAATAAATAAATTTAAATATTCTGATTAAATAAATGCCTCAAAAACCAATTGAAAAGGTATCGGATGATATTCAATTGTTAAAATTAGAAATTGAAGAATTAAAAAGAGAGTTAAAAAAAATTAATATAAAATTGAAGGCGAAAGATAGTATTATTGAGGATCAGGAGAATCAGGAGCGAGGTTGGGTGTGGTCGCCGTGGTAGTCTTCGGGTGAACTAAAATCACCCACTCATTTTCGTTATAACATTGCCAAACTTCACATCTACCGGTAATCTTATTATCTCTTTTGAGTTTCCGATAATCATTATGATCTAGATCCTTGATAACCCATCTGTTACGGATAGAACGATAATCCAGATCCTCGTCATCGGCGTTCTGGTATTCATCATAATTCATAATAATATAATCTTTTGTTGAAAGTTTTATTGGTAGGGTTTCCTGAACGACTTCTTGAATTAGAGGTTGTGCCTGAATAGGTTCAGGTTCAGGTTCAGGTTCAGGTTCAGGTTCAGGATTTGTTGCTTCGCTAAGAGGTCGTTGAAAATTTCCTGAATTAATAATCATTTTAATTAGTGCCTTCCTTGCCATTCCAGTCGGAGCGGTTTGACAGTCCCAACAATTACAGAAAACTTGGTTGAGTTCATTGGTTTCCATCAGTAGAAGATATTCCTTATCGAGATTGACGCGTTTGAGTTGAAATTGAGAGTTCATAGTTGTTTTTTTTGGTTGGATTGGATTGGATATGAAAATCAAATTTTATACTTTTTTGAACAAAGACGGGACTATTTTATAGTAATTTATTTTTTCCTTTTTAATTAGTTTCAACGCCTCTGTGAAGTTTGGTATATAAATACAATCCAAATCTTTTATCTCTGATAAATTTTGAATTCCTTTTTCATGACAGATAGATGAATCATTCAAAATTGTAATTCCATCTTTTTTTGTAAATTTATTAGTATTTCCGATTGTTTTTACTAATTCATAATTATCGTGAATGATAATAACATTTTTCAATTGATGTTTGATAATTCTGTGAAGTCCTTCATTCATAGAACTAACACGATTCCAATTTGTTTTAATATATTTATGTCGTCTTTTAACGGAATCAACTTTACTAATAAAAAAAACTCTTAAAAAAGTTTCAGGGGCAATACCGGGTTTTAAATATTCTGGGTCTAATTTCATTTCACAATCTTTTAATTTATCCCTGAGATAACATACTAAACTGATTCTTGAATAACGGTTGTTGAGTCCAGCGACTCCCACCGATAGATTATCATTATAAGGTTTTTGATTTTCAGGGATATTATCATTTAGAATTTTATCTTCATCTGTTTCATAGAGTTCAGTATTTCCGTGATATTGATGAACATCGACACAGAGATGATCACCAGCTCTCATATCAACAGCGATTCCGTATTTTGGAATTACAAAATATCCTCCGTGATAAAATCCGTTTTCAAGAACTGTTAAATTTCCAAATCCAAAATCACCACTATCCTGATGAACAGCTGTTCTAAAATTCCTATTCACAGTAATTGTTGAAAAAGGAGTATCGCCGATAGTTAAATCAGGATTAATTGACGCCTGTTTCATCTGTAAATCATACATTTCTTTATTAAGATTTTTATAGGAATTACTAATTTTTTGAATTACCCCGATACCGTCTTCATATTTTAAAAAGTCCTGTCTAGTGTAATGTGATAATCGGCAAGGTAAAACTTTCCCTAAGTTTTTTGTTTCACTCCAATATCCAACTACATTTGAACTGACTTCATTTTGTACTTTCATTTTTGAAACTTTCCCATCAACTTCATATTTCGCCGACCAACCACCTTTTGAAATTTCCAGAACTTTTCTCTTTTTCCAATAAACAGAATTGGGATCTATCGGTCCGGCACTCGCTCCTCTACCACGAGTTCCCTTCGTGAGTCCTTTGAAAGCAAAAAATCCTAAATCAGCTTCTGAATCTGAAAGTAGTTTTTTTCGAAATTTAAATAAAATAGAACCATCCTCTCTGTAACAGTCACAATCTTCGGTAATTAACATATTATAAGAACTATCATCTAAAAATTTGCCTTTTAAAGATTTACATTCTTCATCAGTTAAAACAGGATTTAATTTAATATTTATCATTTAATATAAAAAACAGATAAAATTTGATTTTCTATTTATAAAAAAAATATGACATAAATTATTAAATGGAACAATACAAAAAATTACTTACTGATAAGAATGAAAAAGGTCGGAAACAATCATCACTTGATTTAATCAGCAACAATATTCGAAGGCTTTACAACCGATGCTATGGTGAAGATCCCGAAGATATTTCACAGATAGAAGCGATGATTGAAGATCCAGTTCATACGTTCGCTTGCTTACAGAGCGATTGGGACGGTAAAAAATTATCCCTGTCTACTATGCTTTCCTATACGAATTCTCTATTAGTATCAAATGATTTATTTGAATTATCTCTCGGTGAAGTTTATGGAGATTTGGAAACTGAATTACAAGTTCGACGTGCCGATGAACAAAGAAAAAATCCATTCAAAGAAACCAAAATTTCAAGAAAACAGTTAGATGCTATTAGTAAAGATCAGTATGAAAAGATGGAGGCGTTAGAGGATTTTAGTCGGTGGAAAGCTCACAAAGATATGATTTTATTTAGAATTATTAGCCGTTATCCATTCCGTGGTGAAACTGGTACATTAAAATATAGAAACAGAAAAGACATCCCCGAGGAAAAAGAAAAAATAAATTATTTAGTCGGCGAAGAAGATGGTTCATATGCCTTTGAATTTAACGCATATAAAACAGATAAAAAATACGGAACAAGATCAATTCCAATTGATGATGAACCACTCATAGAATTATTAGATTATTATCTCAAAGATAGAAAATCATTTAGACCCGAAAGCTTCGAAGAGGGAGTGTTTCTATTTTGGGACGCTCCTGATGATAGTGAAGAATCTCAAAAGAAACAGAGAAACAACATGAGCGTCTGGGTTAAAAGATTTTTAAAAAAATACGATATCAAAGCGAGTTTAACTGATATCACTAAATTACTTATCAGCGAGATTTGGGATGATGGAACAATCCAAGATAAGATCCAATTCGCTGAGTGGAGAGGACATGATCCAGCCACAGCCAGCAAGGTTTACGCCACCGCAAGGTGATTCGCGAAATATTCATCACGAACTTGACGACCTTTCTCTAAATCTTTTCCGATATACGTTCTACACTTCGGGGCATGATTTCCAGTGTAATTAAAAATATAATAATCATGTCTTTTATTCTTTTTTCCACCCATAGGATAAAGAAAAGCATCACGATTTTTTTTAATTGCTTCCTGAGGTTTAGGGAAAATCTTCAAAGCACAGTTTTCCTGATGACTTAACCAGGCTAGATTTGAAACGTTATTATTTTTTGGATTTCCATCTATATGATGAACATCTCGAAGATTATCAGGATTTGGTAGAAAGTGATCGGCAACCAATCGGTGAAGATAATATTTCTTACCTTGACCTTTTAATCCCTGAGGATAGAGCATATAACTCATATAAGGACTTTTAGTTCCATTTGTAGATGGAGACTTGAATTTTTCATATTTAGAATTATATAACATTCCGTTAGAATAAACTAAATACCGATCATCATATTTACAAGGAGCAACATCTAAATTTTTCAAATCTAAATTATAATACTCCATTATAATTTATATCATATATTTTGTTTTTAAATAGTTATGGGATTAATCAAAGGTTATGTTAAATTCACCTCTTTTAATATACAGAGGTATACTGGACTGTTTAACCGCCTTTCTCTTTTCTAATTGTTTTTTAATTCTTCGGGGAATAATCATTTCTATCTTTTCTCTCATCTTAGGATCTTGATTGATTAGATCAATCGCTTTTCTCACCGATGGAATTTCTGGAAACTTAGCGATATAAGTAGCGTCCTTGTAAACATCAATCGCATCCATATATCCCGAAGGCATTAAATAATATCCGTTTCTTGAATAACCGATAAGTTTTTTGGCTGTTAACATAACATCTGTTTTTTCTTTAATTGTTAAAGTTTTCGCTGGATTCGATTTTATTAAATATTCTATTAATTCTTCTTTTGACTTAATAAAAAAATATTGATCCTCAGGGATTATATTATCTAAAAATCTCACAACCTCAACAATCGCTTCTTGAAGTTGTTTTTTATTTTTATCATTCCTACCTGTTATCGGTAACTTAAATACTCTAATAATATCTAATAATTCTTTTCTAGAATGACTCATGTGAATTTCAAACATTAAAGTTGTATCTTGTAATTCTAAACTCATTATAATCTACTTTATATTATAATTCTAATTTTTAAACGTATTTATTTGTCAAAGTTTGATATAGAAGAAAATGTAATTATTACACTTTTCACTTTTTCTCTCTTAAATGAAATACTACAACTGTGTTCCCTGATATATCATCAATAGGTCTTTCATTGACATCAACTATTTGAACCTCAATATTGTTTAAAATTTCAGGGGTAGTATTGTGAAGTCCAACATAAGTCTTCTCGCCAGGAGCGAAGAATAGATCACCAAATTCCCTACCATCATTTGTAAATCTCGGTAAATGATATAATATCTTTGAAACTGAATTTTTAGCACCGTTATAAGATTGTATCGGCATATTTGAAAGTCTCACAAAGGCTGAGTGAACTCTAAATTCCGGCGCCCGAAAACTTTTAAAAGTCTTCACGGCTCCACCAGCCGATGAAACAACATATCCATCCACTTCACCTTCAACATTATCAATAAATGATTTAAGTGGAAATCCTAATGTCCGATTCATTTTCGCTTGACCGGAGAATGTTTCAGTTTCATATTTACCCTCTAAATAATAATTTTTAGAATAAGGGTCATTCCAACCGATAATAAAAGCTGAGGATTTATTAATTCCAGCATTACCAGCCAGTTCCGCATCATAAGTTGATACGGCGGTTGAAACATTTGATTGATCTACTACCATCCGATCTTTGGTATCACAGAGTAAAGTCTGTGATAAACAATAAGGTCTATTCTTAGTATCCACTACCTTTGCTAGATTAAATTCTCCCCTAACTTTTGAGTCGGCATTCCTCATAGCTCTATTATTAGTATAAAAATCATCACCGGTGGTAAATGTATTACCGACTACCGTTGGAAATCTAAAATCTATTGCCCCTGAGTAATGACTAGAATAATTACTAACTGTTAGAATTTCATTTTTTGTTGCTATATTTAATCGTGGATAAAGAGCGTTTCGAGTTTCGCTGATAGGAAGGAAACTCTCCCATCTCTTAGTCTGACCTATATTACCGAGTATCTGCTGACGACCAGCAGCCCCGCCATCAAAATGAAGTACCAACTTGTCTCCTACGGTGCCGAACTCAACCTCTTTGAAAGAAGCGTTAAAACCAGTCGTCGTCATTTTAGTACCAGCATTAGCATTTGAACCACCCTGTCCGTAATAGACAACTTCACTTTGAACCAGTTGATCCATCTTATCGTCATAACTTAACTGATAAATACTAATATTACTTCCATCATTCTCGACCACAAAATCATAAAAGTCTTTTTGATTTCTCATTTCAGCGCTTGACCCAGCCTTTCCGCCCCGATTTTTTACTAGATAGTCTGATGATCTACCGCTTTCCGATGTGCCTCCCACCGCTGTGCCTGGTAATAGATTCGCTATTTTCACCGGTTGAGTAGTAGTATCCCGAACATATTCCGTTTGAGGACGAGACAGACCAACACGCCAACCTTTGGCTGCCTTGCTGACATCAACCTTGAAGAATCCATCAACTAAACCGAGAGTATGACCGTGTCCTATCACCGAACAACTCATCCTATCCATCTCCTCAGTGACCGAGTTGGAAGCGTTGACATCCTCTAATCTTGTGAATTCTTTGGTTGATCCTTTTGTAGTCGAAGTCCAACTTGTGCCTGGTGCGAATTGGGGATTTGTTAGTTGCTTCGGATTCTGCCAATAATCAGTTAACATAGATCCAGCGGCGGCGGCTATATTTTTTGCCGATGAATCTCCTCGCTGAGTAGTTACTATTTGTATTCCATCAACTTGACCCGAAGCGTTCGTAGATTGAGTCACGTCATAATTATTATAAATCTCAGGATTCCCATAAGATTCATTTAAAATTCTTTTTACTTCTTCTACCCAATCATCGGTATTATAAGTTCCGGGACGAGGTCTCATGGGTATAGGCATCTCTAACCTTGACTCAACATCACCGGTTCCCGGTGTTCCAGTAGTCTGTAACTTACCAAAGTATTTATACATCACACAATTGTTTTCAATATCTATTAAGGCATCACGACGGATCTTAACACTCTCAACAGCTATTTCAGCGTCCTTTGGAACTTTAATCGGTGAAGTAAAATGATTTTGAAAAGACGAAGGTGCTTCGAGACCCGCTAATGTTCGGGTTGGTGCTCCACCTTGAAGAGCGGAATATTCCTCCTGAGAACTTGATGCTATTATTAGACTCATATTTATAATAGTTATCAAGTTTTTAATTTTTAAACATAAAAAATAAAAAGAAGATTAAATTATATTAATGAAAAAAGCGGGTAAATCAAAGAAAAAAGTAACTATGAAACCACTAGCGTCTGTAATCACAGAAGATAGTGTTGAACTATATAGTGAAAAGAAATCAAAACAACATAATATCCCGAAAGCCGTTAAAGACTTTAACAGAGTAACTCCTAAGGAGGCGTTCGGAACCATGAAAAAGAAACGTGATAGGGAGGTCCCTAAAACGAAGTAAGCTCTGCTAAAACGAAGAAGTAAAATATTCCCATGCTTCTTGAATCTTACGGAATGCTTCATTAGATCCTCCCGGTTTATCAGGATGAGTTTTTAAAACAGATTTACGATATGCTTTTTTAACATCATCATCACTCGCTGATCTTTTTAATCCAAAAACATTAAATGGGTAATTAGGATCTTTTTTTTCTTTGGGTTCATCTAGATCATTTGAATCCCATCCGTAAAATCCTCCGAAGAATCTTTTGAAGAAATCATTCGCTCTTTTATCCCGAGTTTCTTTTTCTTCTTGTTCTTTTTCTCTTTTTAATTTTCTCATAAGTTCTTCATAATCTTGATAAAATTTAGGAAGTACTTTAAAAATTCCAGCCGTAGTCTGAGGGGTCGGTTGAGAGATCCATCGGTGATTCCAGGAATATCTACATCCTGAGACAACATAATAATCCATAGTTTAGAATAAATAATTATTAGATTTAAATTAAAATCAAATTTTAATATAAAAGAATGAGTGATCCAGTTGTTGTTGTTGCTCCACCCGAGCCCGAGGGTCAATTACAAGATTATTCGGTAGATCAGTTAGGTGGATTTGTCGTAATGGTAGCTGGTGCTATCGGTTCCTTACTACTGGTAGTCTGGCAATCAAAATGCCATTGTCGAATGAATTTATGTTATATATTTCAATGTGAAAGAAGACCACCGAGTGAAGAAGAAATGAAATCTTTAAAAAATCAAGCGAAGGCTTTGAAAGATAAAAAAGATAAAAATAAAAAAAATAATGCTACACCGAGAACTTCAAAGGATGATATTGAATCAGGCGTCGATAGTGACGATGAGGAATTTAGTGATCCTCAACAACCTGAACCTGAGCCCGAGCCCGAACTTCAAAGAGTGTAATTATTACACTTTCCTACTTTTAAGAAATTCTAATTTTTCTTCTAATGATTCGATGGTTTCAGTTCTATCTGAAAAGATAGATTCAATTCTATCTAATTCTTTCTGTAATTCTTTATTTCTAGTTCTAGATCTCTTCAACTTTTCCGTGAGATCTTGAATCATTTGAACATGTAATTGTAATATCGGTGAGTTCTGAACTCTTCTATTGTACCCCTTGATTTGATCTATTTTAATTTCATCATTTCCTTTCATTTTAGTTTTGATTGAATTCATTACAGGAAATTTTTCTTTTAAACTTGACATTTGTGGAAAGTGTAACTATTACACTTCTTTCAAATTGGAAATCAAATTTTTCTATTTTTGAAATTACTATTTTTTCTTTTTCGATGCTCTGACTTTATCAGCGAGGTCTTTATCAGCTTTTCCCCAAGTGCCCGGCTGTTTCATCACAAAGGAATAGATCCGTGCCTGTCCCCACTGCGTTGCTGACATCTTACCTTTTAATGATTTCCCACCGACCTTTTTACCACCAGTAGATCTCACCGAACTAGGATTTGATTTGTGAGCGCCTCTGCCCCTACTCATCACTTGATTCAAAATTGATACCGATATCCCTGTGAGTTTTGATATCTCAGCGATACTGTGACCTTCATCAGGTTTGAATCCGTACTTCCTATTGAAATTTGTTTTATTAGTCATTTTTTTAATAGATAGGATATTTTATTTTTTTCTGTGAAATTAATAAATGGCAAGTGAAACAGAAGTAGATTTAATTTTATGCGGAGCTATAATTATTAAAGAACAGGAATATTTCATAAATAAGATTATTGATAATCTATCCAATGTAAAATTCAAAAATAGATATATTTTATTTGACGGACCACCAGTAAATCGTTCAAAAGAAAGAATTGATGATTTTCAAGAATTTAAAAATAGAATGATTACAAATCATCCCGATTTTACTATTATTGAAAATGAAGAAAATATTTACTATAAACCTCTATTAGATAAATTTTTGCTAAATAATAATCTATCAGAGAATCTATTCATTATTCAAGATGATGTAATAACTCAATCGCTGGATTTGGAAAAACTTTTAACAATTAAGGAATCAAAAAAAGATTGTAAGATACTTTATATCGGCGAAAAAAGAAAACGCGCTTCACATTGGTTTACAGTTATTAATACAGAAGAAGATCTAACTCAAACTCACGGCTGGTCAGAGAGAGTCTATTTAGTCAAAACAGAAGATCTAAAAGAAATCTTCAAAGGATTATTATCGGTGAAACGAGGAGGGTATGGTGGGAGATTTATAGATGTTTATTATCAAAATGTAATGAATCGTGTCAGTTGGAAGCGAGATTTAACTGATGAACAAAAACTTGAATATTGGAAATTTTGGGGATGCTACTGTATTGAAGGAATGTATCACCGACATCTAGTTGCTAAGAGATAAGTTTCTATACCAAACTTTCTACTTTTTAAGAGTTTCAAAAAAATAATATCTATAATATATAAGAATGCCTAGAACAAAGGATGGGAAACCAGTTTTGAATAAACCGTTCAAATCAAAACAGCCTGGAAAAAAGTTTTCAGTATATGTTAAAACTGATTCGAAAAAAGGATATAAAATTATTCACTTCGGTGCCAAGGGTATGGATGATTGGAGATCGGGAACCGCTACAAAAGAACAGAGAAAATCATTCCGAGCGAGGATGGGCGGAGTGAAGCGTAAGGATGGAACATTAGCGATAAAAGATAAGAGTTCACCAGCCTATTGGGCATATAATTATCTTTGGTAATGACATAAATATTTATCAATAATTTAAAATTTATCCAATAATTTTCTTTTGTAATCTTTGGTTATATATATATGTCATACCTTGCGGATATCAAAATGCCTGAAAAAGAAGAAGAAATTGAAATTCGAGATCCTGAGACTGGTGAAGTAGATCCTAATTTTATTTATGATGATGAAGAAGTCGCCGATAGCCAAGATGGTGTTGAGGAGGAACAAGATCCTCTACCTCCCCCACCTGAAAAAAAAGTCAAATTAAAAAAGGAAGATATATTCAAAACTAAATCCGCCCCAGCCAAAAAGGTTGCCCCTACTCCTGAACCTGAAATTGTCCCTGAACCTATCGTTCCAAAGATAGCGCCAGTACAGAAAAAAAAAAGAGTAATGAGTGAGGCACAGAAGGCGGCGTTGAAAAAAGGTCGTGAAAAGCGAATGGCAAATAAAAAACAGAAAACTCAACCAGCCAAAGAATCCGTCAAACCACCCAGTCCTGTCCCGGTCGAGAACGAAGTTCCGCAACCCAAACAGACTACTCAAATGTATGATAAGGATCAATTAGCTGATTTAGTATTTCAAGGAGTTCAGCGATATGATAACATGAGAAAAGAAAGAAAAGAAAAAAAGAAAAAAATCACAGCCCAGGCTAATCATGATCAAAAAGTTTTTAAAGATATTAATAATGCTATCTCACGACAGAGCGACCCTTGGGGAGACTGCTTTCGTTAATTTTTTATGTTTCAATCGTAAATCACTCCTTTTATTTTTTCTTTCAAATATCCTACAATAGTTAGGATATTTATCAGCGAGGAATTCTTTATCAATTCTTTCAGTATCTAGATCTCTTCCATCTCCATCACAACCTCCTTTATTATAATTTTTTGTCTTAGGAGCAATCCAATTATTTTTAACAATTAATCCATCTCTTAAATAATGAAGAATACAATTTTCGAAGTCCTCAGCATAATTTGTTTCTAATCTAATTTCTTTTCTAATAAATCTAAATCGTAAACATCCTAAACAATATCTTAAATCAAAAGTAAATTCTTTACAACCCTTCATAAACATAGAATTATCACATTGATAAGTTCCTCCATAACTAGCTTTTTTTTCATTCATAAGTTTTTTCATTTCACAACACTTATCAATAAAATTCACAGAGTTTTTTTCACAATCAATTAGATCTACCATATCATCATCAATCTCAATAATAAATTCTCCTTCATCAAAAGTATCGGTAATAAAATTATGAGTCTTTCCAATTCCTTTGACATCAGCCTCAATAATATTAAATTCCTTTAAGTCCCTATAATTTTGAATTTCTGGATCATCTTCTCTTACAAAAATAAAAATAGATTTATCTGGAACATTCTGTTCCCGTAAATATTTCAAAGTTTTTAATTGGATTTCTCGTGATCTTTGATAGGATGGTATTACGAACTTCATTTTTACTTTATTCCAGAATTTTTTTTTTATCTATTTATATTAAAATATCTTTCATGAATAAAGATGGTAAAGAAAGAAAAAGATCTAAATTTGTGCCAACAATTATGCCAGTGGTTCCACCAGAAGACGCGGGAACTGACGGACACCCTGAAATACATCCGCATCTCCCTCAAATTGCGGGACCTGGTGGAGGGGCGCTCCTCTTAATGATAAGTCCAGTTCGTACTGGAAAATCAACTATTATTAGTAATCTTTTACTCGGCGACAGTGATATGGGATTCTATGACGCTCAGGACAGATTTCATACTACGACTATTATTTCTAATACAATCGCTAATGATGTGACTTCAAGATTTTTAGCCAAGGCGTTCAATACTCACGATAGTTATAATGATATGATTATTGATGGAATAGTTAATCAACAGAAAGGATTTGATAAAGAAAATCAACCCGATATCGCAGTTATTTTAGATGATTGTTTAGGGAGTATAAAACGTGAAGCGAGAATAAATCATTTAGCATCGAGATTCCGTCATTTTAATATTAAATTATTAATTATTAGTTCACAGAATTTTAGAAGTTGTAGTCCTATTATTAGACAAAACGCTACGAACGTTATTGTTGGTTCTCCATTTCCAAATCAAAAAGAACTCGGTAAGATGGCTGAGGAGTACGGAGATGTTTTTGGAGGGGCAGATAATTGGTTAAAAATTTATAAGAAAGCAACACCTGATAAATATAATTTTCTTCACATGGATTTCCAAAGTAATCCACCCAAGGCATATCGAAACTTTGAAGAATTGGTAGCAGAAGGTCCAAATATTGTCGGTCAAGTTCCCGAGTTAGATAATGAAGATTTTGAATTTACTGATGAAAATAAAGATATAAAATAAAATATAACAATCAAAGATGGATATGTACGGAATCAGTAATTCTATTATGGAAGAAAATACTCTCCACGGCAAGATGGATCAGGAGAGACAATTAAGACAGGCGACCTTTGATTTAGCGACTAAACAATTTAAAGGGGCACAGCGTGACGCTAGGGGTAGAGATACTAGGACAAATGAAGAAGATATTGGTGGAAATGTCAGCGATATTCAAAAAGTAATTCAGGTTGGAACGGGTCTCAAAGAGGGAGCGAAAGGAGCGGTAGCAGGGGCAAGTGAAGCGGTAGGGGCAAGACTCGCTCAAAGCAGAGCAACGGGCGCACTTCTCAACGCGCGAGCTCTAAATGCGGGAGGCGTTACACAAGCCGGTGAAGCAGTAACTGACGCGGGAACAGGAGTATCAAGAGGGGCGTCTACTCTTGGATCCGCTCTCGCAGATGGAGCGGGAACTACGGGGACAGCCCTTAAAGGTGGAGTTGTCGGTTTCGGTCAAGGTCTAAATAAAGCGGGCGGAGGATTCGCATTAAGGGGATTAGGGACAGCGGATGAACCAGGAGTTCTTCGTTCCGTCGCTGGTGGCGGTGAAGGATTAACAGGAGTAGAAGGAATTATTCAAAAAGGACTTGTCAAGGCTGGTGGTGGTGAGACCTTAGGTCTAGTTGGTGGCAAGGCGTTTGGAGCGATCGGTGGATTAGTTGACGCTGGGGGAGATATTAATTCATTAATAAAAACGGGTGGTAAATCGATGTACACTCGGGTGGACGCGGCTACTGGAAAGAGAGTAGAAGATTCAGGTATTGATAAAGCGGGAGATATTCTCACCGAGGTTGGTTCAGCAGCTGATGTCATGTCGGCATTTACTGGTGGTCTATTAGCACCTATCGCTGGCGCGATTACTTTGACAGGGGCGGCTCTATCAGCAGTTGGATCTATTGAAGATGAAAAGAGTGATGATAAAGAAGTCGGAATTAAAAGTGATGGCACGAGTGACGCCAGCGTGGCACCGAAGTTGAATGGGGGAGCGATAGCACCCGCTTACGCTTCATTAGGATTCGTAGGAAATATGAGTCATAATCCTCTAAGTCATATAGCGTGATTTTGACTTTTTGAATTTTCTATTTTTTTTTTTATTATTTATTAAAGTATAAATAAATAAATGAGCTTTTGGACAGCAGAGGATAAAATACCAATCGGTCAAACTAAAATAGCGGTTCCCGCCGAACATGGATTAGATTACAACCCGGGACAGAAGATTGAATTTCATATTCCTTCTTCGGTGAACTTTTTTCAACCGAAAGAATCTTACCTGAAATTTGATGTAGAATTAACCAATCCATCAAATAAGATCTTTCTTCAATTAGACGGTCAGCTCGGGGGACAGGTTTTAATCAGGGACCTGAGGATCTATTCGGGAGGATCGGGTCGTGTTTTATTAGAGGAATATCAAAATTATAATGTTTTAACGGCTGTTAAGTACGATTATGAAATTAATGATACTATTAAACAGAAGCGGGCACTAACCGAAGGATGTGTTTATTACGACGAGCGCAACAGAGGCACGACTGGACTGACTCAGGATACTAATAATAATCTTAATAATAATCCTTACTTCAAGGCTCCGGGCACGGGCACTCGTGATTCCACATCGGGTGAAGTTGAATTTAAGAAATGTAAATGTCTATTACCGTTAAATACGGGGATATTCTCTAACGATAAAATTTTCCCAGTTGGTTTAACCGAGGGTCTGATCGTAGAAATAATTCTCGAAGAAGCAAAGCATTGTGTTCAACAGTTAGATACTTGTTCCAAACACAGAAAACTCACAGCGAATCCTTTATTCTTATCCGCTGATACTCTCGCTGATGGCACGCCGGCACCGGCTGATCCTAACGCGGCTCCGCTGTATCCAACGGCGGCTGCTGGCAAGGAATTCTCTGCTTTCTATATCAGGCGAGACAATATGATGGGTATCAACGCTTCGGTTGGTGGATCTCAGATTCCCTTTTCAGTAGGTCAGCATTTTAAATTCTTAAAAAGTGATACTGATGTTCTTAATCCATCTACTATTAATACTTCTCACGGAGTAATTAAATCTATTGATTATGAATCGGGAACAAAGAACGCTGTCAAGATTACATTAGAACAGGCATATCGGGTGACAGCCACAATGGATAATCAAATGATAATGATTGATACTTCTATTGGTAATGCTGGTGATCTATTTAGACCTACTTACAAGGTCACGGACTGTGAATTTATAGTACAGAAGGTAAGTATGCCTCAGGGTTATACTTCTAAATTAGCCAGCATGATGAAAGAGGGTGGAGCAATGAATTATGATTTCCTATCTTATACTAATTATAAAACATCTCAGATAGCGAGTGAAAAACTGACTACTCTAAGAATTCCATTAAATCAAAGTCGCGCTAAATCTGTTTTAGCAGTTCCAACGGACGCTTCGGTTTATACTCAGCAGGATATTATTCGAGGATTAGGGACTGCTATTGAATATTATGATCGAAGTGAATATACCTTTCGGGGAGCAAATCATTCGGTAAGACCGGGTCTTGTTGGAATCACCGATCATCTTACTCAGTATCAGTTATTCTATGACGGGAAACTAAATCCGTCTCGCAAGGTTAAATGTGATCGTATTTCGGGTTTACAGTCTATTGATCAGCAACCTCTCATAGAATTAGAAAAGGCGCTTGTTATGGGCGGTATTAAGCCTCATTCTCTGACTAATTTCAGAAAGAATTTTGTAATTGGTCGCGCTCTATCTTTACAGGATGGTGTCTACGATACACGCGGTCGTGATTTCCAGCTTCAAGTAGAATATCAGGAAACTACTCCTCCACAGAAGAATAAACTCTGGAACACGTTCTGTGGTCATCTTCGACGAATTGTTATCTCAGGTAATTCTATTTCTGTTGTTATCTAAAAGTAAAAAGTGTAATTATTACACTTCTCTAAAAATTCATATTTTAAAATTTTCAAATGAAAATTATATTATAAGTAATTAATATAAAAATGACTAGTTACTCAACACATCAAGAAATCGTGCCTTCGAATATTACTTCGGATGGAAAATTAAGTTATTACAACGGACAGCCTACTGTTCAGTTTCTGATAGGTGAACAGGATAGATTTATAAAACCAGGGACGATCCGTCTTGTCGGTGAATTTACTGTTTGGAAGGACGCTGGTGGCACTACTCTACCAACCGTAGCCGATGGAATTCGTATGAATGAAAGGTTAGGGGTAAATTCCGTAGTAGATCAAATGACTATCTTCAGCCAAAAGTCGGGTCAGGTAATGGAATCTATTAATCATCACAATCGTATGATGTCTTCTTATCTATCGGTCACTCAGTCGATGGATGATTTCTCCGGTCACACTTATGAAACGTCTCTCCGATTCCCTAATTTCAAAGCACAGGAATTAGGAGTAATTACGAATACCCAGGCTGACGACGCTCAGGGTAAAAATGAATTCTGTATCCCGCTTGTTTGTGGTCTATTTTTAGGTCAGGAACCAATTCCTCTATCCGGAACTTGGGGTGTCGGTGGTCTCCGTATCGAACTTCAACTTTCTCCTGATTCAAATGTTTTATTTTCTAAGGATAACAGCGCCACCAATCTCCTCAACGCTCATTATGAATTATCAAATGTAAGACTTGTCTGTGAAACGATGGTTCCTCCTCCCGATCAGTTATCATCTTTAATGTCCCAAACAACGAACACTTTTGTTTATAATTCTATTACATCGTATTATCAAACTATTAACTCAGCGAATGCTACTTTGAATTTCAACCTTGCCCTCTCCAAGGTGCTTGGAGCATACATGAATGTAGTCCCAGCAAGTCATATTAATAATCTGACAAGGGACGGATTAGCAACGCTTCCTTTTACAAATAGTGATGGTTCAGTAGCGGTGGTTGAGCAGGCAGTTTTCACTCGGGGTGGTGAACGTTATCCTCTCCAATACAATCTTGACACATTACAGAAAGAAACTTCCAGTAATACAACGATTGATTCTCAGTTAGCTCGTAATTATATTAATTCCGTGATGGGATTCGCTAAGGTTGGTCGCACGTCCGTTACACCCGACAATTTCAAATATTTTCAAATGACGGATAATTACGTTCAGGCGAAAGAAACAAAGGGCGGTGGTCCCGCTTACGGCTTAGGTATCGCTTACGATACTATCAGCGATCAGGGAATCAGTTTTGAAAATGTTCCATTCGGTGTTCAGTTCCAGCTGAAACTTTCTAGTGATTCTCCTCAGTCTGTCTTCCTCTTCGTTCACTCGAAACAGACAGTATTATCCACTCCGGCTGGCATTCAGGTCATGAAGTGATTAAACCTGTAATCCTTATTTAAACATAAATCAATATATTATATTAATGAATAATGCCGTACAAAGATATTGAAAAAAAGAGAGCATCAAGAATGAAATCTTATTATAAAAATCGTGATAAAGAATTAAATCGTCAAAAAGAATATGATAAAATTAGAAATCAAACCGATGAAAGAAAGAATTATCAAAAAGAATATTATGAAACAAATCCTCAAAGTTGTAAAATTTCTAGTTGGAAATATCAAGGAATGATTTTAAAAGAAAATGAAGATTGGGAAAGTATTTATATTGAATACTTAATAACTGAAAATTGTGAAAATTGTAATTGTATTTTAACCAAAGATAAAGTAAATACTTCAACTATGAAGTGTTTAGATCATGATCACGAAACAGGGTTTATCAGGGGAATCATTTGTCAGTCTTGTAACGTTAGGAATAAATAAGTAATTTTTTTTTAATTTAATCATAATATATTTTTTATAATTTGTCATAGTATAAAAATGACAAGCATTAATAATTCCGCTCAGAGTATGACCCAACAGGAATCGGCAACTCCTGGTGTTGGCGCGATTCCGGATTTAGTTAAGATTGGTACGATCCCAACCGATACAGCGATTGATGTCGCTACTGAAATTTTAGAACCGGTTTCATTTAGTCAAAGTGAAGCACGATTTGTTTTAAGTAATAAAGGTATTCTTCATAGTAATTCTCGAATTACTCTCGCAGTTGATAAAGACGTTTTCACAGCTCCGGCGACTGGTGAGGATTCTTTCTTTCCGATTAACATCGGAGTAGCCTCCCTACTTCAACGTGTGAGATTAACTGTCGGTGGTAAAACAGTTTCAGAATTAGAAGATTTTAATCATTACTTCGCTTATGAATCTAATTTTATTACTCCTGAAAATAATAAAGAACGTGAACAAGTATTCGGTGCTAGAATCGGTTTAGGCACTCGCCCGACTTTAACGGAACGTCAGGCTGACTATAAGGTAGCAGGGGTGGCGGCTAATAATGTTGAATCTATTAATGAAGCAGAATCTATTTGTATTGATAACGGCAAGGATTTTGATTACAACTCGGGAGGCAACACTTTCCTCGCTGGTGGTCCCGGCGCCGGTGTTCTACCTAAGGCGACTCGTATGGTTCACGATTATCAGGACACTTTCAACAAGGGAGTTTTCTCTATTTTAATCGCTGATTTATTCCCGTTCTTAAAGATGAATCAATTACCCCTATTTATGTTAAAGGAACAAGTTATGATTCATTTAACATTTACCCCTAGAACGTCTCTCGGTCTTGGACTTGGTGGTGGTGATAGTCAGCGTATCTCAACGACCCTCGGTGATTTTGGAGACGCTGACGCTACTATTGTCCGCGATGATGTTAAGATGGTCGCTGATTATATTTTCTATCCTCAGGAAATGATGGCACAGTACGCACAGGCAAACGCTAATATGAGTTTCTCTTATGTTGATTATCAGTTCGTAAAACGTGATGTGGCTGATACTGAATTTTCCGGTCAGTTAATCCAGAATGTTGGTGGCGCTGGTAGAATTGTTAGTAAAGTGTGTGTTCAAGTTGAGAATAAAAAACCAACTGATCAGGGACCGATTAATAATTACGGAAGTGATTCTCCTCTTGTAACGGCAACCGGTGTCGGCACAGTTGAAACCAATCTAAGATATAATGATCTATTTTTATTCCCAATAGACGTTACTAATTCCGCCCGCCAGTTTCACAATCTATTAATGACGGAAGGTCGCATTCCTCACATCTGTCGTGATTTCTATTCGGGTCAGGGTCAGTTAGCAAAAGAAAGTGTTTTTGGGGGATTTGAGGATTACCCGATGGGTTCGGCATACGGTGGGGGCACGTCCGCCTTAGCCGTTGATTTAAGATCTCGGGCTAATTGGCATTGTTATCGTCTCAATCGTAATGAACGAGTTAATTCCCGAGGTATTGAGATCTATGATAAACGCCTGACTATGGATGGTTCATCTACTCTCAGGGCTTGGATTCAGGTAATGAGAACGGCTCAGCTTAGCGATGGAGTCATGGAAGTCGCCTATTCTTAAATAATTCACTATTCTTTTACAATTTAATTTGTAAACTTTTTTAATATTATATAATAATAATATATAATGGAAGAAACTATTCTTGTCGAATGTTCCAGACAAAGTTCAATTGAAGGAACAACTCAAAATTTTACTTCACCAGCCGAGTGGACATGTGAAACAGGGGATGGGATTGTATTAGATATCGGAGATAAGATTCAATTACATTCAGGATTTGTAAGTGAAAAAGGAGCTGAGGCAGGAAAAATAGAAATAAAAGAAAGAGAAAGACTTCCTGTCAAAGTGGAAGTCAGTAAAGAGATTCAATTTTCACATCCCCAGGAACCCGCTAATGTGGATCAAATGACTCCCCTTAACGGAGTATCAGCTGTAAATCAAAATCAAATATATCCTTTCGCTTGTGAATTTGGTGGTACTGAAATCAGGACTATACCCTATAATGACGGAGAAACAAATGTAATTTTTTCACCTTATAAAACTACCAATGGTGAATTCTACGCTGGATTACCTAGGCGTCATATTGGGTATAACGCCAGCATCAACGCAACAACTCCCGATAACATTTGGGATGTTTATGATTATTCAGGGAGAGAATCAAATGGGACAACTCGTACAGCAAATAACGGAGTCGCTGGAAACGTTCAGTTCGCAATGTCAGGTCCCATGTCAGCATCTCTTTCAGGTGGCGCGGCTCCCGCCCCCGAGGATAATGTTGTTTTTCAATTCCCACCAGCTGACAGAAAATTAGTTTGGAGGAATAAAGATAATCCAACGGATAGAGGAGGAACTCCGGTTCCAAATGGACCCAAATGTATGGTATTAAATGATTGTAGTCGCTATACTATTTTTAGAATGAAAGAAGTTTTTCGAACTTTGGCATCAGCTAACGCCTCAGGGGCAGATGGTGAACTTTCAGGATTAGGTGGACCCGATTCTGTTACAGCATCAGCATCGGGAACAGAAGCATATCAAGATCGGGTTGATAGACGAGATCCAGCGATTCTCGGTGATTGGGAACAAGTCAAAGAATTATTTACTATGAAAAGTAAAGCAGGATTTAATTCACCACTTGATGTCGCTACTGAAATCACAGAACAACTTAATAAAAGAGGAGAATTAAAAAACGCCTCAGCCTACACAAGACCGATGAGGGTAAACGCTGAATACCCTATGTCAATGAGATTATTAGGTTCTTATTCATCGCCGACAAGAAAACCATATAATTGTGCCTCTATGCTTTGGGATCACAAACTTTGGGATAATTTCAGGGATGTTAGAACAGGGGCAAGTAATGAGGTTAAGGAAGGGGCACACTTATATATGAGTATGTTTCAACATATCGGTGTTAAAAGACCGGATCTATGGAGACAAGGTAGATCTACAAACGCTAGTCAAGGATTTTTAAAACCCGATGTATCAAATGGTGGAGGAGATAGTCCTATCATTAGTCAATGTTTAAATTTAGGAATGAGATGGACAGAAGATAATTTATTAAATTTAGATAAATTATTTAAGATTCAAGGTAAATATCCTGAATTATTTAGAACTGATATTCGACAGATGGGGAATCCGGGATTAGCTCAGGGGACTCCTAATTATAACTTACAAGGAGTTGATTATCACAGATATATTCATATTAATAGACAAGATGAAAATGATGGTGCGGACTCTCACTTCCCATCATTTACCTTAGGATACGATTTATATGGACCGAGAGAAGGACACGCCATTCCGGCAGGTTATTCATATAATCAAAAGATGGCAAGTTATCCTTTATTCTTTGATTATAATACAAATACTGAAAATTTAGGTTTCGCTGATGTTGGATTCTGTGAAGATTCGAATGGTGGAGTCAGCGATATAAATGATCTCGCTTACGGTTGGGCAAGGAGAATGAGAATATCAAGCGCTATTTCAGTTTCAGGTGAGGATGAATATTATATAGGAATTCAATTTACAAGAACAGGAAATAGAATCCCTTCATATTTATTTAATGGAAAATCTCATATCGCTCAAACAGGAAAAGGTGGTCGGCGATGGGGATTTGATTATCACTTCTCAGCTTATGGGAGCGCTTGTATTAATCTTTATTCAGGTGTTGTACCACGCGCTCACAAATCACAAAATTCTTTTGATATCGGTGGAATCTATAAACCAGGAATCACTTGTGGACAACATTTCCAAAATCTTTTATATGAAAACAGTCAAGCAACACAGGCGAATGCCAAAGAGGATTTCGCAGCTGGTTATAATACAGGGGCATATTATCGATCTCTATTTTTGGGAGCGGATAATCCAGCATTAGCATTTGACGCAACAGGAAATAGATTTTCATTTACTAATTTACATACTGCCGAGAGAGGATCAAATATTCATAACGCCGGTCAAATAGATGTAAGAAACGCCTCAGGAGTTATTACTGTTCCAGGAGCGACAGCGAATCCTCAGGCTGATTCACCATGTTATAAAGTTAATAAAGCATTATTAGGAAATTCTTACTGTCCTGACATGGCGCCATATAATGATTTAATAATTCCAGCTGACAGAGAGATGCCTCAACAATTAATGTTATCAAATAATTTTGAAGCGTGGCAACCGTACGACGCTACATGTGGTCTTTTTATTGAACAAATAGTTGTCCCCGAGGCGGTTTGGAATGAAAATTTAATTGGAGTTTTAGGATTTTATTACAGTCAGTTTGATAATACCGATACAACGAGACAGGCAACTATTAATACTCGGGCTGATTCATCTAATTTAGCAAGTCTAACAACTCAGGCACCAATTAGAGCAAGTGATATGTTGAGTTGGACTAAAAACGGATTTGGGAATAGTAATTTCTCGCTGACAGAACCTATGATGTATACTCGGCGATATACATCTATCGGGGGATCAATTCCTATGAACTCTTATCGTAATATCGCCCCAGCCGTTACGGTTTTTTTTAGTGAGAATGATTCATCAACAAAAATAACGGCAATTGATTTACCAACTAAAACGGCAAGACCTTATTATAGTATAAGAAGCGATATTATTCCCAGAGCATCTTTTATCGGTGGAAATCAAGATCTATCAAAAGCAACTTCCGGAGCTGTGAATCGACCAGTTGTTGGAATCGTTAATAAAGTGAACGGATATGGAGATTTTTATTCAGGAGCGGATAATCAAACAATTTTTACAAATACTGAAAAAAGAGTTATAACTCAAATAAAAACATCAGTCCATGACCCAGATGGATCTTATTCAAAAGTAAATAATTCATCGGCAGTAATTTATAAAATAATAAAACAAAAAAAGATAGATCTAACTCCGGTACAAACTTTATTAGAATCTAAAAAGAAACAAGATCAATTAGAAGGACAGCAGGGGGCAAGTATGTTGAAAAATATTGATGACGCGAAACCTAATTACTCACAGACTTTTTCTTTCTCCTAGGGGCAATATATAGAGGTGTATCTTTATCATTAGGATCTAAAACTCCCAGTTTCCATAAAGCCAATATCGAAGCGATATAATAATCTTTATCGGATTCACATATTTTATAAATTTTTTGATTTTGAATTTTAGAAATAAAAGCATGATAAATTATTATTTGATATTTTAATTTTTTATTTTCTCTTAATCCACCGAGTATCATTTGATTACCCTGATCTTTATAATATTCTTCTGTTCCGTTATATTCACTAAATTTTTTACTCCATAACACTTTTAAATTTTTATGATATATTATTATACTCATTTTTATATCAAAAAATAAAAATATAATTAAATCAAATTTATAATAATATAAATCTTGAAAGTCTTAAAAAGTAAAAAGTGTAATTATTACACCATCTTCTTTTATTCTAATCTTAAACATGATTCTTTATAAAATTCTAAATCCTTTTCAATTCCGATGAAATTACGATTCATATTTTTACAAGCGACTCCTGTTGAGCCGGATCCCATCGTAGGATCTAAAACAACATCGCCGACCTTTGAATAATATTTTAAAATCCACTCCATCAAAGCGACTGGCTTCTCGGTTGGATGTTTTCCACGAGTTGATTTAATTTCTAACATACTATTTGGTAGCGGTGGGTCGTAAGTAGTCGCTGTTTCCCCCTTTTTACTTCTGTTTGGATATATACTGTTTTTTCTTTCATATTTTTCTTTACCAGTAGCACCGCCCGTTTCTTCTGTAAGAATTGATACGGGTAGTGGTGGATCATATTTACCCGCTTCCTCTCTGACAAGAGGTTTCTTTCTCCCCTCTGTATTATAAGTATTATCAATACCCTTGATAACTGAAACGGGAAGTGGCGGATCATATTTACCCTCTTTTCCATCGGCATGACCTTTCATTCCATATAGATCTTCATTAGGTCTAGGTTTAGTTTTAACAATTTTGTGAGTATGTGAAGTTAAATCATAAAATGGAAGTTTCTCATAAAATACGTAAATCATTTCATGTTTTCTCATAGGCATCTTTTTAGCGAGTAAGAATCCAGCCGGAGCAGATTTAACCCATACAATATCATATCTGAAAGGACATTTCTTCGGCGATGAATTAATCAACTCAACTCCAAATTTAGTTGTTGTTGTCATAAATATAGGAGTATTTAATTTTTTAATTCTCATAATTTCAATCCAAAATTTATCTAAATCTATTTTTGAATCCCATTTACAATTTGTTTGTCCATAGGGTAAATCACAGAATATTAAATCAATTGAATCAGCTTCTAATCCTTTCATCTCATCAAGGCAATCTCCATTTAGTAATAAAGTCATTAGTTATTACACTTACTGATATTTTAAATTTAATATTAAAAAAATAAATTCTGTGAAATTATTAAATGGAAATCAGTGAACCAACTATTAATATCGCTGATGAAGACCTACCCTCAGTCTCAATACTTTGTCCCTGTTGGAGACGTAGAAAATTTATTTCAATGATTATAGCAAATATCTCGGGATTCGATTATCCAAAGGAAAAATTAGAATTATGTATTTTACAAGATGGAGATCAAGATTTATTTATTGATAATGATAGATATAAAAATTTTTTAAAATTAGTTTATCCTGTTAAAGTAAATTATATCTATGAAAAAGATATTAGAAAATCTATCGGTGAAAAAAGAAATAAACTCGTCAAGATGGCATCACACAAATATTTGGCTAATATGGATAGTGATGATATTTACTTACCGAGTTACATTCGTCATTCTATTAATTCTCTGAAAGAATTCAACGCTGGAATTACAACCAGTACAGCAATGTTATTCGTTTATCCAAAATTAAATTTCAAAACCTCAGCGATAAAATGTGTTAATAAATATCAAGGTCATGAGGCGTGTTGTGTCTATACAAAGAAATATTTTAATTCTATGAAAGGATATAATAAAACTTCACAAGGTGAAGGAGTAAAATTATTATCAGGGACTGATAGTAAAATTATTAATCTTGATATTAGTAAATTAATGATTTGTGTAGCTCACGGGGAAAATACTATTGATAAGGATCAATTTCAAAATGAAAATCCAGATATGTTTGAATTCGCCGATGGACCTTGGAAAGATCTATTAATCAGCTTGACATAAATATAAGATGGTGTAATAATTACACTTTTTACTTTTTAAGACTTTCAAAAAAATATTATCAATTTTATATTGATGAGTGATAGTGTAAAGTTTAATGAAATCCTTCAAATTTTAATAATAGAAAAAAAATTTGAATTACATGATTTTATGCTTGAAATGATAGAACTAATAGACCCCGACTACAATACTGAATCGAGTGAAAGTGATGAAGATTTTGATGAAATCAATGAGCATATTGAAGTAAATATTGATAATAATGGATTTTACTATTTAGATTGATTTTTCGCTAGAACGAGGCACGCCAGTTGAGCCCGCGCCAGCATTTCTTTGAGTTCTTTGTTTTCTTTTTTGAGTTTATCAATCTCCTGATCTTTTTCTTCTATAAGTTCGGCAATCTCCTCTTTGAGGGTAGCGATTTCCATGTCCTTGGCAGCCAGCGCACCGCTCATGTAAGAGGACATTTTACTTAGGTTTGTGTTTGTATGATCCAAAAAAAAATAATAGGCATATCAAATTTTAATAGTTTTGAGTTGGGAAGAATCTTCTCGGTTGATTTTAATCGCCGTCGGTAGCCGTTATTCTTATCACATCTCTGTGAAAACTCATTTTTTCAGTATCCCTGTCTAAGTT
>WLWF01000830.1_pt1 | contig 28343 bp, 46 predicted proteins | sample 6718331 | NCBI WGS metagenome assembly WLWF01 (sample SAMN12718692, study PRJNA515312) | sponge metagenome | isolation source: marine sponge | host: Mycale hentscheli | place: New Zealand: South Island, Marlborough, Capsize Point | collected 2003-05-01
ATTACCATATTTGAAAACAACGCAAACGAATCCTTTAATTCGTCTGAATTACTGCTAAACCCATTAGACGATGCTATGCCAAATAGTAAAGGACTCGTTACATTGTGTGCTAACATTATTTTTCTTAAACACTCTTCTGATAAAGTACTATACAAATCTGGTGCATCATTTACAGGCATAGAATCTACCGTAGTTTTAGATTCTGCATTGTTATTAAAAGCTACTATTAACTTTTCGCCACTCATTCCTGTTAATTGGCTTTGTACTTTGTTCTTTATGATTTGTTGTTGGTCTTCACTTGGCACTCCGTTGTTAAAGTTTACTACACTTCTTCCACTAAAGCCGTTTTCTACTTCGTTAATTAAGTATTCAGAAATATCTTCTTCTAAAACTGCATAAGGAATACCACCAATATAATCTGGCAAAGAATAATATTTCATTCCTACACTATATGGCTTTATAAAATATATTTCAATATCTTCTTTTGAACAACCAAACGCAGGTATTCTTTTTGGCTTGTAGTTTTTTAAGTCAGTCCAATCGTCTGAATAATAGTAAGCTTCGATTTTTCCCTCTTCGTTGCACTTTTCGGCACGAAGTAATTGTACAGGTATATGATGAACTTGTGCTATTTTCTTTCTGTCTTTCGTGTATATGACTTGTACTGCACATTGTCCTAACAACTTTAAATCCGTACATAAATGCCTTACACAATCTTTATGAAATAAACTCATCATTTGTGCGTACTCATTTGGCTTTCTTGACGCGTCTGTTGCACTTAAACCTCTTCCGTATACTAAACGAGTGATGTTGTTTATAATCGCGTTGTTAGTAGTACTATTCGTGTATCTGTCGATTAAATACTGATAGTAGTTGTTTTCATCGCCACCAAATAAAACCCAATCTTCGCGTTTGCTTTCTTTGATTACAGGTGCTTCGTAGCCACTTAATTCTAATACGTGTATGTTATTACTCATAAATAATAAATTCGTTGTTACTGACGTTAGAAATAAATTCTCCGTCATTTACTGAATAGTTTACAACTGGTGTTTGGTCTGTTACAAAGATTCTGTCCTTGTGTACTACCGTTGTTCCGTTTTTTAGTTCCAAAGTGTAAAAAGTGTTGTTTACTAAATTGAATAACCCATTAACAAATGTTGCATTGATTGTATCGTAGTAATCTCCATTTGCAAAACTTGTAATTGTTATTTCAGTTGTTACGTTTGTAGATTCTCCTGTGATATATAACGCGTCATAAGTTTGGCTTCTTGGAATGAAACTAAAACTTTGTTCTGTTGCTATCGGTTGTAAAATAATCATATCTACTATAATAACTTAAAAAGCGAAAATCTGTTTTTAATTCGTGTTTATGTAAATCAAAAAAGGCACTCCGAAAAGTGCCTCTTATGTTATGAAAGGTATAAGAAAGAATCTTATGAGGTTACTATAACTGCATCAGTTCCACCACCATCTGCAAAAGCCGTAGCAAGTCCTGCTTCTGTTGTTACATCAATGAAGTTTGCTGGAAGTTCCTCCATTGCCGTAAAGGTAAGAGAATATCCGTTAAAATCTCCAAGTGCTGCTCCAGAAGAAATTTCTCCTGCTGAAACGTCTGCACCCTGGTCAAGACCCATTAAGAAAAATTGGTCAGTCATTGTTCTAACAATTATTCTTGGTCTTCCGTATGCAAGAAGTTTTACGTTTTTGTGTGTAGCAAAATCTTGTCTTTTTAAAGCAGCTACTAAAGTTTGTTCGAAGAATGTTGTTCCGTTATCTCTACTTGAATTAATAGCCGTTGTAAAGCTATTTGTAGTACTCTTCAATTCGTATTTGTACAAGCTTAAAGGTGCTGCTGGTTGCCAAGTATCAATAACATCTGTGTTTGTGGCATCATATACAACATTGTCAGAATCCAAATCGTCAAAGTTAGCGAAGTAAATCGCTTTCAATCCACTTACTGAATCTTTACATTGTTCTATACGTCCATTTGTAATATCACAACTCATTTGTTTAAAGTTTTTATGAATAAAAAAAGGCAGGTACTTTTACCTACCTTTCTTTAATTCGATTAATATTATGAATAAACTACACAATCGTTAGCTATTCCTACTTGTACTCCTGCAGTCATTCTCATTACAACTCTTACGTTATCAGAGCCATCATATAAATGAACTGGAATTACGGCTGCCGAATTTTGCCAATCGCTCAATAGCGATGTTCCAAAATACAAGTTAGAAGTCTGTGCTGCTACCATTGAATTGTCAGCCAATCCGTTAGCAACAAAAACAGGAATACCATCGAAAGAAAGGCTTCCGTTAGTGTACCATTGTGTTCCTTTGTTATCAGTACCATTAGCACCAAGTCCTGCTGCTGCAAAACCACCTAAAGCACGTACATAATTTCTTGCGATATTTGAAGAAACATACAATTTTAAATCTTCAGAACCGTAAACTGTTGTAGGTATTGCATCAATTACTTTACCCATTTCGTCAATTACGTTAGCTGCCGTAGAAGCGATTCCAGCGATATCTTGTGCTGCTGGCAAGCCTGCTGCGTTTAATAGTGTAACAATACCATCGTATGCGTTAGCACCTGCAACACCTGTCCAAAGCAAAGTTTCGTTAGAAGCTGCAACTTTAGAAGCAACATATCCAAGAAGATAATCTTCAAAAGATTTTGGAATGTCTGCAAAGGCAGAAGCACCCATTTCGATAGCTGAAAATGTATCGTGAAATTGGCTTCTACAAAGTTGTAAGTTCACTTGCATATCTTTAACTGTCAATACGCTTTCGCCCATTGTTACGGTTTGTGTATCGTCAAAATCACAAGTTGCATCTGTAAAGATTGAAGAGGTATCAATAGTTTGTAATACTGATTTTCCTTTGACGTTTTCAAGAACGGTAACGCCACCGTTTTCAATTGTAGGAGCACTTAAAAGAGCTGCTGAAATGTATTTTCCTGCTGCTAATCCTGCATAAGTACTACCTGGGAATGTTGGCTGGTCTGCCATAATTTTTAGGTTTTAATTATTAATTATTTATTTATTTAATTTTTTGAACACTCTATCAAGAGTAGTTTCAGTTCTGTTTTGTGCGTAAAGCATTTTTTCTCTTACTTCCTTATTTTCTGGATTGAAAGAAATAGGTTTTACTGCTGGGTCTAAATCTTCAGTTGAAAGTTCCGTTTTTTCGTCCTCAACAACTTCTTCTTTAGAAGCTACTTCTGTTTCTTCCGTAGTTTCTACTTTAGAAAGGTTTTCAAGTTTTGCTTTGAGTTCTTCGTTTTCTTTTTTCAAAGTTTCGATTTCATTAAAGAAAGTTTCTTTTACAATTGATTCAACTACTTTTTTAACTGGCTTACTTTCGTCTGCCATTTCTTCTTCTTTTTCTTCGTAGTCTTTTTTCGCTTCTTCTTCAATTACTTCTTCTTCTTCTTCAGCTGCTTCTTCTTTTATTTCAGCGATTAAACCCTCTTCAGTAACAACTAAAATCATTCCATCCTCCATTTTGTATTCTCCTATAGGAAGTGGAATTCTTTGCTCGTCTTCTGTGATTATAACGACTTCGTTTTCTGGTGCAAATTCATCTGCTTCAATGATTGTTACACCATCTTCTAATTTGCGTTGTTCAAGTTTAACTTCCATTCCTAAAAGTTCTCTTACTTTGTTTAGTATTGCTTTATTGTTCATTTCTATTTTATTTATTCGTGTTTACAAAGAATTTAATGCTTTAATACTTTTGTCGTAATCACTTAACGCAGTATTAATTCTTTTTTCATAATCATTTAAATCTTTACTTTCTATACCTAAATCTTTTGCCATTTTTTGCGCTGCATCCATTTCTTTTTTTAAACCTTGCATACTTTTTAAACTTTTGTTTAATGTTTGTTTAGCTTTTAATATAAAACCACCAGCATTTGAAGCAGAACTATTAATTTGCCTATACTCCGAAATAATTGTTTTAATGTTTGCAAGTTCAACTTTTTCAGAAGCTAACTCCGTTTTTTTGTCTTCTTTTGCCCATTCAGCAAAAATCTTATTTAGTCGTTCCATACTATATTAACTTTATTTTAAATTGTTTGTTGCATTTTTGGTTATATGTTGCCTATTCCTTGATTTCGAATTGTGCCTTTACAACACTTTGTTGAGTATGTATTGTCTTCACATAAACAAGCTTTTCTTGAATTTTTAGGACTGCTTTGTGCTTGTGGTCTTTCTACTTTCTTTTTACGCATAGTTCGTGTTTATTTAGATTTTAGGTAGTTCAAGTTTATTTACATATTTAATAAATCCGTTAATATCTTCATTTAAGTTATCTGACAATTTTCTTGTAGAATTCTCACTACTTCTTACACTTGAATCTATTATTTCATTTATAGAAATTTGTATGCCCAAATCTTTTTCAGCACTTTTTATTTTTTTAATAACTTTATCGCTTTCAGTTACTACATTATCGTCTAACTTTCTTAAAGTTTGTGCAATTTTTGCTAACTGTCCTGTATTGCTTTTTGCTTCTCTAATGGCTTTTTCTATTTCTCTAATTGAAACGTATGCATTATCTACTTGCTTTGCAAAATTACTATATTCTTGTGAATACTTTTTTACTGCCTTTTCATAGTTATCTGCTAAAGCCAGTTCAACTTTTTCACTTGCTAACTTTGTCATTACTTTGTCAGTAATTTCTTTTTCAATCTTTTCTCTTAAATTCATTTCAATAGGTCTTTTAGTTTGTTTATTGTTTCCGTTTTTTTATCGTCTTTACTCATATCGTATCTATCGCTGAAAAATCCTTCAATACTGAAACCGCGAATAGTACCCTCTTTGGCTTTGTTGTATAGTTCTTCATCGTCTATCTTTGCCGATACCATCCAAGTGCCTACAGGAACATCTAATCCGTATAAAGCCGTTTTGTCTTTCTTGCTATCTTCTACTATCCAACTTTCAACTATTGTAACACCATCTATTTTGTTTTCGTGTTCAAAGGTTGCGTTTTTATGATTCGATTTTTTAAAGAATAATTCTGAAGCTTGGCGTACCGTGTTTTTAGAAAAGTAAATATAGTACTCATCGCCTTTATCGTTTCTTCTGTAAATACTTTTATCTGGAATAAGTGCAGCACCCATTAAGATTTTCTTTTCTGCGTTAATCTCTTTTAGATATAGTTCGTGTTTTTGTTTAGAAAGTGCAATAAAGTTGGATTCGATTGCTGGTGTTTCTACTAAAGAAATTGCATCTATTCCACTTTGCTCATCTGTTGGGTCAATTATAAGTTCAACTATCTTCATAATATAATAACTTTTATTTGTTTATAGTGTTGCATTTTGTACTCTGTTTCTGTCAAGTGCTTGGCTTGTCGTTACCTCTCCACTCACTACAAAAGCTTGGACAGGTTGTTGTTGTAATTGTGCGATTTGATTTATTCCACTATCTCCGACCACGTTAAATTGTGGTGTAGCACCTCCACCTAAATCTGGTGCAGATTCTTGTCCACCACCACCTGTACTTCCACCACCTTGAAACTTTTGGCTTGCTATAGATGCCACGTTTACCAATCCTGCTGCAACGGCAACTCCTGCTGCTATAAATGGTGCAGATGGATTTAGTACCGTTATTGGATTTGCTGCCGTGCTTGCAAATATAGCATTAGCACTTTTATAAGTGTCTATTGTTGCTTGTGCTATACTAACGGCTTTTTGAACTTGAAATGCTTTCTTTGCTGCCTTTTCGCTTTTTCCAGCAAACAATTCAGTTAAGTTGCTAATTGTTTGTAAACCTTGTGAAGCAATATCAAATTTAAAATCTTGTATTGCCTGTGCATCTGCTTTTGCCTTTTCGTCTATTTCTTTTTGCTTGGCTGCTGCTGCTTTATTGTCTTCTATGATTTGAAGATTTTTTGCCTTATTGTCTTCAATTTCTTTTAATCTTAATTCTTCATTAAAGTCTACAAGTTCTTGAAGTTCTGCTTTTTCTTTATCTATTTTGTCTTGCCTTATCTTTTCATATTTGGCATCTATAACTTTTTGTTGTGCAAGTTCTTGCTCATCAAATAATTCTATTAATCTTGCTCTTTCAGTTCTTGTTAGTTTCGTGTTTTTCTTGGCATCCTCACGAAGTCTTCTAAATTTATCGCGATTTATTTCAAGTTCTTTTTCTATGCCATCTTCCAGAAGTCCATTCTCAATATCTTCTATTTGTCTTGCTATGCTGATTCTTTCTTTTGCATAATCTTTATAATTACTTATTCTTTCTGTATTGGTTTGTGCGTCAAATACTCTTAATTTCCTTTCATTTTCTTCTACGAATCTAGTTCTCGCCTCAAATAACAATCTTTGAGTTTTTTTTGTAAAAGCATTGTTTTTCTCGGCTAGTTTTGCTTGCTTCTCTGCTATCTCTGCTTCTTGCTTTGCTAAGAGTATATTGTCTTCAAGTTTTTGTCTTTGTATATCACGCGTCTTTTTACCTTGAGCTTCTAACATTTCAATCTCATCATCTAAAGCTTTTTGCCTTGCTCTTGAGGCTCTTTTGATGTCTTCAGATTGTTCACTTAAAGCTTTACTCTCCTCTAAATATCTATCCATTTTAGCCTTGTGTATCGCATCGGCTTTTTTATCCTCCTCGCTTGCTATAACTCCTAGCATTTGCAACCCTTTAGTAGCTGCTTTTATAGTTAAAATTAAAGGCGCAAAAGCAATCATTAATGCCTTTGTTACTAGGTTGCCATCCTTAAAACCTTTGTTCACATCCGATAATACTTCTTGAATTTTTTCAAAGTTGGCAATTAACAATCCTAAACCTACAACCAACGCACCAACACCTGTACTTATTAATGCTAATCGAAACAATTTTAAACCTGTTGTTGCACCTCCAGTAACAAAAGTGAATGCTGCCTGTGCAGCTCCTGCTATTTTAGTTCCTATTGATAATTCCCTGTAAGCTTCCGTAAGTCCTTGTACTCCTTGTTGAATAGCTAATGCAGATTGAACTTTTAAAAGTGATTCTTCAAGTGCTTGGTTTTCATCTCCAAATAAAGCCATAGCACCTTGCGTAGCTGCAAATCCACTTGTAGCACCATTCAACGCACTACCTAACTTTTGCGTCATTGTAGTGGCTGCACCATCTACTGCTAAATCCGTTTGTATTTGAACCTTACGATATTCTCCTACTTTGGTTAATAGTTCTTGATATTCTTTTGAAGTTGATTTTCCTGCAAGTGCTAATTCATAAAGGCGGTCTTCTGCTTCGCCCATTCGTGTAGTAAGTGGTTGCAAATCTCCATAAACTTCTTCAAAAGTAGCATCTAAATTTTTTGCACTTTTTGTTGTTTCGTCTACTGCTTTGTTAAACGACTTAAAATCTTTTTCTGCTTCAGAAGCATTAGAATTAATGTCTATGTTTATAGTTCTTTTTTCAGCCATTTGAGTGTTTCTTTATTTCGTGTTTTTAACAAGTTCATTCTTTTCTTTTGCTTATAAATTTCTTTCACTCCTGTTTCATAACTATATAACCCTTTCGCCACTTGTACATTGTAGCTGCCATTATAAAAATCGTCTATTGCCAATAAATCTACTATGTTTTTAATCATTATGGTTGTTGTTGGATAAATATTTGGTTTGTTGTTTGTGTTCCGTTACTGAATGTATAAGTAACAAGTAAAGTGTATACTGCTATATTACCACCTTCTGTTCTTATTCTGTCTGCAAGGTCTTCCGTGTTTATGTAGTCTAAATCGTCTTCCGTTTTTAATACCGTTGTAGTATTTGGATTGTCTGGAATACATACTTCGATAGTACCCTCACTTGTTAAAGTGCTTGGTGTTATTGTTACACTTGGATTACTACAAGTTATATCTGCTTGTACTACTCCATTAGGAAATAATATTCTAACATCAACACATTGTGCTACATCACTTGGTTTAATAGGTTGTGAAATTGTAAGCTCTGGAAGTAATGGTCTAAAATCATTTATCAAAACTAAATCTACATCTCCAGTATTTAGATTAGACTTCATTGATTCTATAATGTATCTTTTATCTCTGATAATTAGTCTGTCATTTAACCGAAGATTAGTAAGTAAGCTTACAGGAAGATTCGTTTTTACGGTTGTTCTTCTATTCTTTAAATTAAATAGATTAAGCAAATATCCAGCATAGTACGTTCTAAACAATGTATTCTGTTCTGCTATGTTTGTAAGACTGCTTATGTCTGCATTAAAATTAAGCGTGTAGTTTTCTGTTAATACATTTACATCTTGTCCAAAAGGAACATACTCTGTTAATATACCACCAAACGTACCACCATTAAAACGATAGTCTTGTGCTAATTCATCATACTCATAAATTATCATAGGTTTAGGAACGTACTTATTACCATCTTGATTTATTGTTTCGCCTACTTGCAGATTCGTTCCTTGAAATCTTTGCATTAGCATATTTTCAAAAGGCAATTCTACTTTAAAAGCACCACCATCATAATCAAAAGTATTTTTCGTGTTTCCATAGCCACGACCTGTAAGATTTTTAAATATTGTATTTGTAGCACTTTCTGATTCTTGATAGTTAAACTCTATTGTTTTATATAATTTGATTCTATCAATGTTTATGCTTTTTATATCGGTGTATTCTGTAATGTCTACAACTGCACCTTTCGCATACCAATCGTCCAACGGCTCAACTTGAAAAACATTTTCTGCCGTTCCGTAGCAAGTTAAATTAAACATCTTCAAAACACCTTTAAAGAAATCGCTTACGGTCATATCTGGAACATAATTAACAACATTTAACTCATTTGTTAATGTCATTGTAGACGTTGCATAATAGTTATTGTTAAAGAAAAACGCAAAAGGAAATGTTGTACTATCTACATAACCACCTGTTTGATTATATCTACACTCAAATGAAATACTTATAGCATCTGTTGCTCTTACTCTAAATTGGTATTGATTGTTTAATGTTGATTCGTTATCGTTTGATGTTACTTGATAATTATTTCCACCTTGACCCTCAAAAGTCTGCACTATTTGACCGTTCAAAATTACATCAATATAATAAGTTACAGAAATGTCGCTTACACTTGTTACATCTAAATAAACATTGTGTGCAACATCTCCTATTGCTGCCTGCCCAGATAAGCTTGGAAGCATTGTAGCAGGGTCTTGATAAGTATAAATTAAGTTATCGTCTGCTATGCTAAAATAATCTGTATAAACTGCCGTTGGATTGTCGTTGCTTGGGTCTGTACTTCCAGAAGTAAAATCTATTGTTTTTGCACCTGTTAAGAAAGTAAAGTCTTCTGCATTTTTACAATACAAATAAGCATTACTAAATCTTTTATCTGCAAAAAAAGTTCCACTAAACGTAACATTATACCTCGTTTGTATAACATTGATTAAGGCAAGTAATTTGATTGCAGGAAATAACTCATTGTATTGTACGCTGCCAGTTCCTGTTGGACTTATATCCGTACTCCCACCAGTTCCGTATGTTATATCTCTATTAAAGATTAAAGGAAATCTAACTGCATAAGTAAAACTTCCATCCGTTATTCTGTCTTGTACTGCTGCACCATCATAAGAAAAATTATAAAAATCAAGTTCAGACATATCTGCCAATTTATCGTCTTTAAATTTATCTTTAAGTGCCAATATATCTCCATAAAAAGTAATCTGATACGAATACGCTTGATTGTTTTTTACTTCCGATTTTTCTAAACTTATTTTTCCACGTCTAAATGTTGTTAAGTCTATTTCAATGTAAGCATCTCTTCTAATGTTGTGGTCAAACAATGTATTAACGTCTTGTATGTCACCAATATCACTATTGTAAAAATGCTTAAATATAGCATCATTCTTTGGCGTACTCGGAACACTAAAGCTTTGTGAATAGTCCGTATATACCTTGCTAATATCTTGAACATCTTGCTGCTTACTTGTAACGCTTATTATTTCGTCTTTGAATAAATCAAGTCTTTGACCCTCTATATATACTTGTACCGTTCTCATTAAACTACCGTGTTAATCATATCGTAAGCAAAATTAAACTCTAATTCGTAGTTTATCATTCCGTTGTTTATGCCTACTTGTTTCTCTAAAGATTTTGTTTTAATCACTACAGGATTGTAGTCCGTGTTTACCTCGTAATCTAACAAATGAATTCTTTCGCTTAACATCATTTCTTGGATGTATTCTCCATACAAATCATTTACCCATCCTGTGTTTAGTTTGATTGTTTCAGTTCCGTTTATATTGAACTCTTTTATTTGTCCGTTATCTTCTGGCAAGTATGGTAACGAACTTGGATTAAATTTGTATTCATTCGTTTTTACGCTAATATTTCTTTTCTTTACTTTCATAAACCAAATTCGTGACCAACTACCAAACCGATTAATAAAGTCTACTGCTACAGGACTATACTTCGGCTCACATTGTGGCTTAAAATAACCTGTCCACAATAACGCACCTAAACCATCTCTGTGTTCTACCTTGTTACCATCTGCCAAGAACGGCTCGTAAACTCTTGCAAATGTTTTTATTCCATCTGTTGTAAGTGTGTAAGGTTGTTGTACTCCTGTAATTGAATTGGTGTAAATTATTTTATCTGCAACGTTTCCAATTACATCAAAGCTTCCTGCCATATTATCTGGTCTGCTTGATGCCAAACTTGTATCGTGATTGTAATAATAAGTACCCTCTGATAGTAGCACCGTTTCTTGGAATGGTTTATTTTGCCCATCCATATAGTAAGAATACCCATCCATAAATTCGCCTGTTTCACTTTCTGACACATTCAATACATAAGTGCCACCGATTAGATTATAAACGTCAACGTGGTAATTAACTTTGTAGTCCGTGTTTATGTCTACATCATAAGTATTGTAAATATCTAACCACTTTGTTATGTTGTAATATTCTCTTACATAAGGCGAAATATTATAAAAAGTTTTCGTGTTGTTAGATGCAGGAATTAATTTAGATAGTGTGTATTGTGGACTTGCTGGTTGGCTTCCAGTATTCCATAAATATAATTCAATTTTGCTTCCTGTTTGCGTGGCATCGTCCACTTCAAATATGTAAGGACTTCTTGATAAATTCATTTTAGTTTTTTAAAGTTTTCGTCTGTGATTGTATTAAATAAGTTTACCATATCAAGTGCATACTTTTCAGTTAATTCTTTAGGCAATCTTTTATAGTATTTTTCAAATGGTTTTGTAAAAAAAAGTGTTGGCTTTATTCCTTTGTTGAATATGCTTCTTGCTATTAAAAAGTTTAAAGATTTACGTTTTATAAATTTTCCGTTTTTATCTCTTGGTGCTATTCCTTTTCTTACACTCCATTTATCAAATGCTTTTGCTGGTGGCATTTTATTCGTGTATTTGTAGCCATCCAAACTTTTACCACTTTTCTTACCCTTAACCCCTCTGTCTTGAAAGAATCCGTATTCTTCCATTTCAAAGCTTACTTGTATACTATTTTTAGATTCTTTAACATACCCCTTTAAACTATCTCGCAACTTACCAGACGTGCTTTGCGAAGCCAAGTTCTTTTTAGCTTCACGAATTACATTCGATTTAAAATCGTCTAATATGTCTTGGACGTTTTCTAACATATAGTCATTGAATTGCCAATTAAAATATCACAGGTTAATGTTGCTCCTGCAAGTTTATTCTCAAACCTTTCTGTAAAAAATTCTGCCGTTGGACTTCCATCTACTTGAAAAGCATCCGTATAAAGTGTACCTCTTCTTAATAACTCATACACTCTATTCAATACTGCCATCATAGTATTCAATACATACAATTCGTTATCGTTGCCATCAAACTTATTTGTTGTTTCGTCTTTTGATATGTCTGTAATATCCATTGCAAGAATACTAATGTTGTATCTTATTACGTTCTCTTCAAACGTTGCATTGTTTACAATCAAATGCACTAATGGAAAAATCGTTTGTTTATTTAAGTCCACGTCAAAAATATCTCCTTGTGTGACGGTGTTTATAAGTTCATCGTTTTCAAAGTGTGTTTTTAGTTTGTCTATTATATCGAAGTAGTTCATAGTTATTTCATTTGTCTTTTTAGTTCACGGCTTTCAATTTCGTTTTTTTGTTTGACGAACGATAAATAGGTGAGACATTTAGTAAGTCCGTATTTTGTAACTGTGTCAAACTTTGTAAGGTCGTTTCCAGAGAGTCCATATATTGATGAATACCAACCCCATTGTTTTCCAAACTGAACTCTTTCCGAAAATTCGTTAAATCCTTGCTCTTCGTCAGTTCGTTCTTCAAATAAGTTAGAGTAGCTTGTAACAATTCGCTTCCTAAACTCCAAAAAAAAACACTTGCACTTATTGCAACATCTAATGGTGCGAACTTCATCAAGTCCTGCATATCTTCGTTTGGCTCATATTCTACAATCGAATACTTGTCTTTGTGTTTATCTTTTATTGGTCTAAACATTACTGCCATCGCCTTGTGGTATGTACTCCAATCTTTTAAATGGTGTTCTATGTCTACATATTCGCCAAAGCTGATGTTTTCCAGGTTAGGAATAAATCCGAACTCTATGTTTTTTATTTTAAAGTTTCGTATCAGTTGTGGCTTTTCACTAAACACTTCAGTAAAGTGCTTAATTAATCCGTTTAAATCTTTTAGTTTAATCTTTGCGACTTCTCCTAATTGTAAACCACAGAAAATCTGTATCATTTTATTTGCAATTAGTTCTTCGTCGTTGCTCTTTTCTTTCATAGCTACAAACTCTTGATACCTTGATAGAGGTATTTCAGATAGTGAGTTTGGTAGCAATATATCTAACTTCATATAGTAATAACTTATTTTTCGTTTTTTTGTAGTTTACAGAATATTATAACTTCCGTAATTCTTATTCATTCCAAGCGTTTCCATTTCGTGATAACGTACTGCGTCAATGGCGTGATTGTAATTGTCTACAGGTTTGTTTAGTCGTTTGCCTGTCTTGTCTGTGTCCCAGCAATATGAACGAAGTTCTTTGATTAGGTTTGTGCTATTAGAAGTAACTAAATAGTTTTCACGTTGCATTACATCTATTCCGTAGTTAATGCTGTCTCTGCCTTTCGTAACACCTTTGATTGTGATGCCATACCTTTGTATATCTGCAATACTTTTTGGTTCTGCACTATCTGCATAACAAGGAATATTGCTTGGAAGTATTTTTGCTATGTCACTATTTAATAATCCTGTTTGATAGGTTACTTCATTTAGGATTCGTGTTTCGTTATGTTTGTATACTTCGATTATAGTTGTAGGGTCGTTGGTATATCCAAAATCGATTCCTATGCCTATTAATCTTGCTTCGCTTGGTATTGTATCAACTATTTTATAATTACTAAATACAACGCCCTCTAATTGCCCCATCTCCCCGTTTACAAAAACACGCACCCAGTTTCGCCAGTAATTACTTGTAGCTGCTTTCTTGATGTTCTTTTCTATTTGGCTAATAATTCCGATATCAAGTGCTTCGTTGTCTTTGTATGTTAGGATTATCTTTTCTGCATCTTCTTGGTCTTCAAGTTCTGTTTGTACCCAAAATTCTGCCGTTGGATTGTAATCAAGAAATACTTCGTTTTTTGTACGTATAGATAATTCGTTGTAAGATTCAAAGCTTACACTATTGCACTCGTTAATATAAAGTATTGAACGCCTACCACCACGAAGTTTGCTTGAATCGTCTGCACTAAAAAATTCTATAAAACTTCCGTTTGCAAATTCGTATTTTAGAAGTGACTTGTTAAACCTGTCATCTACAAATCTATTGATTGATTTCATAATCTTTACAAAATCTCTTAAAGCACCTCTTCTCAAGTGTGGAATAGATTCAGATACAACGCTGATTTCTGTGTTAGGTGTTTTGGCTGCTCTGTCTATTAAGATAGGAAGTATGCCGTATGTCTTGCCTGCTGATGTTCCACCTTGAACAATCTTAATCCGTTTTTTTAACGCAAGTATTTTATTTATAGCAGATGTTCTAACAAACATAACACCATTTAAAACCATACATTGTTGGTTTTTTACCAATACAACATTTATGAATATTAGCTTTATTAAAACCTAATTCTTCTTGTATATGACCAAAACCATTCCATAATTTTATTATATCACCTTCAATTGACTTTTGGTAGACTTTAACGGATTGTGATTTTCTTGTATTATCTTTATGACTTAACCATTGTAGATTTTCAACATTATTATTTTTCTTATTTTCATCAATATGGTCTACTTGAGTTAAATTATTTTCATTTAAAAGAAAATGTTCAGCAACTAATCTATGTATTAATTCATTTTTACTTTGTTTATTTAAACTCAGTTTAACAAACAAATATCCGTCTTTATGTTTTAGTTTGGTAAGTTGTTTATCTTTTCCAATATGACTTATTACATTACCTTTATTTGATATTGAATATCTTGAATTATATCGTTTTATTTTTACATATTTTTCCATAATACAAATATACAAAAAATTAACTACTTGCCGTTGTCCTTTGAAACATCTGGGAAAAGTGGTTGCTCTATATTCGTTTGTTCAATCTGTTCTTTTAAGCTATTTAATCGTGCCGTTATGCTTGGATTGTATTGCCCTACCATACCACCTTTAATTTGGTCATCGCGTATTTCCTTGCGTATGCGTGTAGAGATAGTACTGAAATCTTCGTATCTCTTTTCTGTATTCTCCAAATAATGCTTTGCCGTGAAGTTAAATTTCTTATGGCAGTATAGTTCAAAGCCCTCTATTGTTAGTGGAACTTCTAATGGCTCTCCTACCATATCTCCTGTTCTTTGGTTTAAGTGATATTTAAATCTTGGATTCGTTTTTGTGTAGGTTTTGTATGCCTCAAAAATGTCTTCTAATTCTTGTGGGTCTTTTAAGCTTTTGGGTCTTCCTCTTTTTGCCATATTATTTTTCTTCGTAAGTTTCGTATACTCTTTTAATTCTGTTATTGATATCTCTTAAACAACTTGCACAGGTTGTATATTGTTGTTTAGTTCTGAATACTCTATTGTATATTACTAACAAGTCACGTTGTTCACTTGGCTTCATTCGTGTTTTGTTCTGTGAAAACCAATTCTTTAAAAATTCGTATTCGTCTTTTTGTAGGCAATCGGCTTTAAATCTACTTGGAAAAAGTTTGTTTAGTTTTTCCTTACGTTCATCGCATCCACAATCGTCTCCTGCCAACCATTTAACAGCTTTCTTTATTCCTGTTGCTTCTGTTACCTTTTCGATAACGTCGCCTAAACCCTCAACAGGTTGCTGCTTCTTCCAGTCTTTATACTCTTTACTTCTTTTGTCTAATCCTAAATAGTATTCTTCGTTTTTTTCCATAATTATATTAGTTCGTAATCTTCGTTTTTATAATCTTCGTAATCTTCTGCAAGATTTTCTTTTAGTTTTCCTTTGCAGTATTTTATTGTTTGAAAAATACTACTTGTGCTTATTCGTGTTTCATCAGCAAGTTCACGCATACTCATTCCACTATCAAAATAATGCTTGAACAACATTTCATCGTACCAATGCCAAGTTTCAGCTTCTTCTTTTACTCTTTTAATCATACTGCTAAAAGCTTCTTCTTTTGATATATAATCATAAGTTACGCCAATGTCTTTACGTTCTTCTATATTAACTTTCTGGTGCTTGTTTCGTTCCTTTGCCAAATCTTTAAATATGTTTCTTAAAGTAAAGTGTATGTAGGCTCTGTTAATTGTTCCGTTTTTTTGTATGACCTTTTCTCTGTCTGCATACTTGTGTAATCTAATGTACATTTCTTGAACGATATCTTCGGCGTAGAAGTCTTCGCCGTAACTCTGTACGATTCTCAAATAGTCAGCGTGAAACTTTGCAACCTCTTTAAGCCAGTTCATTGATTAGATATTAAACAAATGTAATGATTATTTTCTAATAATGTATAGACGAAGTTTTTAACGAATAGTTGTGAATAAAAAAAAGCACCTCTTTCAAAGTGCTTCTTCCATTTTATAGTTTATAATCTAAAAAGGCAATCCATCTAAATCTGATTGTTGTGCATCGTGCTTTGCGTCTTCGTTGCCACCAGCTTCAACTTCTGCTTGGTACGGTTTACTAAATGTTGCACTAAAATACTTTACACCACTTTTACTTTCGTTTAACCATAGTGCCACTTCTTTTTCTACACCATCAATTAATGCTTTACCTTTGTAATCTGGATGTGAGTCCGTTTTTTTGTAATCGTTTTTGAAGATTGCTCCTGTGTTGTTCTTTTGTTCCATAACTTATTCTATTGTTTTACTTATAATATAGGCGCTTAACGTCTTTCGTTTACGCCTTGCTTTTTCTTTTAAAAGCTTTTTCTCTTCTTCTGTTACTCTTATTGTAACAATATTAGTTTTTCGTGTTTTCATTCAATTAAAGTTTCGTAATACTTTTTACATTCTTTTATTCTATCGTAGATTGCTTTTACAACGTCTTTATCATATCTTACTTCAAAAGTTTTGATTCGTTTTTCTGTAGGTATATGGTCAAAGTTGTGTCGTGCCTCTACTTCTGCTCTTAACTCTTCAGATTCATCTATTAAATGATTCTTCCAATGCTCACGTCTTACCTCATCTTCTACTATTTCGCTTGGTGTATTGACTAAACAATATGCAAGAACTGATTTGCGTTTGTTACACAAAGCCATATAACCCTGTAGTTGATAAAAATAGTCTTTGTTTGGTATATCTTCTGCAAAGAATGGAAAGGTTGTAGCATCATAACTACTCTTTACGTCTAAAAGTATTGTGTCCGTGTTTACGTCTGGCGTACCTGTCAAGTAATCATTGTTAAAATGTTCTTCGTTCTTATACATCAATCCAAAATCTAAAACTTCTTGTGCTAATGAAATACTTTCATTTTCTACAAGATTTCCTTTGTCTGTGTAACGGCTTGAAAATTCTTTACGTATTCCGTACATTTCTTCTATGGCTAATTCCTGTAGGTAGGTCTTGCAAGTCTTACTCAATACTTCAGACTTGCTTCTGCTATTGGTCATTATTTTACCCAATGCACTACATCTAATCTTTAGCATATTATAGTTGTTTGAGTTGTGCAGGAGTTAATGCCCATTCGTTTTTTAGACGCTCCAGAGTATACCTCTTGTCGTCAATAGCAACTAAAGCTTCTTTAAATCTGTCATTTGACATCTTTGGCTTAGATGCTTGTTTATCGTGCTTATTAGTAGCATCACTATCTTTGGTGTCATCAATCAAAAATAAGCCGTTCAAAGCATATTTCCGAGCATAACTACTGCTACTTCCAAATGCCTGTGCTATATCCATTCCTTTTCGATTTGGGTCTATACCAGCTTGTGCCTTTACTATCTGCACTTTATCGCCATCTGTTAGCATTGCAGTTGCTTCTACATACATATACCCTGCTGCTTCTTTTACCTCATCAGATAGACTTAATACTAATCCGTTTAGATGTGGCTTAACGGCTTCCATAATGTCCTCACAGGAACGATATTTATAATTGCCAAACTTGTTAAACTGATTCTTTGGAGCTTTTAACTCTTGCTGGATTACTGCCAGTCTTGTAAATAGTGTTTCTTTCATAACGTGTTTATTTATTTGATTAAAGGGGGTTTTTACACCCCCTGTTTTTTATTTGATTTCAGTTAATTTTATTGTTCTTGTTAAACCTTTTTTATTATCGTTTAATTCTATGGTAAGAAAGAATCCACCCTCTTCTGTGTGTATTTCGTAAACGGCTTCGATGTTATCTGTAATATAATTCATACGAGTACCGTTAAGAGAGAAATGAAAGTAATCATCTGTTTTTTTATTAATAAACCAAACACGAGTTAATTCGTCTAAATTTTGCTTTTGTTTTTCTGTGAATTCTATGTTTTGAAATACTCTCATTTTTTTGTTTTTAATTAATTTGTATACACAAATATAATACTTTATTTTGTTTATACAACTATAAAATTAAATTATTTTAACATTTTTTTTATATTCCAATGTTTTCCTAATAGATTCATCGCCTTTCCTACGGTTAATTGATAGTCTGGCTTTCTCCAAAATCCGTCATAATACAATGCAGTAAGCTCACAATCTTGAAGTATTATAGTTTCTGTGTCATTACATTCATGCTCTCCTTTTAATATTATTGCTTTGCCTTTACGTTGCCAACAATCTACTATCCTTTTAAGTAATAACCTTTGTCCTTTTGGTATGCTATGACCTTTTCGCTTTATTTCAAATAGTATCAGATGCTCATTGTCAAACTCCAGAACTGCATCAATATCGCTTGGGTGTATATCTTTCCATTCTGCACCTACAAAATCAATAGCTTGTTTAACTTGATTCGTGTTTCTAATCAATCCCTCTGACATCTTTCTTTTTTTGTTTATAGGTTTTTATTATATCTTTCAATTCTTCTCTTGTGTACTTTCTTATCTTGTGTGCTTCTTCGTGTAATTTTATTAGTTCTTCGCCTCCGATTCGTTTTTCTATACCTATTTGATAGTTAAGTAAGTTTCCGTGTTTATGTTGGTTACAGGCTACGCATTGACCGTGTACGTTCATCTCGTTAAATGTTACACTTTTGTGGCTTGTACTAAAATAATGTCCTGCATCAAATTTACTTCCTAACGGCTTTTCGCAACTTACACAAGGTTTATGTTTATCACGTTCACGAATGTATGCGTTAAAGTATACCTGTGCTTTTTTAGTTAAGCTTTGCACAGTTTCTAATTCGTCTTTTAGTCGTTTCTTTTCTTTCTTCCAGTTCTTTACTTTGGCAGTTTCTACCCATACTTTGACGCAATCACTTTTAAAGCAATACTTTTGGTTAAAGTGTTTAGCTTCAAACTTTTCTTTGCAGTTTTTACATCGTGGCATTATATACCCTCTTTTAAGTTTTCTACTAAAATATTTAGTTTATCTAATTCGTGTTTTTGTTCACTTATAACCATCTGTAAACGTAAATTACTTTTACATTCTAAAAGATATTGGTCTTCAAACTGCATAAACACAGATTGAAAATGGCTAATATCTTCTAAACTATCCACCATTGAATCAATTAAGTCTTTACGTTCTGGATGCTTTGCTTGTAACTCCTCTATACTACTTGTAAACTTTATTATAGTTGTTTGTAGGTTTATCTTTGCTTTTAATATTTCTAAAGTATCCATTTATTCGTGTTTTGGTTGTGCGTAAATCTTATTATAAACATTAGGTGCAGGATGGTCTTGCTCATAATATAGAAACTTTTCTTTATCAAACCACAATATTAGTTGACCAATGTTACCAACTGAACGTGGCTTAATCTTGTTAAAGTTTATTATTGCTTGGTTGTAGCTTAAATCTTCTCTGTGTACGGTTATCATACACTTGCCACTATTAAACCATTCAGAGCCACCTTTTAAATCGTAAGGACTTGGCACGTTTCTTTTACCGTTTACCTTTTCAGTTAGTTTAGGATGTATAATTGTATGTAAGTGTAGATTATTGTCTTCTGCTATTTGGTTTCTATAAGGCAATACAACTTCTAAATATTGTGCGTAACCTCCGTACTCGTTATAAGGATGGCTTAAGTCTTTCCAGCTATCAATACTTGCAGTTTGTAGTCCGTGTTTTTGTTTAAGTTCTACTGCATAATCATAAAATTCAAATGGTGTTAATTTTGCTTTTACATCATACTTTGTTAGTATTTTAAAATGTTCAAAAATCCAATCTAAACTGTTTGTTATTTCTTTGTCTTTAATCACATTGTTATCTAATGGATTAAAACTTTTACCTGTAAGCTTGTGAATTAAATCAGCAACTATTTCTACATTGCTTCCAACATCTGGAAAATATACAAGGTGCTTCCATCCATAAAACTTACTCGTGTTTAGTAGGCACTCCATTAATACTTGTGTTTTACCACTCATTGGGAATCCTGTCCAATCTGTGCAGTTACCTAATTGCATAGAATAAAACTCATCCATTCCTTTCCAACCTAAATACTTTCCTTTGTTGTTGTAATTATCTCTATGCTTGTATATCTTGTTTAAAATATCTTTTGCCTCTGTTACCTTATAACCTTTCATTGCCACGGTGCTTTAAATCCATTAATACTTTCTACTTCTTTTTTGGTTTGTTCTTTCTTCAGCCAATTTTTAGCAGTCAAATATAAACTTTTATAATTCGTGTTTTTCTTAAAGTTTTGTATTGCATCGCATACACCATCAATTTGTTGTTTAGTGTAATCCTTTTCTAATTTGTTGAATTCATCTACTGACATAGACAAATGAGCGAAGCTCCTATATATATCTTTATCATTTACACTAACACTATCACTAACACTTACGGCTATATTTGCCATTTTATTTTTAGCACTTTTAGCAGGTGCTATGTTCTGCCATCTTTTATTAGCACCTTTCTTTCCTGCTTCACGTTTCTTTTCTCTTATCTGTTCGTATTTTTGTAGGTCACGTTTTAAGCTTTGTCTAATCGGCTCAAAACAAACTTGTAATAATATGTCTTCGGTTTCTGGATTAAGGTCGTTAACGTACTCTAAAACGTGTTTAAACAACTTTCCTGCCTGTTCATCATTTAGCTTCTTTACGGTATGCAACAAGTCACAATAAAGTAAAAAGCTTTTCTTATTTTCTGCCATAAATTATTGGTTAAAAAAAAAGTACAACGCTTTCGGAGGGTCGGAACTCCTACTAACGTTATACTTGAAATATTTTGATTGTCCGACCAACTCCACAAATATACTAAATTAATTCTTTGTAAAGTTCTTTCTCTGTTCTTCCTTTTATTATTTCTAAATCTCTTATTGTAGTAGCTTTTAAAATATCCGTTTTTAAATCATACTTTGTATTATGAAATTTAAACTTTCCATCGTAATCAGCTATATCCAAAAACAATAAAGGGTCTTTTGCTTTCTTTAAATATTGATAGGTTTTAATTCCGTGTACTATTGTTGCGTGATTCAATCCGAATAAATCGCCAATACTTTGATAAGTATATCCAGCATTTCTTAACGTGTTAAAAAAGAATATTCTTTTGTGAACGTATTTTCTTTCTCTACAACGCTTTTTTAATTCGTCTTTCTGTATGTAGTATTCTACATTTCTAATCAAGTCCTCCATATATCCAATTAATTATAAGTGCGTAAAGATATTCTTTTATTTTCTTCATACCTTTTCAATGCTGATTATTAACTTTTGCCATAAGCCACAAAGCTTTATTGCCTCCTGTTTATCGTCTGCTTTTACATACTTAACTGCCTGGCAACATTCTGCATCAGTATTAGCACCTTTATAGTATTTGTATAGTATTTTATAAGTGTTCATTCTTTCGTCTTTTGCTATTAAATAATTGCAGTATAATTCTTCGTTAAAATTACACCACCAATCTACTCTTAATTGTTCCATTTGTTTAGTATTTCTTCAAGTTCTTCACATAAATCTGTTTCATCGTAGTAATTTACACCATCACAAATTAACGTATCTTTTTGTACTCTGTAATATGTTTCTTCTACTTGTGCATAAGATAGCTTGTCGTTGAAACTGTTGTAACTATCCAGTTCTTCAATTATTCGTGTTTCTATAAAAAGTTCTACTTGGTATGGTGTTTCGCCAATGTAAAAAATTGCACCATCTTGGTCGTAATATTCAATTTCTATTTCGTAACTCATACCAATAAATTTAATGATAAATAATAAAATGTAAAGGCAACTGCCATAAACACGAAACCATACAATAATTCTTTTTTTGCTTCTTTCTCTTTCATAACTTTATTTTAAAGTGTTTACTAATTTGTCAAATCTTTGATTAAGTCTATCTATACACATATTGTAAGTGTGTATTTTATCCGTGTATTTGTCTTTAATCTCACGGAAGTAACTAAAATTTACTGTGTCTTGGCATAATGAAATCAACCTTTCAAAACATTGTATGCCTTCTTCAATCTTAATAAGTGTTTCTAATTTTTCTATTCTTTCCATAACTTTAAGTGTTAAAAGGGGGTTTTTACACCCCCGTTAGTTTTATTTTAAATAAAATGATAAAATGCAGTTTTGTAATTTACACCCCTGTTATCCAAGGCTTTTTGTAGTTTGTCTGATGTAAATCCTGAAGTTCTATGACCACTAAAAGGACCTTGTTCATACCATAATTCTTTCTTTGGAATCATCACAATCTTAGTGGAGTTATCTTTTAATCTAATCGTTGTAGGTATTAAAGTCTCTAAAGTTGCTTTTTTGTAATCTGCTAATGTTTTCATTTTGTTTTTTTTAAGTATTTAATTAAATTGTATACACAAATATACACATATTAACAATATATAACGACTTATCAACAAAAAAAGTTACAATTATTTTTTAGTTGTTTAAAAATCAATAAGTTACAAAGGTGTTGTTTAGAAAATTCTTTTAGAATCTATGTATTTGATGGTTTCATCTACATCTTTTGTTTTATTCCTCACTATGTTAATAGTAAGCATACGACCACCAATCGGTTTAATTGGTGCGCCACGTTCAACGTGCCATCCTTTTGAGCCATCTCCGTATTCTTCTTTATAGCAGCCTGTAATCATTAAGTGTATTGGCTTGTGATTTATGCTATAACCTTTCTTTGAGTTGCTTTCTAAAGCGTCCCTAACATCATTTCGTGCTGCATTTTCGTGTATATGTCCCATTGTGTAAACATCACAACCCTCATACAATTCTAAAGCCCTTGTAAGATTTAAAGCACCTTTTGTAACTACTCCACCACCACCAGAGCCGTGAAAATATTTAATTTTTGTAGTTGCTATTCTTGTATGATTATTCATTTTAACAATAATCCAACCACCATATCCACCAACTTGCACGTTACTATGGCATTTTAAGTTAAGTAAATCTACAAATCTTTGCAAAATGTCAGTTTCTTGCCACTTAATTATACCTGTTTCGTGGTTTCCGTAACCAATAACCGTAAGAATATCTGCATAAGGTGTAAACCATTCAACTGCCGTTTCAACTACTGAATCTAAATATCTTGCGTTGTTGTGTTCTGGTCTTATGTCTGATTTATTTCGTCTATTATCGCCACGTCCCTGCATCAAGCAGAACATATCTCCGTTAATCATTACAGGAATATTCTCTTCTTTACAATAGTCTAAATGTTTTTTTAGTAGGTCTTGGTCACATTTTGGATTGTCCCAATGTAAATCGCTTAACATAGCAATTTCTGCATATTTACCCTCTAATTGTATTTCGTGTACGTTCTTTCCGTGTCTTATTACTTTCATAGATATTTATTAAATAATTTATTAACTATCCATACAACTGCAAAAAATATTATAGCAAATATCAACATTCCAATATATTTAGGTTTTTTATTTTCTTTAACTTGTGCCTTTGCTTTTTGTACTTCTACTCTTGTAATCATTCTTAAAGTGTCTCTTTTAAGCTTGTATTCAATTCGTGTTTCTAACCTTGTTTGTGGCACATACACGTTCTTGTATTCTATAATTGTATCTTTAGAACTATAAAAGTGTTCGTACACTATTGTATCGTGTTTTATTACAGGAATAGAATCTATTGTGGATATTCTTATCGTGTCGCTTGTTTTAACGACTTCTAAGCCCTTTTTAACTGCTTTCCTATAGTGATACTTAGCAGAGCAAGAAAACAACGTTAAAACGCAAATTAAATAGATTACTTTCATTTCTCTAATTCTTTAATCATTTCAAAGTGAATTTTAGCTATTCTGTTTCTGCCTTCTTCACTCATTAAATACTTGTGGCAATTATCGTAATTAGTCATAAAAAAGTTTTCGCTTAATATTGCAGGCATAGCCGTTTTAGCAAGTACCCAAAAGTTAGCTTCTTTGTCTACGTCACCGTCTGAATATGTATCTTTTCTAATATACTCTCCAGGAAACTCAGATTCTGCTTTTTCATATAGAATAGTTGCGATTGCGTCAGATTGTGTTTCGCCTTTAGAAGTGTAACAACTCCAACCATTAGCACTTTCTTCAGTAAAACCGTTTGCGTGAATAGAAATATATATACAAGGCTTATCCGTGTTTCTGTAGATTTCGTTTGCTTGTGAAGTTCTGGTGCTTAAAGGAACATCAATATTTGTATTTACTAAATTAATGCAGTCAATCTTTGCATCTTTGCAAAGTTTCATTAATCGATTTACAATACTTCTGTTAAATTCGCCCTCAAATAATTGTGTGCCGTCTTCCCAAATAGGTGAACGTTTACCAGGCGTTTGATAAACACCATCTATAATACCACCGTGTCCGTTATCAAATATGTATAAGTTTTTACTATCCAATTTTATTGGTTGTCTGCAACATTTACAAATCTTCATTTTTTTTGATGTTTTTAAAATCGCTTGTTACTTCCTTTGCTCTTGCAAATAAGTTTTTTAGTGCGTCCCATAAGTCCTTTTGATAAATGGCATAATAATTTTCGTTAATAGAAATAACTTCTATAGAAACAAGAACTAAAGCCAATACTTTAGTAGTCAATAAATCGATACTAAAAAACGAAATAACTATATCGTTCAATAAGAATTTATCCATAGCAAAAAACAACATTACCGTAGCTTCATAAAGTAAAATCTTTGATATGATTGCAGACAATCTTCTGCTTGTAATTGGTTGTTTAAGTTTCTTTGCTTTCCAGATTCCTGTGATTGTATCTAAAATTACAGAAGCAGCAATAAGAATAAGAATACCGACAATAGGTAAAAAAAACGAAAGAATAATAGCCATTAGTTTAGTAGAGTAAAGTTTAAATTTAGTTGTCAGTATGTAGAGTTGTGTTTTCATATTATAGTTGCTCTGAAATCATATAAGTATAGTAAATTGAGAGTAATACACCAAACGATTGTAAGTATAATTCAGTAGTTGTAAATATTAAACAAAAAGAAGTAAAATATCCAACAACAAAATACAATATGGCGAGTACGTTTGTATGCATTATTCTACAGGTATTGGCTCACTCCATTCTGCCGTTTGCATAAGTGCCAAAGTTTCTTTGTGTGTTAATATTTGTAAAGGAAGTACACTACCATCTGCTATAAAGGTTGGTGTGTTTGTGTATTTAATTACAAATTCAAGTCCATCTAAACTTATTCTAACCGTGTTTTCGTTAGATTCTTCAACCTGTGAAAAGTCGATGTTTAAAATATCTCCTATTGATAGTATTGCGTATGTTAAATTCATTTTATTTTTTATGTTGGTACATCGGTTGAGAATGTACTAAAGTTTTGCATTGTTCCATCGTTACCACCACTTCCATTATCTGTTAAAATTGGTACAGTATCTCCATCGCCACAACGATACCAAGATAAAGGACTCAATGAAGTTAAATCAGTTGGACTTGATGTAATAGTACTTAAATTTGCAGTTTCATCACTATAAAACAATGAAGCTTCGTCAATCAATCCTTTAAATCCAAAACTTAAATTTATAATTCTTCCGAATGAACTAAAAGTAAATGTTCTTGTACTGGATATTGGCGAGCCAAATGTATTTCCATTTAAATATAATTGAACGGAGTTAGAAGAGTTTCTTATAATTGTAAAATTTGCCCAAGTGTTTTGTGGTATATTATTGCCACCACTTTCATTTATTGTGTATTGTGTGCCATTTAGTTTTAATATTACCTGAGTATTTGATACAAGTTTAATGTAGCTTGTATTGTTATTGTAACAACCCCATATAAAGCACTCTGTATTTACATTAAATGCACCCGCAAATTTAAACCAATAACTAAAAGTAAAAACTCCATTTCTGCTTACTTGTGTGAAAATTACTCTATCGTCAATCCCATCAAGCAATATGGATTTAGTATTGCTAAAGCTTGGTGTTGCACCTGTTCCTGTTAAGTTGGTTTCTGGACTCCAACTATCTGCACAAATTTCTCCAAAATCAATAGTATTATTTGTGGCTGATTTTCCAAAGCCATTGGTATTATTTACTGCTGCTTGTCCCCAATCTATTGTATTCATTCTAATATGTTTTATGTAGTACAAAGTTTGCACTATGTATTTCGTCTTGTGTTTTAGCTTGTCCCCATTCTGCCGTAATATCTAAAGTATTCGATACGGTTGTATCAAAAGTTTCAACATCTTGGAATACATAACCCTCTAATCCTCCTGTGTTTCGTGTATATGCAAAATTTCCATTAGTGCAAATACTTCCACTCGCACCAATCGCTGCTATTGTGAAATCTATTTCACACTCCCAACCTAAACCTGTCGTAGGACTTAAAGAAATAGTTCCTGTTGTTGCTAATACCGTTGCACCACTCTTTATTCTAATTGTTATGTCATCTCCATTCTGTGCTGAAATTTCGCCACCAATTTTGGCGTGGTATGAATCGCCAACAACAAAGTGGTCTGCTGGAATTGATAAACTACCTACTCCTGTGCCTACTATGCTTGTTTCTGTTGTTGTGTTGGTTAGTGTTGCACCTTGTACCGTTTGTGCATATAGTCCTGTCGTTGGTTGATTAAAAGATAAATTGCCTGCACCATCCGTTTTAAGAACTTGTCCAACCGTTCCATCTGCCGTTGGAAATGAATAAGCATTATTAAAGCTTATAACATCTGCTGCACTAATTTTTAATACATCTGCACCACTATTCTGAAAAGCCAAGTAAACACCGTTTAAATCTACAGTACGATTACCTCTAATTGTTCCATCTACAAGGTAAATGTTATCTCCTGCAATAGCAGATATTTCTGCACCTGTGATTTTCTTTGATACGAAGCCACCTGCACCATCAGATTCTGCAATAACAAATAAATCTGTGTTTGCTAAATTAGCACTCTTTGCCGTTAGGTCGCTTATCTTGATTTCTGCCATAATATTTATTTAAAAACGTCTGTAAACGTTTTACGTTCTTTTCTTTTGGTGTGTAGTGTTTCTTCATAGTACCCATCCACTAAAGTTAGTGTCTTCGTTTGGATTCATATCACTTCCTGTATTCGTATTGTATTCTGGAAACGTGCTACTATTGTCACAAATGTAATCCACAAACCTTTCTTTATAGTGCATATAAGTTTGCCGTTGTTTTTCTACTAAAAAATCGATTTCTTCTTTGCTTACTGTTTCTGAATTTTCTGCTCCGTGTTTATATACGCCTTTGTTTGCTATTGTTACTGCACTAAAAGGCAAGAATTCCAACATACTGGCGTGAATTAAGGCAGGTTTAATATAAATTTCTAATAAATCTAAATACGGATTCGCCAAAGTTCCTGCAATTATTTCTGCTTGTATCTTTTCAAGTAGTCGTGTTCCTAACATAGATTGAATATGTATATCTTGTGCAATAGAAACGTACTGAATAAATTTATCCGTGTCTATGTTTCCGTTCATATTTGTGAAACGAATCGCGTCCTGTCTGCTTATTAATAGTGCTTTTGCCATTATTCCCAGTATTTTCTTGTGTTTGGATTGTTAGGACTATATCCTTTTGTTGGTGTTTGTGCAGGTGGTGTAGTTACTAACTTTGGATTTTTTACTACATATCCATACTTTTCTGCTTTACGAACTGCAACACGATTAGCCAAAGGACTCTTTACATCAATTCCTGTACCCTCAAAACTTACATACACTTGTTTATTGAAGCGATGATTACAACGTGCGCCTCCTTTGTGTAACCATACCGAATAGAAATCTGTTCCAAATTCTCCAAAGCCAGGATTTACTGCTTGGCTTTCCATTCTTACAATATCTTCTTTACGATATATCTTGTTAGCTCTCATCATATTCTTGCAAAAATCTCGTGCCTTACCACTTTTTCCACCTGTTTTTCCTGCATAAACATAACGTGTAATAAACTTGATACCATCAATTACGTCATCTTGTGAACTTTTTGCATTAGGAAAAGCACTTCCTGTACTAACTAAATTTATTAATCTATCCTTTAGGCTTAATTCCGTTTTTATGTCGCTTGAAAGTAAAGTATTCTCGTCTTCGTCTGTGTCATAGTCCACTTCAAATTCATCAATTAGCAACCAATCGGCTTTAGGCATTTCGCCAAGTTCAATAAGTTCTTTGCCTACAAAATCGCCACTTAATTCAAGACCTGTTTCTTCTTGTATTTGTTCTTCTGTTTGTACGTTTTCTAAATCTACAAACTCCAAAGGTTTTAGTGTTCTAAAGAATAAGTTTAATGCCACTCCGTTATATGCAAGTATTTGGTCAAACGCATCTAACAATAGTTCTTGCATTGGTGCTATTACCATATTTGAAAACAACGCAAACGAATCCTTTAATTCGTCTGAATTACTGCTAAACCCATTAGACGATGCTATGCCAAATAGTAAAGGACTCGTTACATTGTGTGCTAACATTATTTTTCTTA
>WLWF01000835.1_pt1 | contig 28246 bp, 13 predicted proteins | sample 6718331 | NCBI WGS metagenome assembly WLWF01 (sample SAMN12718692, study PRJNA515312) | sponge metagenome | isolation source: marine sponge | host: Mycale hentscheli | place: New Zealand: South Island, Marlborough, Capsize Point | collected 2003-05-01
GCGATATGCTCTCCACTATAGAAGTACACGATATAGTTTGCCATATTGCAGACGCCGTCTTAGCTGGTGGAATACGTCGAGCAGCTTTGATAAGTCTGTTCTCAGCGGACGACGAGGAGATGATCTCCTGCAAGTCTGGAAACTGGTGGGAAACAAATCCACAAAGAGGTAGAGCTAATAATTCAGCTGTTCTTATGAGACATAAAATTACTAAAGAGTTTTTTATGGATCTGTGGAAACGTGTAGAACTATCAGGTGCAGGTGAACCTGGAATATATTTTAATAACGATAAAGACTGGGGTACAAACCCTTGTTGCGAGATAGCTTTACGACCATATCAGTTTTGTAACTTATGTGAAGTAAACGCTAGTGATATTGAATCACAAGAAGATTTAAACAACAGAGTGAAAGCAGCTGCGTTCATAGGAACATTACAAGCTGGATATACGGACTTTCACTATTTAAGAGACGTATGGAAAGAAACAACAGAAAAAGACGCCTTAATAGGAGTGTCGATGACGGGGATAGGATCTGGCACGGTGTTAGGATACGACATGAAGAAAGCCGCTCAATTAGTAAAACGAGAAAACGCAAGAGTCGCGAAAGTGATTGGAATTAATTCAGCTGCACGATGTACAACCGTAAAGCCTGCAGGGACAACATCTCTGGCATTAGGAACATCATCTGGTATTCATGCATGGCATAACGATTACTATGTCCGTAGGATCAGGGTTGGTAAGAACGAAAGTATATATAAATACTTAGTTGAAAATCATCCATTGCTAGTAGAAGATGAATACTTTAGACCACATGACACTGCTGTGATTAGTATACCGCAAAAAGCACCTGAAGGTTCTATACTTAGAACCGAATCACCTTTTCAATTACTTGAACGTATAAAAAAAGTAGCTACAGAGTGGGTTACACCTGGTCATAGAAAAGGTAGCAACACTCACAACGTGTCTGCTACAGTTAGTTTAAAAGCTGAAGAGTGGGAAGATGCAGGAGAGTGGATGTGGAATAACAGAAAATACTATAACGGCTTATCTGTATTACCATTTGATGGTGGAACATATACTCAAGCTCCTTTCGAGGATATTGACGAAGGAACTTATATAAATAAGTTACAACATTTAAAAGATATAAACTTAGAAAATGTACTCGAATCCGAAGATAACACTGATCTGTCTGGTGAGCTTGCTTGCGCTGGTGGTGCTTGTGAAATTACCTAGTTGCAAGAAAATAACTAATGATTATAAAACATTTACTATAAAAAAAGGAAAACATAGGTCGACATATGCTTTTGGTTATAGTAAAGATACGGTGTTCGGTTGGAACATTGAATTTGATTCAAGTGCTATCTACAAATGTGTGGATAGCCTTAATCAATACGATATAAATAAACTAATAGGATGGAGTGATTGTGGAGAAGATCATATGGAAAACTCTATAAGGTTTGGATGGCGATGGCTAAATGATAATTTAGAAATACACTGGTACAAACACGAGAATGGAGACTTTAGCTTTAGCAAAATATGTGATGTAGATATATGCAAAGAACATAGCTACGAGTTAACCATAACTGATTGGGATTATAAAATGAAAGTTGATGGTACATGCGTATGGGTTTCTAGAAACTGTGTTTATGCTGGTAATAGGTACCAATTATACCCTTATTTTGGAGGAGATGAAACAGCTCCACATGATATTAGAATTAAAATAAAATTAAATGAATAAGATTATTTTATTAATGTTATTTCTAATGTTAACCGCTTGTCACGTAGAAAAAGCTGGAGTATGCAGGGCTGATACGTGGCAGTCAGCACAGCTTATAGAATAAAAAAAGGGAGGTCTTACGGCCTCCCTTTTTGGTTACAGGAACTTTGGGTATGGTGCCCATTTTTTATGTTCCTAACATTTCCATCTTCGTCTAGCGGCTAAACCTCTTTTACCTTTCCAGCCTTTTGATCTAGCGCAAAATGATTTTCTACGTTTAGCAGCTTTACTACCTTTTTTAACTTTACCTGTAACAGCTGTTTTAAGCTTACTACCTGGATTTTTCTTACGATAAGCTTTAACTCCTTTAGAAGTCATCCCAGCACCCTCTTTAGTTGTCCTAAAGTTACGTCCCTTACCTTTTGTAGTCTTACGTAGTCTTTTACTTTTCTTATTTTTCTTTTCCAAAGGACTGTCACAGCCACAGTCGTTTAGCATAATAGCAGGGTTAACCGAGGCAATACTGCTTATAGGATTTTTAGCTGCGAACCTACTACTAAATGAAGTCATAATTATTTTTTTACACAGTTGTTAACTCTTTTTATCTTACCAGACTTAGTTCTTTTACCACTAGGTGATTTTTTCTTACCTTTAGCTTTATAACCTTTCCAGCATCTTTTTTCTAAAGGATTTTTATTACTTGAAAACTCCATGATTTATTTTTTTTTGTTATACATTTCACCGTCTATTTCACGACACCAATCCCTAAGCTCTTTAACTTCCTTTTCTAGTCTATTTATATGCTCCGTATGCCAATCCTGCTTTAGGTCATATTCTATTCTATCTATAACAGCTTCTGGTAAAGCTTTAGCTTCAGATATATCATCTTGTAGAGTATAGTACATCCCTACAAAAGAAGATGTTATTACTATTATACTTATAATAGTTTTTAAATCTAATTTAAACTCTGTTGATTCTCCTATTTTCATTTATTAATTTTTATGGAACTTTAATATTTGTTGTATTTTTCGGCGTTTTTATTCTTATATTTAAATTTTTGCTGCTCGTGGATTTTCTTCTCTTTTGTGGATCTTGATACATTTGTTTATCTAATTCATCTCTAAATTTAGCACCTTCTTCATCAACTTGTCTTTCATTGTAACCTAATATATATTGAACAGCATTTAACCAATTATTATAAAGTTCTATTTCCTGTTCTGCGTTGTACAAGTTATTTAATTTTTTATAAAGTCTATTTGCTGGAATTTTAGTTGTTGCTTCTATCATTTTTGTAGCAGCTTCATAACCAGGATTATCTATTGGATCTGAAAAACCTTTGGCTTGAGCTTTGTTTCTTTCAGTTTTACTATCAACAGTCCAAGCTGCACTTCTCATTTTATAAAAATCAGCACTTATACCTGGAAATAATTCTAACCAAGTCCAAGCAGCATCGTCTAGATTTCTCCAAGCTGGATTCTGAATAACTTTACCAGTCTTTGTACTTTTAACTTCTTTAAATGGTTCTAAAATTTGTCTAGTAAACTTTTGCCCAGTATTTATTATTTGACCAACAGCTCCAAATCCTTTTAAAAATCCAGAAGCTGTTCTATCTAAAACTTCTAAACTTGCTTCATCACTTTCGTCATTCCACACAGCGTTTTGTATGAAGTTAAATATTAATCCTTGAGCCGTAGAATAGTAACCAAACTTTTTTAAGTTGTTATAAAAATCTTTTCTACCATCTGTGGTGTTTAATCTTGATGAAGCGTCTTTCATATCTTTAGCAGCTTGTATCATCTTTCTATTATACTGTAAACTAGTGTTATTAAACTGGTTCATAGCTTTAGTCACACCTGATCTTTGCTCACCACCTGTTTGATCTGGCCTGTATGATTGTTGAGAAGATTGGGTTGCTTTCCACCAAGCATCTTTTGCTATTGAATTTATTTCTTTTTCACTTAAACCTGGGTTGTTTTTTCTTAAATATTTCTTAGCATTATACACGTAAGAAGCACCACCACTAGCTATAGCAAAAGCATCAGCGTAACTAGTCATAGCATAACCTTTCTCAAGTAGATAAGATATTACAGCTTTAGCTCCACCTCTTTGAGCTCTTTCAGTTAACTCAGCTGCTTCAATGTTTAGCTCATTGCCTTTTCTTCTTTGACTAAGTTGAGGATCTGTAAAAAGCTCAATGAAGTTACCCCAATAACCTTTAGTTAATACTTCTCCTGTTGCTTTATCTTTTGTTGAACCAGATAAGAAAGCTTGACCAGCTCTAGTAAAATTGTTGAAATTACTAGAAGGTTGCTCAATGTCTATAATTTTACCATCAACTTCATATCTACCTCCTAATGATTGATAACCATCTATAGAGTAGTTTATGGTAGACAACGTTTGTAAAGCCGCTGATTTAACGTTAACGAACATTATGGTAGCAGCAGAACTTTGAGTGTACCTATTAAAACTTCTTGTTATTTTACTTGTGCTTTCTAAAACATTAGTACCTTTACTTTGAGCAGATATAGATTGCTCTAAATAATCTCTAAAGTTAGAACCTTTCCAAGCTTCTATCTTGTTTAACACGTCAGGATTGAACATAGCGTTAGCGTTGTTAGCCCAGTTAGCAAAATACTTTTCTCTTTTAACTGTATTAACTAAGTCGATCATGTCTAAACCTATGCTACCTGACTGCCAATATTCACCTGGCTTGCTCCAACCATCTCCTTTGGTTATATCCATCATCTGATTAGCATAAGCATTTAGGTTAACGTCACTTTCAATATATTTATTTACGCTAGTTAACTGCTCTCTAGTTAACCCGTGTTGTATATCGTTAGTACCATCTATCAAATCTTTAAAATAACCAGATTTATTCCACAAGTATATTCTAACAGCATCTTGACGACTATAGTAATTTTTCTTACCTGCAATATCATACATTAAAACATCACTCTTATTCTTTAAAGATTGATGTACCTTTCCATTTTTTTCAGAACTATATTGCTTTTTTAAACCTTTGTAATCTTGAGTTAAATTATACTTAGACAAAGCTAAATCTTTGTTAGCTTTTTCATATTGAAAACCTAAGTTTTGCTCAACTAATTTAAAAAATTTCTTACGTTCAGGTCCACTCTTAGGTGCTAAAGAATACATAAAGCCCATCCAATCTTTCATTGAATTTCTATTGATTAATTTGTATTTACCTTTTTTAGCTCCAATTTTCTTAGCTGTGTTAGCATCTATGTAATCTGTAGGTAATATGTTTTTATTATCTATTATAGCATTTTCTGAAATAACATTATTCATTTCCATTGCTAAGTCATTCTTTACATAAGTTTGATATATAGAACCATCTATACCTAATTGCTTAGCAAAGAACTTGACACTTGTAACATTGTTATTGTGATCATCTGTAAAATTTATTTTATTATATCTTTTACCATTGTAAACTCCAACATAAAAATCTAAAACTTCTATACCTTTTTTATTTTCACCTTTGTAAGTACCATCTGTAAATTCAGTACCAGCAGTAGTTATGATATTTTCCATAGGTATATCATAACCTTTGTCTAATAAATAAGAATGTATAGCCTCTTTAGAGCCAGGTGCTCTAGCAGTCATTATAAAAGTATCTTCTCTACCTAACCTATTGTAGTCACTTACAAAACGCTGCCAAGCAGGACCTTTACCAACTTCAATTATTTTATCGAACTCACTATAATCCCAACCACCAAAACCAGAACTTGATTCTATTGCTTCTTTCTGGTGATTAAACTCTTCTGGAGTCATACTATATTCTTTCCCGTCTATCTTATACTTTATTAAGCTTTCAGTATATAATAAGTTGTCGTCCAAATCAAATATACTAGCTTCGTTTGTTAATTTTTCCTTAAGGTAATCACTATAATTTAAGTATTTTCTTTTATTCGCCGGACTTAATCTTCTCCACTCATTTTTAAACTCTCTTCTTATTTCTGGATCATTAACATCTTGAGCTACCAACTGTGAATAAGCTCTAGCTTTATGTAGATTATCTAAAGAATTTATGAAATCAGCATTACTCATTCCTTCAAACATTTCTTTAGCTGCCTTTTTATCACCACCTACTACCTCTGTAAATGCATTAATAGCTCTGTCATAGTTTTGTTTACTAGCATTTTCATTTAATTTTCTATTCTCCATTGCAACATCAAACTCTTTTTGAGCAGCCTCAGTACCTGTTAATATAGAATTAGCTATATAATCTAACAGTATACCAGCTTTTTCAAATTGTCCATTTTTCTGAAGTTTAGCAACATAACCTTTAGCATTTTCAATGTTAAGTTTCTGTCTATAGCTAACACCTTTACCAGTTGAGAAGTCGTATATATTACTTTCCCAAATCCCAGATGTATTATAATCTGTAGTAAAACCTAATTTATCTAAAACAAAAAACTTACTATCACCACCTGTAGAGTTAACACCTAATTGCTTATCCATATAATCTAATGGAGCTTTAGGAACTAATGTTTGAATATATCCTCTTGAAGTAGAATAGTGAGCCTCGTCACTCCATTCACCTTCGTATATGTATTTAAATTTAGCAGAAGCATTAGCGGCAGAATCTTTGTTGTGTTCACCTTTCCATTTTACATTTGATTGAGGACCATCCGTTATATAAAACGATGTAAACGGAGCTAGTGCTCTATCAGACATAACAGCATTAGTGTTCATTTTAAAATGTTGCCAAAGATACTTTGCAGCAGCGTCTCTTTCTTTAGAACCAACAGGTCCTTGAGAATCTAACCACGTTTGTAAAGTACTAGTCATAGCATTGTCGAATAATCTAGCTGCTTTTATAATGTCTATATCTACAATTTTTTCTATTTCTGCTATCTTTTGTTCTCTAGTTTTTATACTTCCATCTTTATTATAGCCATTCTCTATTATTTTTTTAACTTCCCCTACCTGAAACTTACCTAACTTTTGAGAATTAGCTGGCTGAAATTTATCAGAATACTCTAAAAAATCCTCCCACTTCTCTGCTAGTTCAGGATTTGTTTTCTTCATTTCTAAAAGTGATTTAGTATTTAATAAACTTTCCTGTACAGTCTTACCTATTTCTCCATGTTTATTACCAACTCCTCTACTTTCACTTATTAGTTTAAAAAAGTCTGGTAAAAAAGTTCCTTTATCTCCTCCACTACTTGATTTTAAATCTATTATTTCTTTAGGTAAAAAATTTCTAACTAAAGGATTTAAAAACACATCACTATAATCTTGCTTGTCTTTAGCTCTTTGTTCTTTAGTATAACTTTTATTTATTTTATCTCTATTAAAGTCTTTAAAGTTTTTAACTAAATCACCTGTTACTTTATCTTCTTTTAAATTTTTAACAAAGCCTTGACCAGTTTTTATAACCTCATATCTATTACTTCTATCTTCTAAAAGCAAGTTATCTAATTCTTTATAGAAGTCATCTTTGTTTACTATGTTAGGGTTTTCTAATAGTATATCTAATCTATCTAAAAACTCTGTCTCACTAACGCTAAATCCTTTGTCATTCAAGCCTTTTATTATACTTGAAGCAAGCTTTGGAGAAGCACCACTTTTGATAGCTAATATATCTTGACTAATTGTACCAACAACATTATCAACTTCAGATCTCATCATGCTATTTGTGATACCTTTATTAACTTGATACAGTAAATGAGGTAAAACGTCTGGATTAGCTTTAACTATATCCATAAATTCTGTAGGTGATAAATCTTTTTTAGTCTGAGTAAATCCACCTGCTTTATTACCGGTTGTTTTAGATTGAACTCTATCACCTTTATCGTAAAATAGTTTTAATATTTTATTTTGTAAACCAGTGGAAACACCAGAGAGATCTAAACCATCAGGCATTATATCCCAAAGAGTATTTTCAATTACCTCTCCTTTATTATTTTTAACATTAAAACTTTCAAACCACTCTATAGCAGATTTCTTTTGACCAGCACTTAATCTAGTTGCTGTAGTGTTGAAAGATCCGTCTTTGTTTTGTACTCTTTCCAAAGGAACTCCTGACAGTTCATAAACACCATTAGCTAAAGGAACAACGCTTTTGTAGTTAGTAGGTATAGGGTTATTTGGATTATTTAAAGCTGTAACTACATCTTTTTGTAGCTTCACAACATTGTCCGCGCCTAAAACCTTTTCAGCTGTAATTGCTTCTTGAACTTCATAAACACCTTCTTTAGCATTTACGTCCGTGTTAATCTCTGTTAACGGTCTATTCGCAATTTCCTCAAATTCTCTATCTTCAAAACCAGTTTTTTCAACAACATCTCTTAGTTTAAGACCTTCGTCTGTCGTAACTAGTACACCAGATCTTTTTAAAGCGTTTTGCATCTGCTTTTGTAAGAATTGATTTATATACCTTCCAAAGTGTTTATCTATTGCTGGATCCCAACGATTAGTGTAATTTACTAATTCAACCATTAATTCACTTGTAGTATTCTCTTTATCAGCCTCACTCCAAGATCCACCACTAGCTCTAACTTTAGCATCGTATTCTTTAATTAATGAATATACTAAAGGCATATTGTTTATAGCTAATTGATCTTTATGACTTTGAGATACATAATCTTTTAAAGGTAAATTAGCAGATTCAGGAACCTCTTCACTATAGTTTTTCTTGCTATTTACAATGTCTTCGTAAATCTTGCTATTCATGCCAACTATCTCAGAAGAAGCTTTAATGTTGCTTTTATCTCCTAATTTTGCTACTTCAGCTTCACTCTTAATTCCAAATCCAATAGTTTCAATTACAGATATGTTATTAAGTTTTCCCATAGCATCTAAAGAAACCTTACTTGGACCTCTACCTTTAGATTCCATAACAAAATCACCTATAACTTTTATAACATCACCCGCGTTGTTAAGTTGAATATCAGATGTATTTATACCCATACTTTTAGCTTGCCTCCTAATCCAACTAGTAACTGTATTAGTAAGTTTACCAGCTAATATCGGTTGCTCAGCGTATACTTTTGGATCTGTAAGGAACTGAGTTATATAAGATATTAATTCCTCTTGTTTTTCTTCTTCAGGTTTATCTTTATATTGATCGCTTTCTGATATTCTTTTATAAAGTTCTTTTATAGTTATGGTTTCTCTAATACCATACTTGTCTCTACCACCAACTCCTCTAAGCTTAATTTTACCAAGATCAGCTACTAGTTTCTGGTTCATTCTTCTCTGTAGACCTGGATTTTTTCTAACATACTCAGCCTTTATAATATGATTAACCTCGTGTAATGAAGTACCTGGTTCATACTTAGCCATGTCAAATACAATCTTGTACTGACCATTACCTAAGTTCTCAAACTCAGCGGTGTTATTCATATCTACACCATTTTCATCAACAGAAAACCTATCTCTAATAGCAGGATTTAAGTCTGAATTAACATACTCTACATCTACTGGTTTGAACTTGCCATCTCTAGATGTGTTCTTCATCCAGTTGTTAACTCTTTTAAATATCTGATTATTTAATTGATCTTGGTAACCATCTTTTAATTGTTTTACTTTTTTACCATCAATAGTTTCAGTAAGTATTTCACCAGTTCTAGCACTTCTAACAAACGGATCTAACCTATTAAATCTTTGCAAAAGATCTAAATTAGCTTGTAAAGCTTTACCCATTTGTAAATCCGCTTGAAACATATCAAGATCTTTTAAAGCTTCAGGGTTTTTATTTTCAGCTGCTTTTTTAAGATTATCTATACATTCTTTATAATATGCTTCCGTGTCAGCTACTTCTTGTTCTTTACCGCTTTGATCTTTCACTGTTTTTTTAGGGTAGTTGTATACGCCATCAACAGGATCATTTTGATATTTGTTTAGTATAGAGCTTTGTCTATCTAATAATTTATTTTGCACTTTAGTCATTTGACTTTGAGTAAAAGCAAAGTCATATTCTAATTGCTGTTTTAAAGTTCCTTCTCTAGCGTTTTTACCATACGAAGTTAAACCATACATAGAAAACATAAAAGTATTTGACAGTATTCTTTTAGTTGATTCATCAAAATCACCATACATGTCATTCCATACCTTTGCAAAATCTCCATTCTTTTGCCAATCATCCCAAGCAGCGTGTATTAACTCTGTACCATCCATTGTAACAGCACCTGCTAAACCATTGGTAAATAACTTTTTACTTAAAGGATGTCTTCCAAGTCTTGTAGTAGCACCTACCATTCCAGGAAATTTACCTAATCCTTTTATAGCAGAACCAGTACCAAAAAATAAAGATCCAGTACCAGGTTTAAAATTACCACTACCCCAAACATAACCTTGACTAGACAAGCCCATTTTAGCTTCTTCCCAGAACATTTTACCTCCACCTCTAGCAAGAATTTGTAGTATTTTAGGAGCGTTTGCAGCTAATCTAATATTACCTATAGCGGCTAATGGAGTCATTTCTAAAGCAAAAAACTCTAAAGCTAAAGGTGCAAACTGCCCAGCAGATGTTGAAGTTGTTTCACTTAAAGAAACTTCAAAATTTTCTATTTGATCTTTTCTAAAGTCTATTTTTAAATACGGGTTATCTCTAACAATAGCACTATTATTATAAGCAAATACAGTTTGTTGTATTTGATCTAATTCATATCTACCAGTATTCATCAACTCCATCACACGTCCTGAATCAGCAATACCCCAAGAATCTGCAGCACTTATTATCATATTTTCAATAAAGTTTCCACCAAAAGAAGATTTTTCAATTTTAGCAGGATCTTTCTGAATATACGCAGTGTTGTAATAGCCTTTGGTCTCAGCTACGTTATCTAACTTAGCTTCTAACCATACTTGATACTCTCTTAATCTATCTTTACCTAGAACTTTAATTAAATTCTTAGAATCAAAAAAACCTTGAGTTTCATGTATCTTGTTTAAACCTCTATTATAAAAATCTTCAAATGATCCTAAGCTTAATCTAGTATACTCTACACCATTAACAGTTTTGTATTCACGTTTACCATTATAAAGTTGTATTATACCTTTACCCCATTCATGCTCAGCATAGTTCTGCCAAGTGTCATCTGAGGAAGTAAGTCCTTGAGCAACAGTTTCCCAGCTAGTATTTTTACCTGGTTTAAATGTAGGCGGTATGATTTTACCGTCAACAATAGGGAAAGGTTCATTAGTGTTAATACCTTCATTATTGTTCAACATTGCTAATGGTCTAATTAGATATATAGGGTTACCTTGTTCGTGATAAGCTTTTAGCTTTTGACCAAGTGTGTTACCAGGCATTTGCCTAATATTATCCATCTGATCTAATTGAGACTGAGCATTTTCATCGCTGAGGTACCAATCTAATTGCATTTTCCATCGCGGGTCAACTTTAGCATAATTCTTCAAATCCTCAAAACCCCTTTGTTTTTCTAAAGTATTTATTCTATAATCCTCTGCTCTATCTACAGCTTTATACCAACCTTCCTCACCATCTATAGTTATTCCTTTACCAACTCTTGACTCATCACTGTAGTAAGCAATTGATTTTTTTCCTAAGTTTGAAATGTATTCTCCTTCTGCTACACCGAGTTGATAATACATTCTCATAAGTGCTTGTGGATTAGTATTTATGTAAGGATTATTTTTATTAGCCTCCATAGCTGCTGCTCTCATAGCTAATGAACGCGACTGAGCTTTAGATTGTTTTTCATTTAACATTGCTATTTGCTCATCACTGAATGCCTCAGTTGAGTTCCAAAACCCATTTTCATCCCAAGCTTGCCCACCTAATCTATTAGCTTTAGCTACTAATGATGCTTTTTCTAACTCAAGCTTTTTTAGGTCGGCGACCATGGTGCTGTTTTTAATAGGCGAAGATTTTAAAGCAAGTATCTGAACTTCTAAAGCGTCTATGTCTTGTTCAACTTTAACTTTTGTTTGAGTTTGTTCATTTAATCTAGCAAATTGTAAAGACTCATTCATTTCTAAATACTCTTTACTAGCTTTTAAATCCCCGTCAGGATCCGCCTCTATCATTCTATTGTATAAATTTTTCTTATACTGGTATAATTGTCTTTGATAAATCTGCTGTCCTCCACGATTTACTACAACATCGAAAGATTCTCTTGTTGGTACTTGCCCATATAATGAAGTGTTTCCAAAATCATTACCATCATTAATAGAATTTTTAATAGTCTCACCTAATATACTAACCACTTGGCCCATATCACCCTTCATGATACCATCCAATACATTTACAACATTAGGTTGATTCTGCGGTTCTTTAGATGGCTTAAGTAAGTTTAGATTATCTAATTCTTCTAGTTCCTGTTCACTGTAAGCTATAAATTTTCCATTCTCATAGTAACCTTTTTCTCCTTGCTGAATAGATCTTTTGTATATTATATTATTTAACAAAGCCCTTTCATCATCAGTCCAACTTTCATAGTCTCCATCTAAACCACCAAGATCCGTCATCCTTTCCCAAACCTTATCACCAAACTCTTCTCTTATAGTTTTTGTAGGATTAGCATATACTTCAGCAGCGGTGTTCATTATTAACTCAGACCAGTTATAAGCTTCGTTAAGGGTTGCTGGTTCACCTTCTTCTGTTGATCCGTAATCTTCTTCACTAAGTCCACTTGATAGTTCGTCTTTACTGGTGTTGCTAAAACTACTTATATTAGCTCCTTTTACTAATTTAAATTCTGGTGTATAAAACTCTCCATCCCCATCATTTCTAACACCTATGTCTAAAGAATTTAATTGTATACCTTGATTTGCTTGAGTTTCCGTTTGAACACCATAAGTACCTCCCCAAATTTTCGTCCAATTATTAAATCTATTAACTTCAGATTGTAATATTTTTGTAGATTCTTCACTATCCATGTCCCGTAAGTAGTGTGGTAAATCAAATGTAAAACTCATTTGTTGATCACCCTCACTATCTTCAGCTCCCATTTTATGAATAGATATTTTACCATGTCTACCTCGTGAAGCAGTGGATAAAAGATCTGGAAGAGGACCCCAACTATTATCGCTAGCTATATAACCATAGTTATTTAACTTCCTGTTCAACATGTCTACAATTGTACTTGTTCTAGATCCACCCTCTTGTAAATCATTAACACTTAATTCTATAGGTTGAATTTTAGAAGGAGGATCAGTAGGTGATTCCGACGAAGACTCTCCCGAGTTGGATACCCCACTTTTTGTATTTGACACTACAGGAGGGGCACTTTTCTGAGTGTCTATCGGCTTTCCCGCATCAACAGTGTTATCATCATCTTTATCAGTTGATAGTGTATAATCTTTAATGTATTCGTCAAAGGGAACATTAAGAGAATCAGCGTAACTTTTTATTTCAGTTTCAGTAAACGTGTTACCGCCTAATTCGTATTGATTTTCTGGCATATTATATAATTTATTTTATAACAATTACGAAACCATTGTTTCCGTCAGATATAGCTTTCTCATTTGGTCCTGCAGCATTTTGCGCGTCGCTTAAAGTAGTGTATACTGTTTTCGTATTGATTTTAGGTGCGTTTGAATTTGCTTTGGTTGTATTTAATCCTTGATTGTTTATATTTTGAGGATTACTAGCTGATTGAAACTCTTGTAAAAATGCTTGAGCATTAGAGTTAGATATATCAGCTTCATAAAACAACAAACTAAGAGCCGAGTATGGATCATTAACAGGTAGTTTATTAAAATAACTACCAGATGTTCTATAAAAACCACCTTCGTCTATATCGTTTAATCCTCCATAACCTTCTTCTTTACCAGCAATAGTATATGTTGTACCACCTATAGTAACATCAAAGCTATTTCCACTAGCCCAAGTTAATGTGTTTCCCTCGTTAGCATCAAATATACTACGTAATTGAGCCCTTGTTAAAGTTGGGTGTTGAAGCATTGCATCTTCAGCGGCTTCAGAAATAAATTGAACATGGTATTTAGACCTTAAGTTAGATCCATATTCATATTCTCTACCGTTAACAGCGGACATAGATGTTAATATACCAGCGAAAGATTCTAAACCTCCAGCGTTAGCGCCTGGCACTAGAGTTTTAGCGATTGTTTCATAATCAGCAAGACTATATCCACCTTGACCTGGTTTTAATTGTCCAAATTTACCAGCGCCACTAGAAACTGTCATTCCTGCAAGAGTTGTACCAGCTATAGGGTTGTAAGTTCCTAAACGCATAGTTCCATTAGGACCACCTGGCTGCATTTTAGTACCTACAAAAGTACCAGGTAAACCTGGTAGGTTTAATTTTAATTCATTTCTTTTTAAAACATCTTGATCATTCGCAATATCTGTAGTACTAAAGTTTCTTTTAGCTAGATTTTGAATATCTAACTCAGCCATTTTTTGAGCAGCGCGATATGTGTCATTCATTCCATTAGCGTCAACTTCTTTTGATGGATTAAATTGACCATCAAAACCTAAACCTTGCCAAAGGTTTTGATCTACACCTAGCGAATATGCTTGAGACATATAGTTTGACAAAATTTCTTTATTAGCTATATCGTAATTAACAATTTTACTTTTTACTTCTTGACCATTAGCTCCAATAGTCTTTGTTTCTGATGTAAAAGCAGACTTATCATATTTAGAATAAATAGTTTTACCAAATCTATCCCAATTGCCTTGTCTTTTCTTGTTATACTCTTTAAGACTAAATTGTTTAACAAATCTATCACCACTTGAGATTTTAGAATTCAAGTCATTAGCTACTATAGGATAGTCCATTATTTTGTATTTATCCTTTATAGCGGGATCATCAGGATTTTCTAACATGTATTTATGAGAGGTCATAACAAACTGTTGTGGTAAAGTATTTGTACCTAACTGAGCCATGAGATCATTATTAATCTTTGCTACTTTAATGTTTATTAATTGTCCCTCTGTGCTATTATCAAAATCTTCCCAACTTTGTCTTGATTCAAAATTATTAGGATCTAATGAAACTGGATAAAAATATTTATAACCGTAGTCAGCCTCTGAGTTTTCATCATTATAAAACTCACCGTGTTTTCCAGCGTTTATTTTATAATCTATAAAAGCATCTACTTTTACACCTACATTAGTATTTAATCCAGCACCATCAACATTTTGAGCTTTAGCCTCATACTTACTTGTACCTGTTAATGGATCTTTAACTATGGTATACATATCAGCTAATTGATCTCCTGACTTATTCATATAAGCTATTAACTGTTGCGTATTTTTTGACTTAGTTAATAAATTTTTATAGTACTCGTCTTGTATATCTTTATCTTTTATATAGTAACCTTTTGTTAAGTTTTCTTTGGTAAAATAATCAAATTTAGAATCAATATCAATTATTCCAAAATTATTCTTGTCAAAGTTTGAGGATATACTTTTTACAGTTTTATATAACTCTTTAGCTTTCTTATCTTTATCAGCTTTCTCTTTAGCTTTTCTTGCTGCTTTAGCTTTAGCACCTGCTGTAGCACCTGCTAATATAGACTGTGTACCTGCTCTCATCTGCTTGAGACCTTCTGTCATATCCGCAGGTGGAATTATTGCTGGTTGTTCGTATGTTCCCATTTATATGTATATTTTTAATTATTAACCGCCACCACCACTACTTGCCATAGCAGCTCCACCTAAGTCTCCTAGCATTCCAACGCCTGTGCCGAAAGCTGTCATTGCTTGCTGCTGATAAGATATTTGATTAGTTCTTTCTTGGTCTAACAAAGCTTGAGTTCTGTTAAGTTTCTGCATGTCTCTTTTATCTTGCTCATTATACATGAATAGATTTCCTTGAGCTTCTAAGTCTTGCATTCTCTGGGCTTGTTGTAATTTTGATTGATTAACAGCCATTTGACCTTGAGCTCTCATTTGCTCATTCTTTAACTCTTGTTGTTCTAAGTTAGCAGATATACCTTGCTTGCTTTTTAAAGCTGCCATAGCTAAAGCAGTAGCTCCTCCAGCACTTGCTCCACTTGCTCTTAAAGTATCTAAAGTATTAGCTAATGATATGTCCGCTTGTTCTGCTTGAAACTCAGAAGCTTTTGTAGCAACACCTAAATTAGCAAATTCATTAGTTATCAAATTAGATAAATTAGTAGCGCCAGCATAAGGATTTGTTATAGCAACTCTTGAATTTTCTAAACTTGTTATCTGTCCTTGCAAGGTTGATATGTCATCATTAAGATCTTTTGCCTTGCCCAATGCCCAAAAGCCCATAGCAGCAGATGTAGCCATACCCATTGCTCCGGCAGCAGCACCTATAGCCATTCCTCCACTTCCGCCTCCGCTCTCGCCTTCTCTCCTTCTTTTAGGAAAACCTTTATTTTTTCTATGATTTTGATTTCTTAAATGTCCCATAATTTAATTTTATCTTGATGAAATTTGATAAGTAGAACCTACCGCAAATAATTCTTTTCTTCCGAATGGATCTGTTCCACCATCTACAGAAAACCTAACTGTAGCAAAGTATCCTTTTATTCCACTCATACCGTTTCCAGGTTCTTGAGACCTGATCTTAAACCTAGGATCAAAATAAAGTGGTGCTAGGTAAGCTTGTGATAAACCTAAGTTTGGATCAATCCAACCTCCTCCTTCGTCTTGTCCTACACTGCTGGCGCCGTATCCTTGAGAAAGACCTGTTGCTCCACTATAATAGCCATAGTCACTCTTGCCGTTTCTTGAGAAAACCAGATCTGTATATTGCCATATCACTTGGCTAGGTCTAGTTGCTGATATATTGATTAAATTAGCAACGTATTTGTTTTCTTTTAATTTAAAACCTGCATTATCAAAATCACCATCTGTAGTGTAGTATCCACTCATAAAGTTAGATCTTACTCTTGCTGTTACATCAGCAAATTGAGTATAATTACCAACTAAGTTGGCTGGGTATGTTAAATCCCATCCATCACTATTAGGGTATTTAGGTACTGTTTGATAACCTTGAGCTCCTGAAACCATAGCATCTACTTCCCAACCATTATCACCTTCATAATTAATAGTTAAAAAGTTTTTATTAATACTAGGTTCTGGGTTGAATAAAAACGTTACAGAAGAGTCCGACGGTTTATTATAAAATATTTGATAATTACGCCCAAGGTTTGTATTACAGTAATGCTTGTATAAATTACCTTTATTTAAACTATAAAAATTATCTTTTAAACTAAATATAAAGCTAGGAGCATAAGTATAAAAACTAGTCCAACCATTTATACCATCGTCAAAACTTAAAGTGCTATAGTTTAAAGTTGGAGTAATTATATAATTTGCTTTTTCCGGTGGAATATTAGCAAATCTTGATTGAACTGCATAACGATCCCATGTATCCCATTGTTTAGGTTGATATAAACTCTGTCTCTGAATAGAAACAGTATAACATTTATTGTGTATATCGTAACCACCTATGTTAAGCGGTTTCATAGTTGTCTTCATGTATAGCCAAGGACCACCGGTCGGATATGTACCATTGGTACTAGTTGGTGTTATAGGTTTGTTAAGTTCTATTATATAACCTACTAACGAACCAAAACTATCTAATTTTTCTTTAACACCAATAATGTAAGTGTCATTTAAATAGTTAGCACTATAACCGGTACTTCCAGCAGGCGTACTACCACAAAAAACTATGGCTCCTAATTGTGGCACCATAGTACTAGTATCCCAACGGTCAAACCTAAAATATGAAGGGCCTGTTCCGTTATTAGTTGAAAAAATACTAACTTCAACAGTAGTACTGTTTTGTGGCCAAGTGCCTGGTGTTAATGGAAAACCTACTGTTCTTGGTAGAGGTATGTCACTTTGTCTACTTAGAGAATCTCTAAAGTAGTCAGACATACCATAATTAGATATTTCAGTCATACCATCTCTAGACAACCTTAAAACAACTCCTCTATCCTTGTCTGTGAAGTACTTTCTATAACCATATACAGCAAAAGATTCTGGGTTTCTACTAATACCATATTCTCCTACATAAGGTGTTATTTGACCTATAACAACATTAGATTGAGTTTGCATAGGTGCTCCTTCAGCAGAATATACAGCGTCTTTATCAATTAAAGCTCTACTAACTTTGTTTTCCTGAAATATAACTAAATTACCATCTTCAGCATATAACTTCTGTAATGAACCATAATGAGGATCTGCTGTTTTAGTTATGTCTTCTCCACTAGGAAACTGATTAGATTCGTTAACATTAGTTCTACTATTAAAAACACCTGAGTATATCATAGTACTGTTTCTAATAAATGAGTCAGGTTTATCTTCAGATATGTAAGCTTTAACACCAAAATCTGTAGCAACATTATTAAATCCACCTCTTATTCTAGACTCTTCAACAAACCAGCATCTAAACTCTTGTTCTTGTCCATATTCTATTTCTTCTGGAGTTACACCGGGATCATTAGGTTCTGGAGTAGGATAAAAACCTAGACCAAAACCTCCACTTAAGCTATTATTTGTCCCACATACATTGGCACCAGCTGGATCACTACCAGGCCATATAGGCTGAAAAACAGTTTTGTCATCTGGCGTAGTTCCGCCTTGAGATATAGAAGCTCCTCCACCTCCCCAGTTCTTACCATTGTCTACTACTTTCTTTAATAAGAATGTGTTAAAATAATCTACTTCTAATACTGCTGGCATAGTTATATAGTTACTTGTTTTTTATTAATATTACGGAAGATAAGGTTCTTGAACTGTAGCATCACTAGTTCCAGCCGCAAAGTCTCCATTTCCATCAGGATACCAATAAGGTTCTATACCACTATTTAAATCTAAATAAGAAGTAGGCATTGGAGTAGTTAAAAATTCACCAGTGTTACCTTCTACTTGAACAGACCAAGTATGATAAAGTCCTTCCTCGTTTTCGCTAGTACTTCTAACAGGTCCATATGCTCTTTCATCACCGTAAGGTACACCAGCTTGTTCTGGAAAATTCCAAGTAGTGTTGTTACCAACTTCACTAGATTTTGGAACAGTATCTTCATTTTCTGAAACATATCTTTTTGTAAAAGCAAACCATGAGGTTTGGCCAAGACCTAACCAAGGTGAGTATATATATTCATTAACTCCATTTATTTGACCTCCTACTATTCTAGTGTAGAATTTACTAACATATCTAAACACTGGTTCTTTAGCAAATAAATAAGTGTAATTGTTATTTTCTGGATCCCAATTTGTAGGAAAATCTACAGCGGTTATTCTAGTTTGATTAGCTTCAGAAGTCTTAACAACGTAAGCATACCACACATAAGATGCATCTTTCTTGTTATTGTCATATAAGTAATTAACTTGAGGCATGTTTGTGAACTTATTAAAAGGACCTTTCTGAAATGGTGCACATGGAGCATTTTTACCCCAAATTCTATTTATAGGTACTTGATTATATAAGTCATGTACTTGCACACTAACACCAGGACCTATACTTCTTCCACTTATAACCGTATTCATAAGAAGTGGTCTTGATCCCCAGTTACTAGCATAAGTTTCATTTGTGTTAGGACCAGACCTTAAACCTTGTCTTAAGTTATCAAATACAAATCTATAATCACCTTTTCTATTTACAGCAAAACAAACCTCTGCATAAGCTTGTCCATTGCCCACAGATTTACCTTGATTATTATTTGCTTTATCATCACTATAACTATAGTTTCTTATACCTATTCCATTAGGGAATTCACCATCTTCTGTTCCTTGCTTAGTCCATATATATAGTTTACCAACACCATTACCTCTATTATCTGTCATGTTTTTATAAAATCCATGTCCACTAGTTTCTTTATAAGTGCCAGTTGGTATTAAACCTGTATTATTACCAGAAACTCCCCCGCCACTAGCTCCACCACCTATAGGATTGTTTGGCTGATTGTTTCTTACAGCTTTAGTAGTGAAAGCTCCTCTACTAAATAAAGCGTTTGTTTTTCCATATACATCATTATCAACAGGATTAGCATCCCACAAACCTTTACTCAAAGTATTACCATATATATCTTCAGCTTCAGACCATGGAGAATTTTCTGATTCTCTATATTGTATTAAAAAATTACTAAAAAGAGCAGCGCCTTCCATACAGTTTGTTTCCGTTGGATCAACATTTCCAATTCCTGTGTTACCGTTAGTATCATAATTCCAAAAGTCTACACATATGCGAATTAGTGCTGTTCCTTCAGATATTCCCGGCTGTCCTATTTGCAAGTTTGTTCTGTTTCTAAACTTCAACATTTGTAGCCAAGCAACTGTATTAGCTCCTCCCGGACTATCTCCTAAACTATTTTTAGCATCAGCATAATTATATGTTGTACCACCAATTTTATATTTAAAACCACCTTGAATACCTCGACCTAAAGTGTTATAGTTACCAGTCATAACGTTCCATACTTTAGTGTTTTGTTCATCTCCACCACCACCAATAGAACCATTAGAACCTCTTCCAGCTCCAGAACCTTTAAATAAATATCCGTTGTCCGTATCTGATTTACTTTGATTCTCCCAGTTATCTGAACCAGTATCAATAGGATCATATCCCCAACCAAGTTTTAAACCAGAAACAGCAGGGTCATCAAAACCATCTTCTTCTTTTATACCACGATATGTAGATAAAGGAGCAGGTCTCCATCCTTTTGAATTGTCTCTAGGTATAAAACTAATGCTAGGTAACTGTTGGTATTCAGTAGTTCCTGGAGCATGAGTTGACCCATACCAAGATACTCCACTACCAGCAGCTGCGTATGTTATTGGCGAAGTTGAAGAACCAGCCACACCGCTTATACTATACCAACCTTGAAACCTAGTGTCTTCAGAAGCTTGTTGTGGTGTTAAACTAGAAAAGCCAGATTCGTAAGAATCACAACCAGAAGTATTTGGTACATAAGAATTAACCGCGTACTGTTGATTTAAAAAATACCAAGGATTAGGAGCATTAGTATTACCAATAGATCCATCAGTTTGGTTGATGTTCCAGTTTTTACCTGGCCCACCACCTGCGCCAACTTGGCCATATAAGTTTTGGTCCATGGTACTTCCACCGCTTTGCCAATCATCTGTACCCCATGAATCATCCATTCCAGTAGAAGCGTAAAAAGGCCAAGGTCTAGGTCTTTGAGACATTGTACCACTATCAAGTTGGGCTGGAGAACCTCCTTGTCCATTATAAGTACCGTTATTACCACCTCTAAAAACAGATTGATAAGGAGCAACCCAATCCATAATAGCACTTATACTATCATTAAAATTAGAATCATACTTCCAGGTTCCTGGAGTAGCGAGACCTTTTAAGTTTTGAAGCCATTTACCTAACGGACCTTTCCACCAACCTCTATCGTGAGCCTCATCATCTATTTGAGTAAATTTATGGAACATACTAGGTATAGGTGCTAATTGCTTTGGATTGTCTCCATATGTACAATTAGTAGCTCCAATACCTATTGAAGAAGTACTATTAGAAGAATCAATATTATTTTTAGCAAAATATCCTATATGGCCACTCCATATGCCAAACTGTATAGTTCCTCTAGATAACGTACCTTCTAAACCTGGTTCTAATAAGTTTATAGTAGTTTGAACATTAGTTTGTCCACCATAATTATTAGCATCTGTACCTGTAAAAACTATTGTATACGTGCCAGGTTTACCACCTGGGTTTAGTTTTAAAGTCCATTGAGCTGGAACAGCTGAGTTATTACTAGGATTAATAACTTCTTCTAATTCAAATAAAGGTATAGGATTATTTCCACTTGTAGTGGTAGCTTGAACAAATGGATCTAATATATTAACTTGACTAGATATTATTAAATCTACTTGCTTAGTATACTCAAACCAATCTGGATTAGAAGTACCATCTTTCATGTATATTTTATCAACGAAATCACGCTGTTTAAATGCTGGTACATCTGGAAAAGAAGGTAAAGAAACTATAGGGTCGATATTACCTACTTGACCTTGCTCTTGTAATGTAACTGATTGCGTTAGACCAGTACTTGCGGCTGGATTGAATTTTAATACAAAGCTTAAATTACCTTTATAAGGTGAGGTAGCATAATCTTTTAAATAATTAAAGTATGCACCTGGGTCATTGGTACCGTTGTTATAGACAGGATTTAAATAAAAGTTATAAGCAAAATCGTTGCTACTTGTACCAGTTCGATATGAACTGAAAAAATCACTAGTCGTGTTGCCAATTGTTAACGTTTCAGTTAGCGTTGGGCTAATATTTCTTATTACGTAAGAATCTTGAACATCTAATGTACCAGGAACTTGTGAACCTAATTGGTCTATAAAATATATTTCATCAGCTAAAAGTAAATGTTCTTGACCTACCGTTCCAGTTGGTGGAGCTGTTCCTTCAGTTCCTACGAATCTCCATTCTGGACCAACATCTCTAGGTCCAAAAGGTTCTTGTGTTTCAGTATTTAAATCTGATATTAAACCAGATGTCGATGTCTCCCAATAGATATCTAAGTTAGATTCTACAGGCGAAGTTTCCATAACTGCTAATTCTGGAAGTACTATTAGAGTCTGCTTTGGTCCAGGTGTTACATAAGAACCTAAACCTTTTTGAGTTGACATCCTTACTATCAAAGGATTAGATGCGGCATTATAAAAAGTTGCGTTAGTAAATGTTAAAGCTGCTTTTGATGCTATATCAAATGGGTATTCTTCAGCTTGTATATTAAACATAGCTTTCATACCTTCCGTACCTGTACCTAAACCGTCACTTCTGAAATCTGGATTTTCTCTATAGTTTTTTACTAAAGCGCCAGTAGGTATAGTGTTTGTTTGACCACTCGTAACAAGAACAGTAGCATTGTCAAATATATTAGTACTGTAATCTTTTACATATATAAGATCATCTTCACCCTGAACTTGTTTAATATCTCCTTGATGTGAAGATATTATAGTTTTAGTTTGACCCATACCCATATCAAATAATGTTCCTATGGTAACAACCGAGTCAGCTGAAGAGTCAGGGTAATATTGAGTGTTGTAAGGTTGATTTAAAGTTAGAGTACTATAAGGAGTAACAGCTGGATTTATTTGTCTTTTAGTAGCTATATTATTAACTCTACCAAATAACCTAACGCTAGAACCAAAAGTAGATTGTGTTGGGCCAACTTCCCTTAAATCTCTAGGAACTTTGTTTATATTGTCGTTTATTAAAACCGAGTGAGCAATAGTGTTTATAACTGAATCCGCTGTGTATTCTAAGTAACCATCAAGCATTCCAGGTAAATAAACATTGTAATAATCTGTCTCTGATTGTTTAACAACAACCTTGTAACTATACCAACCTAACGGATTTGTTTCTTCATCGTATAATCCATTATTTATAATGCCTGGTCCCATCATTCCAATAGGACTATTAAATAGTAGTTTTAATGAATCACCAACCCAATATAATATATTTTCCCCACCTGGTTCTCTATACTTATGATATATAGTTGAATTTTTAAAAGTTATACCATTTATAACTTCTTCAACAACTTCAGGCGGTGATAATATAACTGGAGATTGTCTACCATATCTATCAGATAATACTATACCTACCTGGTAATTTCTATTCTGCTTTAAACTATGGTTTGGATAAGCAACACGCGATGATAATTTTTGAGACGTAGAGCTTGGTGGCGAAACATTAGTATTTAATTTTTCACTAACCCCAACCTTATAATCTATAAAATCAGGCCAATCATTACTAGTTGTGATATTACCATAAACAACTCTATTACCTATGATTTCTTGAGCAAGAGCTCGCACTGGTACTTTATCATTTACTCTCGTAGTGTCTGATTCTGGTAAAACTTTTATGGGTTTGTTAGATTGATACTCCCAATTTATAAAAGAATCTGATGTAGCAAATATGGAGTCATCAATTTTAATTTCTTTTAACACTTTTACAGCTATAGCTTCAGACTCTTTATAAAGTATTTCTAATGACTTAACTTTCATTTTTGATCCTAGCTGATTAGCAGGACATGGTAGATCAACATATAAATTAATACTATCAACTTTATTTTCCATAAAATTTACAACAGTACTTTTATAAGCTGTATCTTCTTGTGTAGAGTTTATACCATCTCCAATACCCACATATTTGTCAGGTAGATTAAGTATAAAATATCCATCTTGTTTAGGTATAAATCCAGTCTGTGTAAATGGAGCCATAAGTGAAACTTCATTATCATCGTACTTAAATCTATAACTAAATCTCACAAACTTATCTTCTAAGAATGCTGGATCTCCCGGAAAGTTAGGGTCGTATGTAGGGTTAGGATTTGTTGGATTGCCTAAAAGGTCATATTTGTTTTGACCATAATTTATTGGATTAGTTTCATCACTTTTATTTTTCATTTGAGGTTGTGGTATATCAACCCCTTGGCAATTCTCTATAGCCCATAGTCTTATAGGCGTATACGGATAATATTTAGCTACTGATATTTGATCTTCTGTAGTGTAGTAATCTGGATTGTTTAAAGCTCTAGAAATATTTAATTTTCTTGGTTGATTTCTATTGTCTGTCCAGAATAGTAAATTTTCTAAAACATTAACACCTGTTATTAAACTATTTTTAGATAGATTTAAATAAACACCTTGTGTTAGTATACTAATACTTTTATTAGTCACACTGTAACATGCTACCGCATTAAATATAATAGGCATGCTAGAAGCACCTTGATGAGTTAACGCTGGATGAGACAAGTTATTAAAAGAAACATCAGTGTAATTTGTTAAAAATAAAAATATTCTATCATTTTGATCGTCTGAAAAATAACCTATACAATCTATATCTGTAGGAAAATCAGTTGAAGGATTTATCTGCTGTGCGCTAAGTAAAGCTGAATTAATTAAGTCATTACCTAAAATGTTTTCTAAAGCACCTACGTCTGATCCTTCAGATCTACTTATCATTACATTGTGAGCTTGTCTATATTCTCCGCTAGGAACTAACCTGTCATCCAGGTCTTGGTTCATTTTAGATTTTAAGAATAAATTTTTTACTTCTGCCATAATTAGTGTTTAATCCATTTTGATTTACCTCTCATCACCTGTACAAACTCGCTTAGTTTAATATTGCTTAATCTAATTTTTGCATTTCTTAAGCTAGAACTTTTTTCCTTTTTATATCTTCTAATGACATACTCCTGCATACCAGGCATCATGGAAACCAAACTATATACTATATGCATGTATAAAGCTTGCTCTGCCATTTTAGGTATTTTAGTATCTTCATCGTAGGCTAAACCATCAGATATGTAATCTAATACTAGTAGCTTATCTTTAAGATTGCTGCTAAAATTAATAGTATTTTTTCTTCTGTCTATATTAAACCAACCGTTCATATTTGAAACTTCTGGTTCTTGACCATACCTTTGACCGTACACACTATCCCACCAAGTCCAATTATATATGTTAGCATTAAGGTCTTCAGTAGTAACTAATCCATTTATATTACTAGCATTTAGTTTACCCCAATTTATATTTGTATTAGACTCAGCTGCCTGAACATTTTGCTCATAAGAATCTTGTACAGGTTGACCTTCACTATCTTGTATTAAAGGTTGCGTAGGACTACTGGTTAATGTTGTAGGATATATTGGATGTTTAACACCTGTACCATCTACCCAGGATATGCTAACATAGTTAACGTAATCTTGAGGTATGACTACAGACGCTGAAGGTGATAAAGAAAGTTCTAAAGATTTAACAGATCTTAATGTATCATAAGAAAACTCTTGTAATCCTCTTTTAGCAAAGAATACAACTTGAGCTCTATTTATATTTTCTAATATTTTACCAGGTCCAGTATATCCAACTATGAAGTTGTTAACTATATCATCTAATGAAACATATTCGTAGCTTCCATAATTATCCCATACCGAAGATTTATTTAATTGAATTTTAACAGCTATCTGTGTGTAAGGAGATATAGGCCCAGGTAGTCCAGAGTTTGTAAAATTCACAATATTTTGCCCATCGTAAAATACAGTATAATTTACACCTGTGTATAAGCAACTAGAGTTTAAAGTCGATGAAGTAGCTATTGAACCTAAACCTAATGAATTAGCTGGTATAGTTATTGTTTGCTGATCTACGTAGTCATTACCAGCATTAACAACATTTATACTATTTATTTGACCATTAAAAACAATTACTTCTAGCAGAGCACCAAAACCGTTAGTAGTAACTGGTTGTACTAAAAATGTTCCATCTATAAATGTACTAGAAGAAGTGACTGACCAACCTAAAGATAGGTTAACGCTTGTTTGAGTAATAGAAGTTAAACCGTTTTCTGTGTCTTTAGGATACTCTATATAGTTATCTTGTTGTCCTGACCCAGTTGGATCATAAAATATTTTATAATTAGCAGACTTTTGCCCTTGAATATCGTCATGTAAAGGTACTTTGAGATCGCAGGTTAATGTGCTTACAGAAGAAGTTTCAAAAAAAACTTCAGAACCAGTGTAGTATTGTGCGTTGCTTTGTTCTATTAAACCCATATCTTATTAACTTTTTTCATTTGCATCTTCAGCAGCTGCCATTTGAGCGGCTTGATTAACTATTTGAGGATCTCTTATTATTATACCTGCATACGATAGTATTTTCAAAACAACTTCTGTTTGCTCTATTGAACTTAACTCAAAATTTTGACCACCAGTGTAATTGTACTGACCCATATTTCCTAGAGAAAATTCCCATGTAGGTGGTTTTGGTTTTCTTATATAATACATTATATAGTCAATTACATTAACTTGTGGCGGCAAACCTCCAAAGCAATACACATTATCATCTTGTTGATAGTAATATTGATTATTAGTGCTAGGTTGAGTTAGTTTACTTCTCCTCATTTCAGTAACTTTCCTCTGAGTGCTTAACTCTATTTCAACAGGGTTTAATGCTCCTACTTCATACTGAATCATACCTATTCTATGCAAGAGTGATGGATTAGCAAATTTTATAGAACCGGAAACTAAAGGAGTAGATGTAGCGGTTTGTAGTACGGATGATGTTTCAAACTTTTGTATTTTTTCACGAATGACTTTAACGCGATTTCCATACTCGCTATCATTTTGTGGTGATCTTAATTGTTGATTTAAATCTTCAAAATACTTTTCAAATATTTCTAATTGAACTTGCTCAGCTACCTTATTAAATTCAGCAGGGGTCAAATAACCTCTCTGTTCTTTATTCAAGATGAATAAGACTGTTCTGTATACGTCATTAGTATTTATCATATTTTGTATTTAAAAAAAAGGGTGGCGTAAACCACCCTTTATATATATCACTTGTTATTTTAGTTTTTTATCGATAGTCTTATAAACTTCTAAACCTTCATCTGTCTTAAACCACGCAGCTAAAGCTGAAAAAGGGTTTTCATCAAAAGGAACTGTCATCAACTTACGATTATTACTTCCCCATTGGAATGTTCTTTGATCTTCAGCTAGTTTTATTATTCCTCTTTCTGAAGCTATTATACCAAAGTTTCTTAAGGTAACATTTTCATCCTCTGATAAATCTAAGAATAACTGTGGTTGATTCTTAGCAAACAATAGTAAATCTCTTTTTAACTCTTTAGAACTCAACTGTGCAACTTTTGAACCTACTTCTACTCTTAAAATAGCTTCAGCTTGATCAATATCCATTTCATAAGCAACGTTCATAGCCGCTAACTCTACTTCTAAATAGTCAAAATGATCTTCTGCTTGAACTTCAGCATCGAACTCTTCAAAAATTAAACCTTTATGCGGGTGTTTTTCTAAAAACTCTTGTAAATTTCTTTTTTCTTTTGGAACCATCATATGGCCTTTTTCAAATACAATATGTCTAAGAGTTGCTGGGCCATTTTGTTCATCAACGAAAATAGACTTTTGATTAGTAGCGTATCTTAACTCTCTTTCATAACCAGCTTCTGGGTCAAACCATACTAGTGGATACTTCCTAGAGTGTCTACTAGGTATTGTATGTGTTAAAGGATGTTTGTTTCCTTTTAGATAGTAGTTTCTATCTTTATATTCCCAAGTATCTTTTTTAACCTCTTGCTTAGGAGCAGGAGCTTTCTTTTCTTTTGTTTCCATAATATAATATAATATAATAATTAAAAAAGACCCCGCCGAAGCGGGATCTTATTATTTTTTTGATTAAGTGTAAGATATTGAATCTACAACTTTTGATAAACTAGCGGCAATCATTCCTGATCCTCCGCTACTTAAACCAACAGCTTTGTTCAAATTATCCACGTCATCTTGTGTAAAGTGAGTAGCTGCAGTTGCTTGAGCCCAACTAACAGGTACTATTGTATATTTTAAAGTATCGCTACCTAAAAATAATACAATAATTTTACCGTCATCAGTTCCACCAGCATCCAACTTTATGCTAACTACACTATCAGCTGGCATTACATCAAATGCACTAGCCTTGTTTAATTTTACATGTCCCATTTTCTTTATCTTTTAAATGTTAATAATTAATTAAGCTGCTTTGAATAACACGAAGTTATTAGCTGCTTGAGTTACTAAACATCTTTCAGATAAGAAACTAATAGTCATAGCATCT
>WLWF01000839.1_pt1 | contig 28135 bp, 30 predicted proteins | sample 6718331 | NCBI WGS metagenome assembly WLWF01 (sample SAMN12718692, study PRJNA515312) | sponge metagenome | isolation source: marine sponge | host: Mycale hentscheli | place: New Zealand: South Island, Marlborough, Capsize Point | collected 2003-05-01
AGGTAAAACCGTTGGCCCCGGCATGCCTATGCTTGACATGCCTCCACCGGTTTGAGGGAGCGGGTCGAATATGTCGGTTTCGATTGGTGGCGGTGAAGCTTGAGAGCTTTCCATCATTTGAATTTGGGAATCGGCTTCTTCCCGCAACCTCTCCTGCTCTTCCTCTCTCGACGATGCTCGCTTCTCTCTGATCTGAGTTTCAGGCGATGGCGTGACGCCCTCTTCCATTGCCTGACCGGTTTCTTTGAGAGCCTGAGTAGCAATCGCGTAATATCTTGGGAACGCTTCGGCCATCTGCTTCAGCAATGCACGATTGGGATCTGGGTTAATTATCTGCTCAATCAAAACGTCTTCATAAGCATCAATTCTTTCCTGCTTATATTTAGCCGCCATACTTCCGTTAACAGAATCTCGTATTGACTTGGCACTTCTTCCAAGCAATCCAAACATATTAAAAATTATTTCAGGGGCGCTAACGCCAGCTTTGTTAGATTCAATAGAAAGAAGCTCAGCAAACTTCTGTTTTGTTTGAGTGTCGGAATTTACCCGGTCTTGAATAGACCTAACGCTTTGCAGGATGTCAGAAATATCAGCTAATTCTTGTAATTCCTCTGGCTCGAATATTGCTCGATAGTTTGCAATCTCGCTTGAAAAACCGCCTTTTTCAGAGGTTTTGGTCAGGTCGCCAATATCGCCTCTTAAAGATAACGCGCCCAAAAACTTATTGGGAACGCCAAGCTCGTTGTTTGTTCTTTGCGAGACATCATTAAATTTTGTTCTCAGCCAGTCGCCTTTAAGCCTTTGCCAAGCTGCGGGGTTTCGCTCCATCACAGCCGTTTTAAGTTTTAAAATGTCAACAGGTTCTGCCGATCCTGAAAACATTCTTGATACCGCTCTAGCCGCTTCGGTTCCGCCAGACTCTGCAACCTTTGCAATGTCGGCAATTATTTTAAAGTTCTGCAAGGTAGACATCGGATCTTCTGGCCGGTAAATATCTTGCGCCCGTCCCCAAACCGGATTGTAAGAGCGAAAAGCCTCGTTCATCGAAGCTTTTAAGTTTGAAAGTTCTCCAACCAATTTTTTGTTTCGGGTTGCATCTGACTTACCGTATTTTGTAATCAAGGTGTCAAAAGTTTCCTGCAAAACCTTAGCGACATCTCTGCTCGTATCGACCGGCAAATAGTCTAAAGGAGTATCAAGCTCACCATTCTTGGCGATAGCTGCTCTTAATTTCTTTTTTGAAGTCAAAGCATCGCGCAACGCGCCATAAGCTTCTTTTCTTAAAGGGTCAAGATCAGGATCTCGCAACGCCACCAATATTCCCTGCAAAGGTTGACCGTCTCGATTCGTGTTTGGAACTTGTCGAGCAGTTAAAAATGTATCGACCAAAGCCGCAAGCTCTGGTGATCCAGCTTCATCAAGCTCATAAGCCTGATTGTAAATTACTCCGGCCTGCTCTGATCTTTTTCTTTGTTCGGCTTTTATAAAATCGTCAGCCGCTCTTGCAATATCAAGTTCGGTGGTAGAAGAAGATCCGCCTTTCATTTTTCCTGTTAACGGATCTTTAAAAGCGTTTGGAACATACTTGCCGCTTGCTAATTCATCGGCAAAACCTTTAACCATGTTGGTTACTTGCTCCGCCCTATTTAGGTACATATCGGTAAGCAACCTCGACCTAGACTGCAAGCCCAAATAGTATTGAGCGAAAGCCGCCTGACCGATACCTTTCATGGCTTCGCCGCGTGTTAACTGAATTCCCCTTTCTGCTGCTTTAGCGATTGTCCTATCGACATCACCACCGCCTTCTTTTAAAACCGCTGCGATCAAATCTTGGCCTTTCTCGTCAGGAAACTGATCTCTTAAATAACCAATCTTCGGTAATACAGCATCGCCCATTTGCCGAAAAGTTTGCCCAATAGCGCCTCTGGGTAAACCTACAGGAATTAAACCAAAACCAGCAGACCAAGCCGTATCTGAAACAAGCTGGTCAAAATCACTTTCAGGACCACTAACTACCGCAGAAAGACCAGACCTAATACCTTGCCCAACGACTGTTCCTGCGGCAGAGCCAGCAGCGCCACCAGCCATTCCGCCAGCAACTGTGCCTCCACCCGGTCCAAGCAAAGCGGTTCCCTTTGCCGCTCCAACGGCCATACCTGTACCGCCAAGAATCATTTCTGATAACAATTGAGCGCCCGGACCCATCCAGCCTATAAGATCATCTTTGTCTATATCGCCAAACTCAAGAACATCGCCAAACTCTTTGTATGCCTTTCCTTTAGGTCCATATACGCCGTCTATGTCAATAAACATAACGTCATCAGAATCGGGGTCAACATAGTATCTTTCGCCGGGATCTCGGCCTTTTCTTGCATCTTCAGGAAATCGTCTTGAACCTAACCAATGGTGACCAGCTCTGGGACTATTGGTTAATCCGTGAACAAACCCATCAACAACGCCAGAAGCCTCTTCCTCATAAAATCTCCGACCGGCTTCCCTGAGCTTTTGGTCATGCTCAGCGCCAAGACCATCCACGTTAGTGCGAATTGCTAATTCCAAATCATCTTTGGTCTTGTCTTCAGGTATCGTGTACGAGATTCCGTCAATTTCAACAGTTTTCTTGGCCATCAAAACCTTCCCGAAACGTCATTTTCATTTCCTGACTCTTTTCCTGAGCCTGAATTAAAGCTTTGCCTTAGTAATCTAGCTTCCCTGCTTTCTTCTTTTGCTAACGCTTCAAACTCAGGTAGCTCTTGTTGAGAGAACAGAGGATTATCTTTATGCCATTGAGCTTGCCATTTTCCTATTGCGGCAGAAATCATCGCATCATTTCCTGAGTCAAAAGCTTCGTTAAACTCTCCAGACAACATCGCATCGTTATAAGCTTCTTGGAAGTCAATAGATTTTTGGTTAATTCGATTCAAATAACCAATCAGGCGATCATAACCGCCTTTTGTCATCGCTAAGCCGGGAGAAGACGCCAAGAACAAGGCCATTTCCGCGTTAGAAATAGCGCCTTTGGTTTGACCAATCAATCCCATCGCTATTCTGGTTCCAAAAGATTTAACAAGCTGTTGAGCCTCTACCGTCTCGGCGTCTGCCCAACCAAGATCTACCATGAACTCTCTTAACGGGAGCGTAACACTTGCCAATCTTCCTCTGTCATCCGCATCCAAATTTTTAGACAAACGAGCAGCGGTGTCTAATAAGTTTTTTTGACTTCTTGCAAGCTCAGCCTGCTTACCCCACTCCGCAACAGCCTTTGAGAACAACTTGCCTTGCTCTTTAACAAAGCCGGAAGTGCTTTGACCGCCAACACTAACCGAAGTACCGCCGCCAGTAACAGGGTAACCGCCAAGATTTTGATATTCTTGTTGCGTAGCCAAATCAGTTTCAGCCGCTGACCTTCTGATTTTCTTTCCTGTAGGATTTCCTGATTCGTCAAGCTCGGGTATTTCCCAAGCAATAAATTTGGTTCCTTTGTTGCTTTGCTTTATCAGCTCAAGCTGAGCCTTTTGCAAGTATTCAGCAGCCATCGTTTCATCTTCTCTTGCCATCTCGAAAGCTTTCAAAGCAATTTGGCGCTGAATAGTTCTAGCTTCATCAGCCTCTTTTCTGGTTGCTTTATTGAAAGCAATTAAGCCTTTCCCAATACCAGACATAGGTCCGAGGGTAGGGTCTGAGGAAAGGATAGCTTCGCCTAAAGTTGAAGCCAAATCGTAAAAGTTTCTCCTCCTCGGGGCAGCTCCAAAGAGCGGTGCAAGCTTGCTTTTGTAGTCGTTGAACCGGTCGTCAAAAGTTTTTCTGCTGTCCTCTGAATCCTTTACCTCTTCTTCAAGATCCTTTATTTGAGCAGCAGTAGCCCTTGGAGGCATGACATCCTCTCGCTCGTCTGCAAGATCGTCTAAATCATCAAGAGCAGAATAAGGTTTTAGAGGCGCGACTGGTAAAGGTCTGGTAGGAAGCATCGAATTCATTGAAGGAGGTTTTGGTACATTCAGTGAAGGATTGCCTGCAAGCAAGGGGTTCTCAAAGTTAGCCACTGAGTCCACATAAGGTAACCCAGCAATCCCGCCTTGGTTATAACCTCGGATTTGTTTGTCCATTTGTGGTCTTCCGATTGTCATTTTCAAACCTCAAATTAAGAGCTGGGTTGAGAGTATTGGTTAAACCCAGTGGTCGGGTTGTTGAAATTGCCTATCGCACCAAGCGCTGCTAAACCAGTTCCTACACCAGCCTGCAAAGCAGATGGGGGCGGCGTGTAAGTTGTTGAAGTCTGCTGAGCACCTTGTGGAACCATCTGCATAAACGGCATAAGCGCATTGTACTGAGCCAAAGGCGCTTGCTGCGCTTGAAGCAAACCAGCTCGTTGAGCATCAAGCTGCTGTTGCCGCAACTGCTGAGACTGACCGCCAATACCTTGCATCGCCGCAACGTCTTGAGCGCCAGCCTGTTGCGCTTGAGCGCCCAATCCTGCAAGCATGCCACCGTAACCGGTTTGAGCAGAACCAAGCGCCTGACCAGCTTGCGCTTGCTGAGCGCCGATTTGACCGTATTGACCGGCCAACGTGCCAGCAATATTCATTCCTTGCTGACCTGCCTGAGTTCTTGCAGCGGCTTGTTGTTGACCTAAACCAGCCAACTGCTGACCAAGACCGGTTCCAGCGCCAAATCTTTGCTGAGCCGCGCCAGTCATTACATTGCCAAGCTGTTGCTGTGCGCCTAATTGTTGTTGCGCCTGTTGGCCCATTTGAGCGGCTAGACCCTGCTGAGCCGCTAACTGGTTCTGAGCGGTTTGTTGAATTAGGTTTCCGTAACCTTGACCAGCCGCCAGTTTCTGCCCAGCCGCTTGCTGAGCCATTCCTGCGACTTGCTGACCTGCGCCATAACGCTGTTGAGCGCCCTGACCTAATATGCCTGCCAAGCCTCTTGACGCGGCAAGTTCGCTCGCTGCTCTTTGCTGCCTTGAACCGGCCAAGTTTTGAGCAGCGCCCATTCTTTGCTGAGACGCCTGCGCGGCACGATCAATCAAACCGCGCTCTCCAGCAAGCTCTTGTCCTGCCAAAGATGCTAAACCGGACGATGCTGTTCTTTGAGCCTGACGCTGACGCTCATCTTCGCTAATAGCCGTCTGCTGAGCACGTTGAAAACCTGCTGAGCGTAATCCGCCAACTTGTTTGGCCAAGCCACGGCCCATGGCTTCGGCTCTTTCTTCAGCGCTTAAACGCGCACGAGAGCCAAATGCAGACTCTCCGCCCGAAGCAATGTCACGAGCATACTGGGCCATGTCCTGCTTGGCCAAGCCTTCAGAGGCATCAGTGATAGCTTGTTGAACGACCTGATCCTCATAAGGGTCAAAATACTTTGAAGTTTGAGAACCGATATCCATGGGTTCGCCAGTCGTTTTTTGAAGCTCAGTCCTAGCTTCTCCTAGTTGAGAGCCAAAGTCGCCAGTGGTTTGCGCCTCCGCGCCCAACTGTCTTGTGAGGTCTCTGTCAAGACGACTGATGCCACCTTTTAACCCTTGCTCTGCTTGATCAAGACGCGCTCTTTGAGTAGCGCCAGACCGAGCAGCAAGTTCTTCTGATCGTGATAAACCACGCGAAAGATCTTCTGCGCTTCGCATGCCCATGCCAACCGAGTCTGTAATGTCTCGGCCAAACTCATCGTAACTTTTTCGACCCTGCTGCCGAGCACGAGCCAAGTCCATACCAAAATCTTCAGTCGCTCTTCTGGTTTGGGCCGCTTGCTGCCCTAATTGCTGGGCAAATTGACCAACCCCTTGTTGCGCCATGCCTGTAATATCGCCAAGATCGCCTCGCAACCTTTCTTCGGCTGTAATGGCTCTGCCTCGACCTTCTTGAATGCCGCGCATGGAGTCTTGTAAAGCTCGATCTCTCTGGTCAAGCGCAAACCGAGCGCCTTCTTGGGTTTGTTGCAAAGCTTGTTGAGACGCTAAGTCTTGGCCAGCAAAACCGGCTTGCAGCGCATCAATACCTTGCTGGCCTCTCTGCATTGCCTGCTCAATAAACGGCTGTTGAGTTCCAACATTTGCACGAGCAAGCTCTTGAGCGCGAATCTGATCAGGGGATAAGCCTGCAACTTCTTGAGGAATAACAATTGGGCGACCTTGATCGTCAAAAAATGTCCTTTCTGCCGCCCTAAAAGCACCCGGTATGAAACCGCCCTGACCATCCAGCCCAAACAATAGTTGCTGAGTGATGGGGTCCATCTGTTGAGTGTTTTGCTGAACAGCAGAAATGTAATTTGAGGCGTCACCGCCTGCTTCAAACTTCCTGACTCTCTGCAACTGTGCTGGGGTTAAAATGCTCATGCCGCCTTAGCCCTCTTCGTTTTTGGTTTGTCGGCAAACTCGGCAAAAAGCTCCATCATCTCGTACATAAGTTGAGTGCCTTTTTCTCGGTTCTCTCCGCCGTTAGGCGTTAACGTGATAATGCCTCCATCACTTTGCAAGTCGAATGAACCAGCGCCGCGCACTGCTTGGCCGGTCATAACAAACTCGCCATCGCTCAGCATCGCCGGAATATCGTCGCTGGTTTCCGTTCCTTCGCCGTTGATACCGCCGTTCTTTCGTTTGAAATCTTCAGTGGCCACATTGCCGCCTTCAGCATAGGCCATAGGAACCATGCCGCCATAACGCATTTGTTGCGGCATTACTGCGCCACCATAACGCATACCTTCTGGCTGCTCTTCTTGAGCTGGTGCTTGTCTGCCGCCGCTAAGCATAGGCATTGGCGATGGTAGTAACCCATAATCGATTGGATCTGGTGCAGCTTCTCCAGCGGCCTCAGCATCACGCTTCGCCATTTGATAACCGCCATATTTGTTCATGGTCATGGCTGGAGTTAACTGTACGCCTCGTCGGTTTTTAGCTTCGTCATAAGCAAGCTTTGCAAGAACCGCTGCAACACCAGCACCGCCAATGCCGCCCATGCCACCAAACAACCCACCAAGACCGTTTCCAGATCCAGATCCTCTTTGTCCTTTAAGTATGTCTTCAATTGCCTTAATGGCTTCTGGGGTTTTTGCGCCACCAAACCAACTTCCGCCTTCACCTGTAGCTGTAGCGTTAGTGGAGCCGGAGAACAATCCCGCAGCTTGCTCGTAGGAAACGCGCTGCATTATCTCATCTTCTGTAAGCCCCGTTTGCAACTCGACATCTATATACGCCTGCTCTTGAGGCGAAGCATTGGCATACATCTCCTCAAAAGTTTGAGGCACTTGATCAGCATAATTGGTTATTCCCATAGAATCACCAACACCGCCAAAGAAATCTCCTACACGACCAAAATTTCCTACGCCATCAGCACCGCCTCCAGTAAATAAACCGCCTTGGTTTCCAGCGCCGCCAAAGAAATCTCCTACACGACCAAAGCTACCAACTCCATCTTTCCCGCCACCTCTAAATAAACCACCAATACCTTTGCCTATATTGCCTACCGAAGAGCCAATGTTAGAGAAGCTTGCTTTCCCTAAACTGCCTAAGCCTTTCAAAAAACTTCCACTACCGGCTTTGCTGATCGCTCCAATATTTTCGCCAATAGATCCGCCGATAGCGCCGGGTCCAGCCACAGTCAAAAGCGACAACGGATTAGCCCGACCTTTTGCAACGTCATAAACGGTAAAAGCTTTGTTCGCTAACGCCGCAATCGGCTGCCAAGGTCCGGGGATAAATTGAGCAACTTTTGCCAGCGGTTTAACGACCTTCTTAACAACTTTTTTAACACTTTTAGCTAACTTTTTAAAAAAGCCAAACTCTTCCAAGCCAGTAATAGGGTTTAACGAAGCAATACCGACACCAACAACCATGCGAGACGGGTCAATGTTCAGCTCTTCAAATTTCTTTTCAATTAAACTTTCAAACTCTGGATCTTCAAAAGCTTCAGGAGGAATAATAACCTCACCGGGTCTAACGTGAGCAAGGGCTGTATCTTCGCCTCGACCAGCCTGCGCTAATTGGATCGCCATTTCCCCCATAGGAGCTTGAGAGCCAATCTCTGCCGCTTCGACAAGATGCAAGTATTTATCACGCTCAGCGGGATCTTCCGCTTGAGAAGCTTGCATCATTAGCTCTTCGATACTAGATCTCAACGCCTCATCGGGATCTGCTTGAGCTTCAGCCTCACCCTCCATGGCTTGCATCAGCATTTCTTCTTGGCTGACTTCTCCGCCTTCTGCCATTTCCATCGGCATAGGAATCGGCTCATCACCCATTAAGTTTTGAATTCGTTGTTGTAGTTCTGGACTCATGGCGTACTCACCGTTACGTTGCCCAACGCGCTCGTCATTTGAACGCCGGTTGGGTAGGTTTGATGTTCATACAGATTCCTGAGCTGATTACCATCAAACGCTTGATGAATTGATTCGGACGAATTAAATATTATCGCACCGGTTGCAAATTGTAACTGAGCAATTTGCTCATTATTAAAATGCGGAGATATCGTAATATCCACTGCACCTAAGTTTATCTCAAGAATCCTCACAAGGCGATTGTAGGTGTCTTGAGTAACAAATTCCTTGAGTTCGAGGGGTAACCTCGTCTCCAGAAGCTTGCTCATCTTCTACCGCTCGGTTGCAACTCGACACGGGTAGCGCCTAGTCGCCACTTATAACCTTTTTGGTTCAAATCTGTCTGGGTATCGTCCGACTCAAACCGAAAAACCACTTGCCTGCCTCTGGTACGCACATTGCTGAATGTGCTGGTTGGCGTAACTTTAGTGGTTGAATCGGTTGTTAAAGACTGACCGGGGTAATCTCTACGTTTAACCACAATGTTCATGCAAGGATCATTACTGACCGCAGCGTCAGTGACAAAAGCCATATCGGGAATGATCTTCTTCATGAAAGCAAAGTTTTCGCCAGCAGAAATATCAATGTCCGCCGACTCGATATAAACATTTGTCATCGGATCTAAATCATCGTCATAACCGGTTTCATGGTTATACAAAAGATTGTTGCCACTAACTTTTGCGGCTGCTATTGGCAAATCTTCAATACCAGCATCAAGCCAAGCAAATCGAGTCAAAGAACCGTTCGCCCAAGTTTGCTCTTGATAGTTGTAGGTAACATACCGACTGATCTCGCCAGTCCCATCCTCTAAACTGGGATAAAAGAACCACATCTCATTATATCGGCTGTTTACGCTCATAAAGCACTTGAACGCTTGCCCAAGATCAATGTCGTTAAATACATATTCTTGTACCGTACAAGGCAAGCGCTGCACAGAACCGTTGTAAAAGTTAAAGCCTGTCTTGGAAGCAAAAAACACGCCGGAAGGAGAGTTTGCGGCAGACTTGGGCGAAAGCAGGCCAGCACCTTCGTTCACCAAGTTAACAGCAAAAGTTAACGGTGGTCCGATAAAGTTCATTGAGTAAAGGGATGTATCGGTCCAGATCAAGATTTCTTGCCGCGACTTCAAGCCGCCAACAATAAATGAACCAGATGAGAGCCTAACGTCACCCGCGCTATTGGTTGCGGTGGGTTCAAACTCAAGCTCGTCTTCTGCCGAAGAGAAAGCAACCAACATTGGGTCGATAACATTGGTCCGGGCGTTACCCGCTGTATTAATAGGATCAGCGCCTAAAATTACCAGATGTCTGTCAGTTTCGCTCGTAATAACCTGCAAGCCAACGGTAGGAACCAAGTTAGCGCCTGCTCTTCCGCTAAGCTCGACAGCTCGCGTCGATACGCCATCGTTCTCAATCCACTCGTAAATACCAGCGCCACGCGGGTTTATAATCAAGTTCTCGCCAAAGTTATCATGCGTCCAGAGTCGTAACTGGTTTACCGCCGAGATAGCGCTGGCAGATCCAAAACCACCAGATCCCCAAGTACCGACACCCCACCCAGAACTGCTAACGTAAGTATCAAGGCCAACATTAATTTGATAAGCACCGACAACGCTCGATCCACCATTACCGGTGTCAGAAGCGTTTGCGACCAGCGTAGTGCCTGACGTATCTTTTGCAATAATTTCATAGGCATTCACGCCGGTGACGAGCGACACTTGATATTCTTGATTAAGAGCAGAGGCTACAATGTTGCCACCTAACGAGGCAGCTCCAGAAAAAGTTACAAAGTCGTTATTAACAGCGCCGTGGTTTGAGTCAGTAACCGTGATCGTGGAAGACCCATTGGTAGCGCCAAAAGTCACATCGCCAGCGCTGGTGGTTGTCCTGATGGGCGTGACATCGAAATAACTATCACCCTCTTCGATGTAGTATTTCCAAGTAGAACCAACACCAAGAAACCGGGTTCCGGCCAAAGATATCCAAGAATGCAAAGCTCGACCAATGCCAAGGAAGTATTGAGAGCCGAGCTGAAGCCAGCCGCCGATTTTCTCAACGCGACCTTTGCGGAATCTGATTAGGTTGCCATCGACCCAGCCGCCTTTAGCGGAATAGTCGGTTGCTTCCTTGTTGACTCCCGGTTGGAAATCTAACTGTTGAAGCGCCATTTGGCATTACGCCAATCGAATGATTGCGCCAGTTGCAGTCGGCGCTGGAAAAACCACCGTGAAGTCTCCTGCGGTACTGGTTTTATCACCACCAAAGTCGATGGCTGCAACAGCCTTATCGCCTTGCGTGTCGTTGTATATCAGGCATCCACGAGCCGTTATAGTTGCTGTGCTGAAGGTGAGATCGTTAAAATCACACACCGCCGTGGTTCCAGTAGCGAAAGGGGTTACGTTAGTTAACGCAGATCCGCCAGCAGTGTAATTTGTTCCAGACGCTTGCCCAGTGGTGACGTAAACCGTGGTTCCCGCCCCAAGAGTTGCACTGGAGGTATAAAGTGCTAACTTGAAAGAGTTAGCGCCGTTCGTGAAATTGTGCGTTCCAACAAGCAATTGTTGTTTGAACGAGGTACAAATTGCAGATGTGATGGCCATGTCACAGCTCCTTGATAATGTTCGCCATGTCCTCGTGACCTTGCTGGCGCAGCTTATTTGAAAGGGTCACTCGGTCTGATTTTATTGAGTTTTTCATCCCTAGCAATATTACTTGATAAACGTGACTTCTGAAAGCCTCCGCTTGCTGTCGAATATGAGGCGCTGCCGTCTCGCTTATGCCCACAATTTTATTAGTGACTTGCTCCGCCCAGAACTCAGGGTCATGCCCCTTGTTCTGAGTAGTAGCAACCATGACGTTCCCAAGCTGTAAACCAATATCGTCCTTCATCATCCTTTGTATGGCTCCGGCGCTTTGGGTAGTTCAATGGTTTCAAGATTATGCTTCTTGACCATCTCGCTCATCATAGAGCGTGGAAACACATGCCATTCGCCATCTTGAGGCATTGCAACCAAAGGGTCATCAAGTCGATGATAACCATACAACCGCTCAGTCACGCCCACATTACTATCGAGCAATGATGACCTTGGAGAAGCACCAATACCTATGCCGTTCTCAAGACATTTGCTAATCCAAAATTCAACGCAAGCTCTGCCAGCTTCAGCGAAGTGAATGTTGTGCGCGTAGCTAAAATCTAAGCCAAAAAGGTCGATATGCCCGACCCGGTTCCAGAAAGCAAAGCCCATTGCGTATGCAACAGTAGTATTAAAGTAAGCGCACTTAGCATCGCTCATTACTTCAGCAAGTGGAAACTCAACCACAGCAGGAACTCGATCATCAAGCTCACAAGAATAAATAGGTTTGTCAAAAGTGGGTAATAAACGGCGCATTACGTCCGTCTGGTTTCCAGCATCTTCGGTATCTAAATACCGGCTTACTGGGTCCATCATGAAAACTCGATCACAAGCAAAAACCGATAAGGCGCTGTTGATAACCCAGACCTCATCCCACTGCTTGCTATTTTCCATGCCAATCACATAGTCAATCTGGCTCGCGCCTAAACCGATTAATGCAATAGTTTTTCCTTCAAGACTTTCAATCTTCTCCATCAACTCACCCCTGTCCGTAATAGGTCATAACGATATTCATCTCGCGTGTCACGACCTTCGGACAGGTTTTTCATCCGACCGATTGCTGCCATGAAACGCTGTTCCATGTTGGCAATCACATCTGGAGTTTCTTTTAAGAAGACAGCGGCTTCGGCTAACGTGCCATACAGCAAAGCATCTGGGTATTCAGTGCTTAGCAATGTGGTGCCGCTATCCGCGCCAGAAGTAAGTGAGGCAGGCTCATACAGATAATGCAGCTCAACGCTGTAATCTGCATCAGGAACCGGCGATAACTCAAATGCTGCGTCATCAAAATTGCTGTAATACTTTGGGCGACCCCGGCTAGAGGACGATGGATCATATTGCTTTAAGAACGAAGGATGCTTTAACAGCAAATAATAATACGTTCCGCTATCAATAATCGCCAACGAAAACGGCGCATAAAAATCAGTAGGTGTCGCTAAGAACCGATTGTTTTGCGAGGTTGTCGCAGTTACATTTTTACGCTGCTCAGACAACTGAACCAGCTTAAAAATCCTTGTCTCCGCCTCCTGTATGAAAGTGTTCAAGTTATTATTAAAAGTCGTTTCATCGACCTGCAAATAATCCTGAACCGCAGACTTTAAAGTTGCCAAAGTGAAACTCATGATGTGGTTACCTCCACGTTGCCAACACTACAGGATATTGCAAAAGTTTGCAATTGTGTGCCAAGGATACCATCGCCCACGTTTGTGTAGACGGTAAAGAAATTGTTGTCACTCGTCTCCGCAGGACGAGGATCTTTAAGCGCTTGCGGATCAAGAGGCGTAGGCTTACGCATCAACTGAGGATGCTTTGGTGACCACTGATCAGGGCCAACCAAGTAACCGTCCCAAGTCTTTTTCATATCTCGCAAGCGATAGCGAAAGCCTGTGATATCACAGATTCCCCAAGCTCGTTTGTTGGATGCGAAAGCCATGGCTATGCGATGTTATAGCTTCTAAGATCTGGGGCGACCCTGAAACTTGCTCGCTCCTCGTCTTGGCTCAAGGCTCTGGTAAATTCTTCCTCATACAGTTGCTTGAGCATCTGCACTTTTTCAGGAGCTTTTTTAAGAGCCAGATAATACGACAACCCGGCAGTCAAGCATGGGTAAAACCGAAACGGCATCTGCAAAGAATTAGCACCACCACCAGCGTCATCCATCCGCGTCAACACGTTAACGTAAACGGTGTATGTGCTGTTTTTGTCAGGCTGCGGCCAAACCGTAATGGTTGGGGATATCTGCTTATCAACAAAAAATTGATTAGGCTTGCCCGTTGTGGTTTTAGTCGCCAAGTGAGCGTATTCAGCTCGACTCATACGACTCAGAGGAACATCAGTGTTTGTGCCTTGAATCTCTTCTCGGACAAAAACGTCAAGCACATCAATCGCTGCCGTTGAATCTGTTGGGTCAAGATTATAAGTAATCGTGCCCGTCAGCATCGGAATTGCGTTTTGCTTGATAGTCCATTGGTTTAAACCACGGTTTGCCCACTCAGCCAACATTAGGTTGAGTGAGCGGGTCGCGGTCCGCAAATCATAACCAGTACGCAGCTCAAGTCCGCATCTTTCAAACGCTTCTTCGATGTATTCGGCAACATCTGGCTCGAAACTTTTAGTTCCGCTAACGGCCATTTATCGTCTCCTTTGACGAGCCACACCGCCTCTTTTTGGGCTAGGTCGAGGCGGTTCGCTTCTTTTCTTATCGCCCATTCCTTTGCTTTTAATTCCAAGAGCGTCAACCAAAGTGGCTCCAAGACCTTCAAATCTCCGAGGCATCATTCTACCGATATCAGGATCTGGACCCATAACAGGGGGTCTCAACCTACCGCCGCCGGGCATTTTAGGCTCGTAAGGCGATTCCGTTCTGCGTCGAGCTTGGTCTCGTAGTCGGTCAAAGATACCGCCTCTACGTCTGCGCCCTCCGGTTCTAGCTTTGCCAGAAAAAGCGTCAGCAATACGTTGAAGCTCTTCTCGTGAAGGCATACCGCCTCTGTTTCTGTTTCTGGGGTCTTTTTCAGTCCTTGGCGCTGGTTGCCGACCGGTATTTTTCTTCTTTTCGTCCCGATCATCAATCCCATTCATGTTTTTATCTTGAAAATCCATAGTTCTCATCATGGGCGGCGTTTCATTGCGAGCGCGACCTTGATAATAATCTTTTTTTGCCTTAATCCTTTTCATGTCTTCTTCGCTAGGACTAAAATCAAGAATTTTTGGTATATATTTGTCATAAGGCGTTCGATCTCCCGCGACAATACCTCTGGATGGACCGCTCATACCGACTGGTTTAGCAGCTCCGCCCATTTGTTTTTTAGTCACCCTGCCGTACAAGCCAGAGTTTCCGACTGGTGTTCTGCCGTTATTCTTCTTCATCGCCTAAGTCCTCTTCGTTCGTTTCGGCATATAAATTGTCGAAAACTTGATTAATATCCAAAGTATAGTCTAAATCAGATTTGCTGTAATGAATATGCTGGCTCGGCAAGAAATCTGGTGCGCCTTCGCCGGTTTCAAACCATGCCGGATGCGTGACCCTTACCCTGTTATTGGGCAATGCCACAATGTTCCCCGTCCACTTGCCTGCATCTAGCAGCTCTAAAACATGCGACTGTTTGTGTTGGGCAGGGTCATCAGCAATTTCATTTTCTGAATAATCCACCGTAAAAAGGTATTTTGCAGGATAAAATTCGCCGTCAATCTTAGCGAGCCAAGGACAAGGTGTGCAGCGATCAAGAACGTAAACAGCGTGATGATGACTGCTGCAATCCCAAGGCTGAGCAGCCCAGACAGGCATTGGTTCAGGCCATTCTTCAAACGGCGTATCACCAACCAGCGCGGTGATTGGCATTCTTGCCCACATTGCACCACCGTGGATATTTGGTTCATCTTCATCAGCCTCACAGCCTGTAAACAAGATCTGAAACGAAAGACAGCGAGTCGGCATCGTGGTTACACCAATAACCATCGCATGCAGAAACTCGCCGTGATACCTCTGATGATTAACTGTGTATTCGCGTCTTACCCAAGCTTTAAAGTATGGGATATTACTTTGCAAATACGCCATTAATTTTACTTCCCGTATAAACCAGAGGATTTCGATGAAGGTGCTCTGAATCCGCTCGTAGCACTTGGTCGAGCGGTTCCTGCAACCTTTCCGCCTTTCTTCATGCCTTTAGCTTTCATCATGCCGCCTCTCTGCATGCCTTTAGCTTTCATGGCTCCGCCCATATTCATTCCGGGTGGCTTTGCTCTTTTACCTTTTCCCATCCCGCCTTTCGCGCCAGCTCGTTTGCCGGGCTTGTAGCCGTACTGGTCAGACAGATCTTGAATGACGCCTGTTGACTGTCTAGTTCCTTCTGCGCCTTGAACCGAATCAAGAAGCCTTCTTTGCGCCCCGCTTAAAGTTGCTCGACGTTGTGCGCGTGTTTTTGGAGCACCACCCCTCGCATAACCTTTTGCTTTCATTTTCATCGTCGTCTCCCAAACAAACCAGAATTGCCCGGCTTTTTGTTAATTGAACCGCCTTTAGCGGCAAATGTTTTAACCATCGTAGGCTTGCCGCCTACACCTTGCTTTTTAGATCTTTTCCGAGCTACCGCGCTCTTCTTTTGGCTTTCGGTCATCCCTGCCGCTTTTGCTGCTGGTACGCACTTTGGGTAGCTTCTGCCGCTTTTTTTTGACGCGCTTTTTCGGCCACATTGCTGGTACTTACCGTCTTTTTTAGGAGCGCCAATATCTACCCATTTCTCGCCAAACCATTTTTTAAGGCCAGCTCTAGCCACGGGGAACTCGTGTCTTTTTTTGCTTGCTAGGCATGATTGCGCCACAACCGCGCCCTTGAACCATAACAGCTCCGCCGGTATTCATGTTTCTAGCAATCGCCTCACCACGCTTACGTTCGTAACGGCTAAGCTTTCCGTCCTTGTTCAGATCGCTTTTCTTTTCGTTTAAGGTAACTTCTCCGCCGGTTGCACCTTTGTATTTCCCGCCCATCTTCTTGTACTCCTTGACCATGTACGCATTTGCGTATGCTGACGGGTAAACGTCAAACTTAGCTTTAGCTTTAGCCTTAGCTTTGGCGTAAAGGCTTGGGTTGGCTACATTTTTTGGCGTTGAAGAAGCCATTATCTGCCTATATTCATGCTGAATTTTAGCTGTGCAGGATCAAACTTTTTAAAAGCTGATCCGTAGTTTTGGGCGTTGGGCATAAAATTATTAGTTGACCCAGCACGATCGTTGATTGGCATAATTGATCGGTTTTGTCCGTAATCAATTGCGTTGTCTTGCTCACGTTTTATATAACCAGATCCGGGGCCGCCGCCGGGCATGCTTCCAACATTCTTAACGCCAGAAGAGTTGCCCGGAGCGTACTGCGTCAAATCTAAGTCTTGGCCGTAGTTTACGCCTGCGTCATAGGATTGCCCTGCGCCGGGAATGAAACCGCCCATAAAGTTTTCGTAAGGCGTTCCGCTAAAACCGGGTCCGGGTTCAACAACAATAGGGCCGGGATCAACAGGCGCTGTACCGCCACCAGTCTCTCCAGTTCCACCGGTTCCGCCAGTTCCGCCGCCGGGAGGAGGTGTTTGAGTCTTCAGCTCGTCAATAATTGACTGACGAAGCGCGTCCACATCTACTTCTCCGGGAATTTGACCCTGTAGCGCCGTAATCTGCTCTTGTATTGGATTGATTGCTCCGGTTATTGCTTCTTGCCTTTGAGCGGAAATCGGATCAATTGCAGCTTGAATAGCTGCTTTTCTTTGCTCCTCAATCTGAGAAGGATCAAGCATCTGCCCTTGAAGGTCAGCTATTTGCGTGGTTGTTCCTTTCAAAGACTCCTGCAATGCTGCAAGCTCTTCAGCAGAAGCACTGCCTTCCATTGCTTTTTGCAAAAGCTCAATTTCAGAACCAAGCGCCTTAGTCCTGTCAGAAACATTCGTATAACTGATCTTCAAGGCCGTCTGCAACTGCTCAAGGCTTTCAAGGGGTGCTAAACCGCCAATTTTACCCTCGACATCTGATTTTAAGGACTCAATAGCGGTGTTAATTTGGTCTGGAGTAAGTGTCCCAGTTTCCATGGCTTTAGCGATAGAAGCGTTAACCTGATCATTGGTCAGCATACCGTCTCGTAAAGATTCCATATCGTCAAACAGTTGTTTGCGCTCGTCACTTCCTGTGCTTTTGAGGGCTTCAGATTCGGTCCGCAGGTTATTAATTTTTTCTTGAATCTCATCGATTGGAAGGTTTTCAATGTTACCTTGAAGGGTGGTTACACTGGCCTCTATATTCCCTAAAAGGGTTTCTCTTTCGCCTCGCAAAGCTTCTAATTGAGCCTTGTTTTCAGTTTGAATCTCCGACTGAATCGTTCCTAAGCTTTCCCGAACGGAATCTATTTCAGCTTGAACCGCTTCTGCTGCACTCTTTTGAGCACCGGTAAGCTGTGCGTCACGCTCGTCAAGATCAGCGTTTATTTGCTCTTGAGTAGAGTTAAGCGTTGCGCCTAGCTCACTAATTCTTGCGTCGATATCCCCAATCAAAGAACCTTGCCGATCCTCTAAACTCCCAATAGCCTCGGTCTGAGCAGCTCTTACTTTTTCCTCAGAAGCCGCTAAATCCGCAGCCGTCTGATCAATATTCTGTTGAATTAAGTCGCTAATTCTTTTCTGCTCAGTAGTCAGCGCTGATCGCTCATCGATCCCTTGTTGACGCAAAGCTGCTGTCTCGGTATCAACTCCGGTTTGTAGCTCAGCAATTCGATCTTCCAAAGTCTTGGTAAGACCAGATCGTTCAGACGCTGCTGCTTCTTCTGCCGTCGATATGTCTTGTCTCAAAAGGTCTCTAAGTGAATCAATTTCACCTTGGCGAGCGGTCGCAGCAGCTTCGTCCGCAGCTTTTTGCTCGTCCATAATCTTTTGATACTGAGTAGAAAGTAGGTCTTCGGTATTTGGTCCTTCAACCGTAACCTTATTCATAGCGTAAGGATTTGGCGCTTCTCTTGAGCCACGGTCATAAACGGGTCGTTGCATCAAATAATCTTGCAGAGAAGAGTAAGGGCTTGCAGAGCTACCGTACTCGTCAACCGCTTGTTGCATATTGTCTGATACAGCCATTAGATCACCATTTCTTGCAAGACCAGTAACGAGGTGTCAGCTTGTCTTTCGCCGTGGAACACTTATGGCGAGCGCGAAAACTGGCTCTTCTTTCTGGTATGTTTTTTTTGATTGTCATGTTGGGATCGCCAAAGCGAACCAACTTAATTTGATCACCTTGACGCGCAAGAACCGCAAACTTCTTTTTGCCGCCAGAAGTCCTTTTCGGTTTATTAAAACCGGAGAACGACTCGCCACGATAAGTGACTCTGCCGCCCTCGGTTCTTTTAGCGTCTTTGGTAGAAGCCATTAAGCGTACTCTTTGATAACTTCCAAAATTACGGTGTAAGTATCAGTGTTACCGGCCCCAATAGTTGTAAACAAAATATCTCCAGTCACGCCGCTACCCGCATTATTTGGGATGCCGGTAAAAGAAGAATAGTCATGAAAACCATTGCTGTCAGGAGATAACCCGATAATCAACGTGTTTGCGGTTGCGTCACACAGAAGCTCAACTCCCATGCCAACGCACTGCCACCAGATCTTACTCACGGTGACTTTAGTGCAAGCTTTACCGGCAGAGTTAGTGGTCAAGGCCGAAACATCAACCTTGACTACATTAGTCTCGCCAGTCCCGTCAGATATATTTGTAAACTTCAAGACGGCTTTGCGCTCACCGTCTTGAATAGTTTGTGAAGTGACTGCATCAGCCATTATTACTCTCCTGAGTTATAGCGATTAAGCGTCAGCGAAAGGAGTAACAATTGTTCCGCTTCCGATCAGCAAAGAGTCATGAACCAAGTAGGTTGCGCTATCAATAGCAGTTACCTTGATGACGCTGCCAACAATTCCGCCTTTAGTAGATCCATTTAAAGTCATAACATCATTGGATGCAGCGGGAACAAAAGCTTTCTTCGTGCTGTCGTCAATAGCAACTATCACAGCGCCAACAAACTTGTCGGTTCCATCTGTCTTGATGTCCAAATCAGTTGCTGCGGTTTCGACATAAAAGAAAAACGAAGCGCCAATGTTGTTTGCCTGATCAGGAGCTGTAGGGTCACTTGGGGTAGCTGAAGAAATAGAAGGCAAAGTAAACTTGCCGTCTGCATCGTTCAACATAATAATCTTACCGGCATGAGCCGCTACGGTTAAGGTTGTGTCAGCAGATAAGCTAACGCTGCTATTAACGCCAGCAGTAATAAAACCAGCTAAGGATTTAACGGGTCCAGAAAAAGTAGTTTGAGCCATTATGGTCACCTCTTACGAAAGGATTCGCCCCACTGTCTTCGTAACGTCCGCTGAGCCGGTCAGTAGGGCTAATTTATCTCAGGTCAATGACATTCTAGGCGAATATCAAGGCAAAAAAAAGGGGCCGTTTGGCCCCTTCGTTTTAGGCTCCTTGAGAGCCGTAGATGCCTCGCCAATCGGAGAATCCGAAAGAATAACGCTCTCGCGCCTTGTATCGAATGTTTCCGGTGGTGAAGTCTGGTTCCATAGAAGTTTCCATCGCTGTGCGTTGGAACATCTTGAGACCTTCGCCTTGGTCTGTGACCGAAGTTAACAGGAAGAAAGCATCTGGGTCGTTCAGGTAGTGGTTAACAGTGTAACCACCGGGCAGAACGCCAGTGTTTCGGATCGCGTTAACGTCATTGTCAGCAGTTCCAGATCGCTTCTCAGAATTCAAAATTCTGTCCGCAACAAATACCAACTGTGGAGGAACGACTAACTTAGTCGCCTGAACCGAAATGGTCAGTCCTCGGTCATCGGTAAAGGTTGAGATATCAATCAAAGCGTCTTCGAGTGAAGTCTCGTTCAGGTCAGCCATCGTCGTAGCTCGGTTAGCAGCAGTGCCGCCACCAGCCAAAGGATGAGAAGTGTTGATTAATGAAACACCGTCTCCGCCAGTAAAACTAGCAGAAAACGCATTGTTCAAGACATCAGCGCCTTTCACTTCTTTGGTGTTAGCCATTGATCGAGCCAGTGCTTTCACATATCGCTTACCGAGTGAGTCGTACAAATTATCTTCGACTGCCTCATCGGTGAGCGCGAATGCCAAAGCAATCGTCTCGTGGGTGTAACGAGCTGAATAGCTTTCAGAAGCATTGTCAAAAACAACGCCTTGGCCTTCAGTTTTCGTGGGTGCTGAACCAAAACCAGTAATCAGAACCTCTTCTTCAAAAGCACGTTGAGAATCTTCGATTGCGTAGATCTCTTCGTACTCGCGGTCGTAGCTGTCATAGCTCATACCAAAGAGGCTGTTAAGGCCCGGCTCTAGCTCTTTCGCTAGTTGTGCGCGTGAAATTGCCATTAGTCAGTCTCCTTATGCTAAGCCAGCAGATTTAACACCGGCAATGTGGTTTTGAATAACCACAAGCACGTTGGTGTTAGCACTTGCTACATCATCGTTGTCAGGATCTTGAGAAATGTCCAGAGCTTTCAGCGGCAAAGTTGTTGCCGTTGCGCCAGTGGTCACATCAAGTTCCACATTTGATCGGCCAGAAGCTGTATCGCCAGTGGTGGCTTGGTCAACAATATCAAAATTGCCAAACAAGTCTGCTACTGGGAAAGCTGCATCCGCTTGAATTGAAAAGACGGTCATAGGATCGTCAATAACAAAAGCAATGATGTCTGATGCCGAAATTGAACCGGGGTAGTAGTTAGAAAAAACTTGCTCTCCCGAAGTGGGGTCTGTATATCGACACCCGTTAAAAACCCCGACTACGGGGACAGTGCTACTAGCTGCGGCTCGTTCGATGCCACCTCCGGTTACTTGCTTAACAATATCTCCATTGAAGATCTTGCCGCTCAAACCAGAAGCAATACGGTATCGACTTTGGCCACCAGAGTAGGGAGCACCACCCATCATACGGACGGGGCGTAAACCAAAGGCTGCGTCTTTGTTAGCCATTGTTTTTCTCCTTTAGACTTATCGTCTGCCAAATGTTACTGAGGAGTCTCGCTGAGGGTCATACTTAACGTAACGTGAATCGCCACGAGTTTCGTTAAACATTGTGTTATCCAATGCGTCACGAGCCGCTTGGTTCTTATCGTTATAATAAGAATTTCGCTCTTCAATCGTTTCGTCAGGAATTTTCGCCAGCAATAATCCCTCGTTGTAAATGACGCCAGCATGTCTTCCAGAATCCATTGTGGGAAGTTCCCACTCTGGAGGTAAGTCAGAACCTGTCACCAGCTCCCAACCTTCCCTTAACCTTCGACTTACGTTTGCTCTATCCTCTTGCCCTAACATGCTCTCTCGAATCCACCGATAGGTGTAACCGGGAGGTGCGGGCGGAGTTTCTAGCTTTCGAACTGGTCGCCACGGTCTACGTCGAGCCTTTTTATCGTGTGTCTCGGAATCACGCGAAGCGCGGGTTTTAGCTGTATCTGTCATTATCTTGCCTCCCTTTGAGCAATTTTTTGCTTTTCTGATGCTACACGTTTAAGCCAAGCTTCCTCGGACATATTGTGTGGCTTCAAACCACGGAGGCGCTGAAGTTCTGACTGAGTGAACTTAACACCACGCTTGTTGCTTCGTGTTTGTTGCCGACCAGCGGGGCTGGCGGAAGCGACTCTTTGCACGGCGGGTCTGTCTTCCTGTTTATCGACTTTCGTTTCTGTCCTGAGATCAGGATAGATGCGAAAAACTCTTGTGTCCAACTCATTATAATACTCTTCTGAGTCAGGTTCATAGCCCTCATTAATGAGGTTGAAATGCGTGAAATACGCAAACTGAGTTGCCTGAAGGTTTTCCTCGTTCTCAGAATCGCCATACCACTGATTCTGATCATGCCAAGATAAAGCTTCGTTAGTCGGCTTTATCTCCTGCTGAGGCGCTTGTTCTTGGCTCTGATAAGCTTGGTAATTCTCTTGTTGCGGCGCAACCTGCTGCTCCATAGATTGAGCTTGTCGAGATTTAGCTACCCTCAACTTCTCTTTCTGAATCGCAATATCGTTCTTTAACGTGTCAGCCTTGCTAATTAAGTCAGCATCCCCTGACTGAATTGCTTTTCGATAGATATCATCTATCTGGCTTTCTTTGCTATTCAGAGCTTCTTCTTCTTTTTGAAGCACAGTCTGCTGTTGAACCACCGAATGTTGGCGGTAAGCATTCAGCTCTTGATCTTTTTGCAGGGCAACCTGCTCTAAATATTGAGCACGTTCTTCAGCTTGCTTAGTTTTTTGATTTAACTTATTGATTCGCTTGGAAACCGATTTGGTATAACGCTCAAGCTCGTCATCATCATTGACTGCGCCACCCTCTTGTCCTTCAGGCGCGTCTTCAACAATCTGAACCTCAATTTCTTCTTCGACAGCTTCTGCTGTGTTTTCATTCTCAATCATCGCCAGCTACTCACTATGTCTTCAGGATTTAAGATGGTGCCAATGACCTCATCGTCATTAATGATGCGAACCTCGTCGCCATCATCGAGCTTGAATCTAGCGCCAGCATATCTGCCGATTAACACCCAATCTCCCTGCTCGCACCAAGGCTTATCGCCATACTTATCGGTGTCGGAATAACAAAGCGGACCCTTCTTTACGACATAAGCAACAACAGTTGCCAACGACTCTCGGTCTACGGTTTCTTTGGTTAGATGAATACCACCCTTACTTGTTCTTTTCCCAACATAGGGAATTACAAGCATCCGCCAACCTGACGGATTAGGCATGCGATCTAACACGCTTTTATCCAGCAAGGAAGGATCTAAAACAAGATCGTCCTTCTGAACAAAAGCAGACTCAATCGACGGTTTTGCCACTAGCGCTCTCCTTTTGCGTAAAAATCTTGGATTTGTTGTTCGACCAAGTTTAACGCAGTTAGCTCGCCTTGCAAACTTTTATAATGTTCCATATCTTTGAGCATACCTTCGCACATGGTTTCAACGATCAAGCTCTTGCGATCAGCGATCATGCGCTTCAAAGATGAGGCTAGGTCAACATCGTCTCTCATACGCGCTCGTAGTAATCCAAACCACGAGTAGCCGCACCAGTGCCACGAGTACGCATCTTCTTAACTTTGACTTTGAGTTGTCCTTTAGAAACCGCCCCGCCGTCTTTCATGCCTTTTGCTGTCTTCATCGCTATAGCAACAGCTTGGTCTTTTGGCTTGCCTTCTTTTCTTAACATACTGATATTCCTGCTTATGGTTTTTTGACTACTCCCCTTCTTCAGCGGCATCGTCTTGCTCCTTTACAACGGATTTTTTCTTAAAAGAAACTTTGGATTTAGCCTTTGGCTTTGGCGCTTCTTCAGAGGATTTAACCTCTGCTGCTGCGGGTGCCTCAATTGAAACAGCAGCCTTGACAGGAGCAGGCTCCCCTCTTGCGATTCTCTCTACCTTGGCTTTAATTCTTGCCTCATTTGCAGCGCGTCGAAGATCCTGCTCTTCTTCCATCTTCTCAATAGCTGCTTTTTCAGCGGCTCGCATCATTTGCTTATGGACCTTTAAATCTTTCTGACGCTCTAAAATATAACTTGTTGTCATCTTATGCCTCCAAATTTAGCTTGCAACTCAAGCAACTTTAACTCAGCTTGCTGCTCAAGTCTTTGCATGGCGATATCAAGCTTGTCATCAGCTACTTCTTTTTGCACACCAATTCTTTGTTTTGATATCTCAGAATCAAGCAGCTTTTCCTGCTCTCGCTGAGATTGTTTTGAATCAAACTGTTCTTGATCGGCAACCATTTCTTGCTCTCGAAGATCAAGCTCTCTTTTCCTAATCTGAACCAGCGGGTCTTCTTCATTGCCTTGGCCAATAGACATCAAGAAATCTTGCGTCAACTGAGCCATGATCGGCGCAGAAAAACTTTCAGTGATCATTTGGATCTGACCGACAACCTGTTGTTGTTGGTCGGGCGGAACCTGTTGCATCTGCTGTTGCATCTGTTGCACTTGCTGTTGTATTTCGGGAGGCATCTGTTCCTGAGCCATTTGAGAGGCCATAAACTGCAAATGTTGCATACAGTGAGCAATGATCAAAGACTGCATCTGAGGATTGGTTTTAACCACCTCAGTCAAAAATAGTGACCTGTGCGCGTCGATGTGAGCCTGATGGTTCTGCGGTTCAAACGCTTGCTGAGGCTGACCTATCATAAAACCGCTGTTCTCTATGCCAGAATCTACCGGCGCAGGAACTGGCGGTGGTGGTGGGGGTTGCAACAAGCTGTCGATGTCATCAACGCCAAGAGCTGCGTACATTCTACGATAAGCCTCGTACATGCCTTGAGGCCCATGGATTTCTGGATTTGACTGCACAAGCTGCATCAGCTCTTGCGCCATCGTAATCCGTTGAGACTGACTAAAGATGTTAGGGTCAGAAACCGGGACAACATCAACGCGGCCATCAAAATCTGTTTGTTTGACCTGCTGATCGCCATTCGATGTTTGGTATGGGTACATAGGCGGCAAATATTCCGCGAACACCTTGGCGAGCAGTTGAAATTCAATTCGCTGAGAGTAATGCAAACGCTTATGAATAGCGCTCATGACCTTGGTGCCGCGTTCCAGCAGAGCCACTGTGGTTCCAACCGGCATTGCTTGATTCATATCGCCTACATTGGTATCGGCAATAGAAGCAAATCGCTTGCCGGAATCAACTAGCATTCCGAGCAATTGCATCAAAACATTTGAAGGCTCTTTCACAGGAAGCGGGATTAGGTTCTCTCGTAAAGAGCCACCCGTTGTGTCAATATCTCTAAACTCTCCGGGCTGGAGCGGCTCATCCTCATCACGAATCCTCATTCCTCTGGCTTTAAAACCGGCGGGAAGATTTGCGATAGTTCCGGCATCAATTAGCTGCCGAAGGATGCTCGTTGCAGCCTTGGAGAGACCTCCGATCATGTGGCTTAAACCAAGGCCGTAAAATCCAAGTCCGGGTAAAAATTTGTACTGAACAAAATAGTTGATTTTCTGCTTAGTCGGATCTTGCTCGGCATAGTTTCTTCGGAGCGCTAAAATTTGCTGGCTTTGCTCGTCAATCGTGACTATATAAGGCAATTTCAAGCCGGTAGGCTCTCCATCCGCGCCAATATCTTCATATCCGGGCAGATCCAAAATCGTGTGAACCTCATAAACCGTTCTGTCACGATTTTCCGAGTAATTAGGGGCCATACCCTCGATTTCGTCAATCTCTTCTTCGATTTCGCTTCGATTTGATATGTAACTGTCGCCTTTCAACTCAATATCGGCATAAAAACCGCTTAGTTGCTGCTTTCGTATTTCATTTTTACTCATCGAAATAACGTGCGTAACCCGCTCCGCTGATAAAATATCAGAAGACTCATAAGGGACCACCAAATCTTCGGGCGCAATAAACTTTGATACTGCCCGACTAAGCGCTTGGTCGTAATAAACTTTTTTGAAGGCGGAACCGGCGATTGGAAGGTAAAAAAGAAGCATATCCAGCTCTGGATCGTACTCTTTCATCACATTCATTATGTAGAAATTCATAAACCCAGACACGCGCTGAGCCTGCATATCAATATCCGCGCTTCTTTTGCCAACAATCTCGGTTTTTACCGGACCCTTTGCAGGCAAAAGCTCTTTGTACGCGCTCGCCTGAAACTGAGTGACGCTCTCGGCAAGGATTGGGTGAATAACACCTGAAGATCCTTGAAATGGTGATGAGCGCATCTCGTCAAACTTCATTCCGAGGTATTTTAAGCCGTCAACATACGTTTTTTCCCACTCAGAACGGCTCTCTTTGTCAGAGCTAATCGATTGCAAAACATCGTCAGCAAGTTTTCCTAAGTCAGATTTGTCAAGAAAATCAACTAGGTTAGAATCAAAAGGAATTTGAGGTGTTTCTGGAACCGCGTCGATTTCATCGTCGATCAATATTTCTTCTTCATCAACCAGAATCTGAGCAGCGTCCCGAATCATGTCTTCACGAGAAGGTTCTGGTGCGACTTCGACCTCTCGGGAAAGAGGGATTACATCTGGATCGTCTTGAGTGCCTAGTAGTCGTTCAACTGCCATTAGTAATACACCTTTCTGTCACGAGGCAGGAATCTAGCCTCGTCTTGATAATCATCTTCGAGCGTTACAAATCCGCCCTGCCTAAACCTCATTAGCGCCATTGTAGCAGAGTCACAGAAATCGTCATGATCACCGTATGGAAATGAAGCCATTTCCTCAATAACTTCTTCAGCAAACGAGTCTTCTGATGCCCATACCATCGCTGATTCAAACAACGGCGCAACACTGTTCATTCTTGCAATCTTATCCTGCCCTCTTGATGGTGTATAGGCCGTCACAGGGATGCCCATTCTCCTTAATTCTTGGGTCAGGGGTGTTCCAGAAGCCTTCGCCTCAATCAATACGCAATCAGGTTCCCAATACTTGTATTCATCCATCGCAATCTTTTTAAGCTCTGGGAAATCGACACGGAACCGCTTAGCGTCTAATAATATTATGCACTCAGGACCATCGACTTCTGGCGCAAAAACCGCCCAAGTGGTAATTGCCGAATAGTCAGCGGTCTCTTTCTTTGAAAACGCCGTATCATAAGATTGAATCACATAGGAATAAGCTGGCACATAGTCCTTTTCCCAGATCTCCCACCACTCACGCTTAACAATAGAGCCTTCTTCTGCGGTTGGGTTCTGCATCCACTGCGAGTTCCATTTGGCAATCGGCAATGACGCCTTAACGCTTAGCAACTCTTCTTTCTTCCAATATTCAGGCCAAAGCGGTTCTTCTGACTCGGGCATAATTGCTGGAAATTCAATCATCTCCCACTGGTCAGCGTGATCTTCGTTCTGCTTTTTTATTACCTTGCCAACCAAGTCTTTTGTTGACCATCGCGTCATGACAATCACGATGATTCCACCCGGCTGCAATCGCTGTCGAGGACCGGAGGTGTACCACTCGTAAACCGAATCCATAGCCGTGGGAGAAAGAGCGTCTTGCTCAGAAACTGGGTCATCGATGATAAGCAAATCTGCGCCACGACCAGTAATAGCGCCACCAACACCTGAATAGAAAGATTCTCCGCCCTCATTTGTAGTCCACCGACCGGCAGACTTGTTGTCTGACTGAAGCTTGAGCTTGGGGAAGACTTCTTGATAATCCTCTGAATCAATAATGTTTCTAACGCGGCGACCGAACCGAACAGCAAGCTCAGCGGTGTGAGTCGTTTGAATAATCTTCAAATCACCGCGCAAGCCCATCATCCAAGCCGGAAAATAAGTTGAGGCAAATTCTGATTTAGTGTGTCTTGGTGGAAGACAGACAATCAACCGCTTCAGCTTGCCTTGGGCAATCCGGTTGAACTTCTCGCCTATAATTTTATGGTGCCGACCTTCGACAAACTCCGGCCACATGTGCTCAACGAATTTTATAAAATCGCGCTGGCAATCATCTTGCTTTTCGAGTTGATCGTATTTTTTAAGAAGCGCTATGGCCTCTGTCTTTTCGGCGTCCGATAAAATGTCAAAGTCTTTTAGCGCAAGCTCAGACATGGCTCCAATCTTCGTTTGTGAATAATAGTGATTCCGCTTCCCTTCTGCGGATCAAGCCATCTAAAACTTTTCCGCCAGCCTTGTTCCATCTCTGCATTTCTGATGGAACTTGATCAAACTGGCTATCGTTCAAGCGTTTTAGCATGGTCGAGGAACGAAGATTACTAGGGCCGAGGTTGTATGTCCATGCGACCAGTGCATCGAATTCGTGTTGCTCTAGCGGCACTTTCACCGCTTCTTGAACATATCCTTCAAACTCTTCCAGATCTTCTGCAAGCATTCTATCAGCATCTGCTTGGCTGCAAGAATCGCCCTCTTTAATTCCTTGAGTGTGGCCATAACCAATCGTCCATACGTTTGCGGAACACTGATAAGCTTTAAGCTCACAGCCTTCAAATTTTTTAATAAGGGATTTGCCTTGTTCGCTAGTCTTCATTAGTCGTGCTTATGTGATGCGCCGTAGTAGAAACTGATAATAGAAGAGACGATACCGCCCAAATACCCCAACACAAGATTAACAATCCCGTCATCATTCGCAGCGGGGTCTTGTAGCGTGACCAAAGCAATGTAACCTCCGAAGAAAAGAACACAAGCAACCGCGATAAATTTAGGCGTCCAATCACCTTTAAACGCCGATCTAGCGTGCTGTA
>WLWF01000842.1_pt1 | contig 28085 bp, 26 predicted proteins | sample 6718331 | NCBI WGS metagenome assembly WLWF01 (sample SAMN12718692, study PRJNA515312) | sponge metagenome | isolation source: marine sponge | host: Mycale hentscheli | place: New Zealand: South Island, Marlborough, Capsize Point | collected 2003-05-01
CACTATTTTAGTCATCCAAACCCCATATCTATCAATATGACGGAAGTCAATGTTAGTGTTGAAGAACCAATCAGCATTATTGAAAAAATGAGAACACTTAATGATGATGAAATTGATACATTTGAAAAAATTATTAAAATTATTTATAATATTAAAGGTATTCTTTCTTTGGTATTTGATGTTAAGACATTAATGTTTGATGAAATTACTCTTTGTTTAGGAAGCGTTAGTAAAGATGCTATTCCTAAACTTGATTTTACTATATCAAAAAGAATGAATTCAAATGAATTAGTTAAATATGTGTTGTATAAAGTTATGATTGATATTTTAAATGAACTTTTCTCTAAACTTATTAAAGATTATAAACAAAAGTCAAAAGAGGAAGGAAAATATAATAAATCAATTGTTAAGTTGTTTAAATCTAAATATGATACTGATTGTAGAATTTTAATTAAAAATAAAAATAAAATATTTACTAAACATATTAGAAAGGTTGTAGATAAAACTCAATTATACGTTCTTCTACGTCATCAAATAAACATTAAACAAATTATGGAAGATTATTATGAACAATTTAAGGAAAATGTTGCCGATGATGTTATTGATGCTTTTATAGAGATGGAAATATAAATATATAAAGATAGATTAGATATATAAAGATAAAATAAAATGTGAAAAATTTTTTGCGAACATTTTTTATTTGAGAGACCCCAATTAACTACCACTATGACGGAAGCACAGATACTTGAATTGACTGAAGACCCCAACTTAGCAAGCATCATAAGTGGTATTACCAAAATGACTACCGATGAATGTAATATTTTTGAAGACATTCTTAATAAAATTCATAATGTTAAAAGAGTTGATGTTGATTTTAATGTTGAAAATTTACATATGGACGGAATTGATATTGATGATGATGATATTGATGATGATGAAGTAGAAATTACAGCAAAAATATTTGTCTATATGTTTTATAATATTTTAATTGATAGTTTTCAAACTACTTTCTCCAATCTTATTAAAGAATATAAAAAGGTTTCAAAAAGAGATGGATATTATGATAAATTAACTATTAAAAATTTTAAACAAGTATATGATAGAGATTGTAAAATTTTAATTAAAAATAAAAAGGCAGATGGATTGCCCAAACCTATTAGAAAGGTTTTGGATAATACTCATACACATCGTATGGTTGCTAATTTCCCACATAAAAAACAGATTATGCTTAAATATCTTGACAACTTAGAGATTGATGATGTTGATGTTAAGATACAAGTAGATTAAAATAAATATATATATATAAAGATAAAAAAATAAAATGTGAAAATGATTTTAAAAACATTTTTTATTTGAGAGACCCCCTATTCAAGATGCCACTCAGTCTTTATAGAACTGGAACTTATATCAATAGGGTTTATAAAAAGTATAATGTTATAGATGATATTGCTGAAATGATTGATAAACAAGTTCATAAAGATAGAATGAAGATTATTTGTTGGGTAATTGAAAAAACTTTTGGTATGTATTCGCATATAAATAATAATACAAAAAATAACCATAAGAAATTTTTAGATAAGGCATTTGTTAATACAAATAAAACTTTAATTGGTTCTGTTATTAATTGTAATTGGTATAATGCTGAAAGACAGAGAAAACTTGTTTATGTTAATGTTGCGGATAGTGATGATGATGATATTACGCATAATGAAATACGCAGTTTTGATTATTACCGCCCTAATAAACCTTCAAATGACTATCCAAATTATATGACTTGGGGGTCTTATTATGGTAGGGGTAAGAGTAGGCATTTTAAAACTCATCTTACGGAACTTTTTTGGAGAGATGAAGATACTGATTTTAAAGCGAATAATTGTTTTATAATGAGTAAGGGTCATAAAATTAAAGATATGGTTAGGATTTTTAGAGAAAATAAAATCCCATATACTACAAAGTTTAATAAAAAAATGTTCATTCAAAAATGGTTCAAATGGGTTCCAGAAGATAAAAAGGATAAAAAAAAATAAATATATTAATATAAATAAATGAAGAGTTATGATGATATTAAACAATACAAAAGATTATATTATTTAAATAATAAAAAAAGATTATGCGATTATTCATCAAATTATTATAAATATAAAAAATGTGCTGGTGATTTTACTAATGAACAAATTGACGTTCAATTAAAAGAATTTATTAATAAATATAAAAAACATAGTGATATACAAGATAATAAAATTAAAATTGAAAAAAACCATTTTATTATTTCTTTTGATTAATAAATGAAGATTGAAACTTGGTTATTTATTATTTCTGTTATTGGTTCTTTACTTTGTGGTCTTAAACTCAAAAGTAAATGTTGTGGTAAAGAATGTGCCATTTCAGTTGAAAGAGAAGAAAGAGATAATGAGATATTACGTAGTATTAGAATTGGTAAGAAAAGTAGAGTTCCAAGAGAATTAGATAATATTGATAGAAGTGTTCATAATGATATTTAATTAAATTTTTATTTTTATTATATTTAATAAATGCCACCAAAAAAGATAAATCCTAAATATGTTCCAAAGTCATTAACTCCAAGCGATAAAAAAAAACAAGTTAAAAGTATTAAGGAAGGAACACGAAGACCAAAAGTAAAGTCATTTACAAGTAAAAGAAGTTCTCACGTTGAAAAGTTTGAAAAGAAGTATGGGACTAAAATTAGTGATACGGCATTTATATCAAAAAATATTATCAGTAAAACTGGTATTGATAAAATTATGGCGAAGGGGCGTGGTGCTTACTTTTCAAGTGGTAGTCGTCCAAATCAAACACCTACATCGTGGGCGAGAGCGAGACTTGCTTCTGTCATAGTTGGTGGGAAGGCGCGCCAAGTTGATAAAGACATTTGGGAGAAATATAAAAAATAAATGAGTAAAAAAGCGCAATTTCGCTCATTTTTGATAATATCTACTATTTATTTTCATTATGGGGACTTTTAAGAAATGGGCACCTTTTACCTTTTTTACTCATTTTTACATTTTTTACTTTCTTATACTTTTTCCAATTAAATAGTTATTAATTTATTATACTTTTTATATTTTTTATTTTTGTGAGTAAAAAAAAGACAAAAGAGTAATATAATTTAATATATATATATAATATATATATATAATATAAATATTTTATAAAAATATTTATATATATTAAATCATATATAATGGTAGAACTATATAAACCCTTTAGATATAAAGGTAATGGAGTTTTTAAAATGTCGGTTTATGTAAAAAATGAGAAGACTGGAAAACCAAAATTAATACATTTTGGAGATAAAAGATATCAAGATTTTAGACAACATAAAGACGAAAAACGAAGAGCATCATACCTCGCAAGAGCAAAAGGGATTAGAGATAAACAAGGTAGATTGACTTGGAAAAATAAAAATACTAAGAACTATTACGCTGTGAAATACCTATGGAATGGATAATTAGAACTAAAAAATAATTGTTTTATTTAATTCTATTTTTATTTTTTTTTCATTTTTCTTTTCAATTTTATAAATAAATCCTTTTGATACTTGATATTTTTGTAATGTATAATCATATAATCTTAATACTTGACGTAAGATAGTTAAACTTCTTTTGATATTCAAGTTATTTATAAAATTATATTTACAAGGTAAATATACTTCAAGTAATATATCCAACATATTATATAATTTTTCTATTGTATTATGAGTTTTTAATGATAAATATGTTATTATATTATTATCACCTATATCAAATACATTATAACACTCCAATAGTTTTTTTAATTCATCATCAGTTAATAGACGTTTAAATAATTGATTTAACATTTATTTTATTTTTTATTTTAATTTATTTATTTACTAAAATGCCAAATATTATTGATAAATCATTTGATTATTGGTATTATTATATTAAACAACAAAAACATAAAGAAAGAAAAGTTGAAAAATTAAAATTTATTTTTTCTTTTTAGATTTTTTAACATTAACTTTAACATACCCTTCAAAAACTTTTTCTGGTTTTTGATGTTTTTTCTCTGGAATGTTCATTGGTTTTATTTCTGGTTTTGGTTTATGATTACTAACACCCAATAATATTTTCTTTTTCATTTCGTATTCCATTTTATTTAATTAAAATATTATATTTTATATTATATAAATAAATGAGTTCTCAATTTATATACTTAAAATCCTCTAAATATTTGAAAGACAATGATGGTGGTTCTATTTTAGTTAATAATAGTGAATTGCCATATCAATTCATTAACTCTTTTAGAGAACCTATTAGGGTTAATCCTAAAAGTCAAATTGAAATAGTTTCAGCAGACCTCAATGTTGAACCCCTACACGATATATCATCTATTAATGATAATGACGCTTTCACTTATGCTGCTGGTATTGTTGCCGAAGAATTTAGACAAAAATTAGTTAAAATACCAAATGGAATTTATAGTAATGACCAATTGGCACAAAAAATAGATAATATTGTTAATGAAACTAATAATGTTGATGGTTTTGATATTAAAGTTTCATATGATGTTATTGATGGATTTAATGTTGAATTTTTTACACAAAATTTCGGTGAGACAGAAGATAAAAATGAATGGACTTTACTTTCACAAAAACAAGGTTTTGAACAAACCGACGCTGAAAAAAATACTGGTATTGGCACTTATGGTGCTGAGATATATATTAGAGAAAGAAATTATTTAAAATACCCTAATGTAGATGTTAGAAATAACATTATTCCAACATTAACATCAGCAACTTTAACTAACACTACGAAACCTACTAATCTTTGTAGTAATGTTCTTGTTCCAACCCTTAGAGGTATTGATGCTTCAAATGGAACAACATCAATGATATTAAAACCTATTCAACATTTAATTTTTCCAGATGGTTTTGAAACTCCTACTGCTGGTAAAACATTCACAAGTGTAATCGGTTCCACTACGACAACTGGAATTACGATTGATGCTGAAGGAGGAGGGCATAATCTTTCATTTAAATTTACTGCGGGTGCTACAACTTATCATTGTAAGTTCATACGAACAAGAGCAGATTGGGATACTATAACATTACCAAATTCAATATCTAATGGTAATCTTCCTTTTGGACACTTTATTATAATAAATACATCTAATCAAAATATAAATACTACATTATCATCTAATTTTGCCACTTTACTATTAGATACAAGTATTAATGCTAATAATTATAAATGGCGTTTGTTTGATGCTGGAACAAGTGGTTTAAGCACATTTGACTTTTTTCTCACTGCTAACCCGATTGACGTAAAATCAATGGCAACATTAACTTCATTAGGAAACTGGGGAAGTTCTGTATTTGGTTTGTCTCGTGGAGAATGTGCTATTGTTGGCACTAATCAAGTTGATAATGTTAATAGATATACACGAGCAAGGATTAATAATAATGATGGTGATACTCAAAATGACGTTAGAAAAAGAGTATTGATGGATTATGCTGTTTTAATTTCGCCAAACAAAAATGGTGATGATAATATTGTTAAAGTTGTTTATGGAACTCAAGATGGTTCAAAAGTGGCAGGTGAAGTTGATTGGATTGATAATACTACAAGAAGGACATTCTTTTTAAAAAGTGAATTTCCAGATATAACTGATGATGATAATATTGTTATTACTGCTTCTATGAATGCTTGGTATTGTTTAGATTTCTTAATTGGACACGATACAGCGGGTAATGGCGTTTTTAATAATGTAAGTGTAGTATCATCTACATTAGCAAGTTCTACTAATAATTTGCCAATGAATTTCAACGAAGATAGTTTTCCAATTATGCCAGTTCTTTCACCATCTAACGGATATGTTGCGAATAATCAATCAGCATTAATTTTTGGAGATTATAGTAATAAACTCATATCTACACATTCATTAGCAAAATTAAATGCTTATATGAATGCTACTTGGGGTTCTAATCAAGGTATTCCACCAAGACAAAGTAAGGCATTATATACTAATTATTGTAGAGATTATAATTTAGTAGATAGAGAAAAAGTTATTCAGTTTAACGGATGGGGTAATATAGATACTAATCAAACTTATAATATTCCAGATGGTGATGTTGAATTGGGACAAGAGATAGAAGTTAATTCATTGATGATGAAACTCGGTATGCCCCTTGATGATGTTGATACAAGTAGAATAAATGCTTCTGGGTTCTCACCCCAACCACCAGTAGTTAATGAACCTATTGCTGATAGAACGCCTTTTATCAGTAGATTAAATTTACATATGGGTATGCCTTCTGTTTTACTTGTTTCAAACGAAGAAGATGACAATGACCCAAATGATATACCAGATATGAGGTTTGAAAGTGATAATGAAATTATCTACAATGAAAGTCAAAACTTTATTGTTAATTTATCTAATCTTGGTAAAATTACTGGACAAAATAGTAATACTAATAGTGTTAGTGCTATTGCTGGAATAATTCCATCTGCTCAATTAACAGATTTTGGTAATTCTAAACATTTTAAAGCAGCATATCCTCAACCAGTATCTATCAATGCTAAAACTGAGGAATTGATTAATAACTTTGAAGTGAATATCAGTAATGATGATGGAACACCTGCTACAAGTCTTAGACACCCAATTAATTTAACTTGTAGATTAACAGAAAATTAAAATTAGACAATTTAATTTAAAAATTTTTTGTTATATTTAATAAAATGAATAAACTCCCCGATACTACTATTATTGAAGAAAGCGAAGAAGAAGATAATGAATTGATGGATATTAAAGAAGTTCCACGTGAAAGTCCGTTTGAAGAAGAACCTAAACCAGTCCAAGAGCAAGTTAATTATTCTATGCTCACTTCTAAAAAACTTAAAGAACTTGCTAAATCAAAAGGTTATAGAGGTTATTCTAAATTAACTAAACCTAATCTTATTAGAATGTTGAAAGGTGAGGAATTAGATGTTATACCTATTAAAAAAAAAACTAAACCGAAAGTTGAAAAAAAATTGGTTGAAACAAAACCAAAAGAATTGAAAAAAGAAGAAGTGTTAATTAAAGATGAACCAATTGATGCTGACGCAACGACAAGCGAAGAACCAGAAGAACCAATTGAAGAAGAACCAATTGAAGAAGAACCAATTGAAGAAGAAGAAGTAGTAGAAGAAGTAGTAGAAGAACCAAAACCTAAAAAGGTTATTAAGAAGAAACCAAAAAAGAAATCCACACCTAAACCAAGAGAACCAATTGTTAAAGCAAAAGAACCACTTGTTCAAAAGAGAGCAGATTATAATCCTTTCAAGCAAACATTTAGAATTATGTAAAATTCTAAAGTATTTTATTTAAATTATTTTTATATTTTATTTTATATAAATGGAAAAACATAATCCTATTAAAATATTGAAGGTTAAGGATAGAACAGATAAGAAACCACCACCAAGAGAATTAGAACCATACCTACCGGACGATGGGAGTGTTATTATGGTTGTAGCACCGATTGCTCAAGGTAAAAGTAATTTTATAACGGGTTGGTTTTTACACCCACAATTAGCAAAGGACTATTATGATACTATATATTTAATAAGTAATACAGCACGTGCTGACGACACCAGTCGCTTCTTAATTGAAGAACCCAATGTAATCGTCTATGATGATTTAAATTCTTCTAAAATAGATAATATTATAGATGGTATTATTGCTGAGCAACAAAAATACCAAAAGAAAGATATGCCAAGAATAGCAATTGTATTTGATGATATTATTTCTTCAATGAAAATTAATAGTAAAGGATTTGCTATTAGTTCTCGTGCGAGACACTACAACATAATTTCGCTATTTTATGTTGTTCAAAAATTTCGTGCTGTCAGTAATGTAGTGCGGGCGAACACGACACATTTATTAACCTTTGCTGGTATATATAACGCTCTTGAATTAAAAGCACTTGATGAGGAATTTGCCTCCGTAGGTGGAAATGAAGGATTTACAACAATGTATAAGAAAAATGTTCAAAATAATAAATATTCATTTCTTTACGGCAATCTAAAAACTGGTAAGACTTACCTTAACTTTGATAGACTATTACATAGCAATTTTGACAATTCAGCAAAAGAAACAAATAATGAAACGACAAGCGAAACTTCTAACGAAGTTAAAACTTTAGAAGAATAATATTTTATTTAAATTTTTAAAATAAATTATTTTATTAAAATAAATATGAATGATTTTCTACGTTCTCAAGTTTCACAAAGAGCATCTAACAGCGATAGAGTTTCTCAATTAATTAGTCAAAGTAAAGGTTCTCAATTTGAAAATTGGAGAGAAGATGCTGATAAATTATTTCAATCAAAATTACAACAATATAGCGATGACTTACAAGGTAATTTACAAAAAGAATTATCTGCTAAGAGTGAAGGTGTTGGTATTTTGACTTCTGTTCCAGATATTTATAAATTGGGTCAAGGAGGTTATAAAAATGTATTAGGTAGTTATGGTAAAGGTGTATTTGATAGAAGTGCTATTGAACTTAATAAAGGAAAAGATAAAGTCAATAGTTTCATAGAAAGAAAAGTTGGAGTTAATGTTCAAAAAAGTGCTAAAAATATTTCTAATAGGGTTGGTCAAGTAAAAGACCAATTAAGCGGAAAACCAAGACAATTAGATATGGGTGTTCCAGTTCAAGCAGAAAGAACAGAAACACGACAAGCAAGTGAAGATATGAGTAGTATAACAAAAAGAGCAACTGAACCAGGTGGAGAAGAAAATAGAGCAGTATATACACAAGAACAAGGTATAGTTTCAAATCCAGAAACAGAGACAAGAGATGCTATGGCAAATGTTTCTACAAAAACTAATGCTACTGCTGATGTTAGTAGTGCCGTTAAAACAGAAAGTAAAATAACTAGTGCTGCCGATGATGTTGGTAATGTTATAGGTAAAGTTGAACCTATTGCTGCCGCAACAGAAGAAACTCCACCAGGTATGGCACTTGCTGGTGCTTTGGCAGTAGTAGGTGGATTGGCATTTGGTATTGATGAACTTTTTGGTCATCATTCGCATAAACCTAAAAAACCACAATTACCTACCTTTAGTAGTGGAGTTGTAAATACTCCATATAATATTAGTGCTACAATTTTACCTAATGTTAGTTCTCAAACTCAACAACAAGGAACAACAACTTTTTAGAAAATATATAATTATTTAATTATTTTTTTTATTTATATTAATATATATAAAATGGAAAACGAATATTCTGCCAATGATAATACACTTTTTATACCAACAAAAAAATTGAAGATATATCCAGATGCTATGGGTGTTCCTATTAAAGCAAATGGGAAGGGAACTTCTCAATTTGTTTTTACAATTCCAGATTACTTAAACTTTATTAATCCAGAAACTTTGCGATTGAGATTTGATTTACAATTTGAGAAAGGTTCTCGTGGTTGTCCAGTTCCCGACCCTGCTGCTGCTTGTTCTTCTCTTTTTAGACACGCAAGGGTTCAAACTCAAAATGGATTAAATCTTCTTGAAGAGATTGATGAATATAGTTCAAGAGTTGCGATGGAATATTCTTATGCCCAAGATGAAGGTAAAATTCACGACCGAGAATTGAATGAAGGATTAGTATTAACTAAAAATGCTCAAAATCTTCTGTTTTGGGACGCTCAACCACTACCAAGCGCCGGTCTTCCTACTGAACTTGGTTCAAAAAAAGTTGATATTCAATTACCTCTATGGAGTGGTATTTTAGGAGTAGATGCCAGTGTTCTACCAGTAGCAGCGTTGGGGGGTGTAAAACTCACAATGGAGACAAATACATTAAGAAAATCAATTAGATTAGCACTTGATAGTAAAAAAGGAAAAGGCACTACAATTGCTACTGCTGTTCTTGCTACTGAATGGGCAAATGTTTCTGCGGCACATATGGTAGATTTAGATATGACTGGTGGTGATAGTGTTCAATCAAATTATCAAGTCGGTGATGCCATCTATTACGATGTCGGTGGTGTTGATACTCTTATCGGTTTAGTTGTTTCAGTTGGAACTGCTGCTGGTAATAAATTTATTCTTAAAGTAAAAGGTAATGTAGCAGCAGGTGCTGGCAACAATGGTCCGGCACTTGCTCAAGGAACAGAAATTTATACTAAACCTATTGATAGGTTTGAAGGTTTTACAGCACCAGCAAATATCGTAGCAGGAAATGGAGATGCGAGCATTGCTACTGCCATTACACAAGGAGCAAAAAAAATTGATTACACTATTACTGATATTGAAATGCTTGTAGAACAAATCAGTCCCCCCGATAATTATGTTAGTGATATGGTTGCTAAAATTAATAGTAGTTCGGGACTAATTATGAACTATAAAAACACCACCTTACATAAGGTAAATTTAGTAGGAACCCAAGGATTGCTTAACGCTTCTATTCCCAATACTGCTCAAAGAGTTTATTCTGTTAATGCTATGCCATTGGCAAGTGTTGATACTTATGATAATGGTAATTTAACTGCTATTCCCGATAAGATTGAAGCATACCAATTTGTTATTAATGACCAACTAATTCCAGACCAAAAAGTCCCTCTGTCTCGTCTTTCAATGACACCTGCTTACGTAGAACAAACTCATTTACAAGAATTACGTAAAAGTTTGATAAATAGTGGTGTATTTGTAAAATCACTACAAAATGCGGAAAAGAACTTTATTGTAGGTAGAGCAGTATCTCTATTTGGTTCTGTCAGTGATATTACTAAAAGTGATTTGTCATTAAGACTTGAATATGGTGCTGCTACATTCCAAAAAACTCTTAATGTTTATGTGTGTTCCGCAAGAACTTTAATTATTAGACGTAATGAAATTGATGTTGTCGTATAAAAAGCATATAAAGATAAAAAACTTTTTATCTTTATAAATAAAAATGACTAATTCATTGTTAGAAGTATTTGAGGATTTTGAGGAAATGGATAGAGAACATTTTTACAAACTATATATGAATATTAGAAAATATTATAATTTTTTTATTAAAACTTCTAAAACAGATATTGAAGCAAGAATGTTGGCATTTGACTACGTATTGAAAGATACAACAGATTTGATGTTTTTTAGAGAGCAAATGAAATATAGAAATATTGATATGAAGGAATGTTATACTGAATATTAATTTTTTTATTTAATTTTTTTTAATTTTATATTTTATTATATAAAATGACAATTATTTCACAAGACAAGAATAGTATCCTCCCAATCAATACCCCCGCAAATGCGCAATATGGATTTTCTTTGGGTTCAAGTGTAATTCAATTTTTAATCCCACAAAGTCCTACTTTGCTTTTAAGCAAAACTCTCCGTTTGAATGGGAAATTGAGACTAAATAGGTCTAATAGCACATTTGACGCACCAGTATTACCTTCAAATCTTAACTTAGATGGTAATGGAGCATATGAACTTAGACTTAATGAAAGAGTTGGTCTCAATGCTCTATTTGATACTATCACAATTTCTGGTCTCGGCAGTGGTGGGCAAACGCTTGAGAGTTTGAGGAACTTAGGAAGACTGACTGCGCTTACAAAACCACTAACTCATAATCAACACGAATACGATGGAAAACTTAACGGACAAGATTGTTCTCTTGCTTCTCGTAAAAATCTCGGTGCTGTAAATTGTAATACTGAGGTATTTTTCTCAATTCCTATTGAAACTGGTCTTACTATGGGAACAGAAGCAATTCCTCTTGGAAATAATGGTTTGAGAGGAATGGAAATTTTGATAACTTTGGCAAATGACAAAAATGTATTAATTTGTCCTACTGCTGCTGATAAACAATCTGCCTTTTATAGTCTTTTAAACCTTGAACTTTCTTACGATACTTTATCGTTTGATGCCGAGACAACAAAAATGATGGATACCCCCAGAGCAGGTGCTATGGAATATAATAGTTGGTCTCACCAATATCAAGTTATAAATAGTAGTGATACTCAATTAAATTTGAACTTCGGCACAAGTAAAACACTTTCTGTTCTTTCAAATACATTACCAACTACATTTATTAATAATGTTAGTGTTGATAGTATGGCAACAGATAATTTTATTAATCAAGTAGGAGGTGTATATAATAGTGCTGTTTTACTTAACAAAGTAGTATTTGGACGTGATGGTATTAGATTACCACTTGATTATGAAATCCAATGTGCCGATGAAAGTGCTGCTAATAGACCACGTGTGGAGTTGATTGAAGAACTTAAAGGTTCTATGGACGTTTCGGGTAGTGCTAAAACTTTAATTTCAGTTAATACTGAAAATCAATTGAAAACAAAAGTAAATCTTGATGGTAATGAGGTTGCTTCATTAGACCCTGCCGTAAATGTTCAATCTCAAAATAGTCCAGTTTTTGGATTGGCAGTCAGCGAGGATAGTCTAACTAAAGTCGGCAGAGACTTTTCTACTTCTACATTCACAATGAGAATTGAGAGCAGTCTAAATGGAAATTCTCCCCAAAGTATGAATGTATTTACACTTTCTAAAAATCTACTTAATTACACCCCAACTGGAATTTCTGTAAGTTCATAAATTAAAGAGTAGAACGAATACTAATAAAAAATTTTAATAAAAAATTTTAATAAAAAATTTTAATAAAAAATTTTATATAAAAAAATTTTATTTAATTTTTCAAAATATTATATAACTATATAATAAAATGTCTAAATCACAACTTCCCGATGTTCTAATCCCAGTCAATAAAACTACTATGTCAAATGTGGATATTTATACTTCCATACTTGAACCAGTAAATAAAAGTCAAAAGAGAATTATCTTTAACATAAGGAAACAAGGGATACTTCATAGTGGTTCTCGTATTAATTTCACCATTCACCCCGAAGACGCAGTTGCGAGCGCTGCTGGTGATTGTTTTCTCAGTTGTAGCGCTGGGGCAGGCGCATTCGTGGATACTGCTATTCTTAGAATTGGAACCCGTGAAATTTCACGTGTAGAAAAGTTTGGAACTTATTATGCTATGAAACGCTCAGTCCATACTGCTTCTCAACAGACTAATATTGATATGGTCTTAGATGGAGCAGTTTCAGTTGTCAGTTGTTCTCCTAATACTGATGGTAAATATGCTATAGATACCGGTGCTGCCGTTTATGCTAATAAAACAACTGGTATTACACCAAACAAATACAAACTAACAACATCACAAGACGAATGTGCGACTTTTAGTCTCTCTTTGGCGGACTTATTTCCAGTAATGAAGGGTATGATGTTGCCACTATTTGCCTTAAAGGAACAAGTAAGCGTAGAACTACTATTAAAACAACAAAAGGATACTGAAACTGGTAAAACTATTTTATTTAGTGCCAATCCTACTACAACTGCCACTACTTATGGTCTTAATAATATAAATATGTTGATTGATTATTTAGAATACGACGAGAGCACAATGAACAACATTAGAAATCAAGTAGAAGGTGATGGATTACCAATGAATTATCCAGATATTTCTTTGACTACTACCCAACTAATCGCACCTGCTACACCGGGGACTGGAGTTGTAAGACCAATACAAGATGTTCGTGAAGTAGGCACAGCAGGTCTTAGGGTTAATAATATTATGGTAGTTGATAAAAAACCTGGTGATAATTCACTTGTTGGCGAATACCGAAGCGATGCTATGATACACCCAGTTAAATATAATTGGAGGGTAAATGACCGCATTATCTATCCTAAAAAATTGGAAAATACCTCCTTGATGCGTAGTGAAATGGAACAAATTTTAGAATTTCCTATGTCTTGTCCCAGTGTTCAATATTCTCTTGATGTTCAAAATAACTTCTACACTAACAAAAATGGAGGACAAAATATTGTAATGGACGCAAATGTTAATTTTATGTCAAAATCCAATACCAATCTTGCTGGTATTTATTTCCTTACTGGTCTCAATTTGAGGAAAGGAATTGGAGGACAAGGAACAGAAGTCATTAATAAAAATGTATTACTTGAAAGAGAAACTACCTATTCTTTTAATGACACTGGTAATAGAACTCTTGACTTCTATGTTGAACACGAAAGGTCAATGGTAATCAAAGGTGGTGTTGTAATGACGAGTGCTTAAAATAATAAAAAATTTTACTTTAAACAATTGAGAAAAATAAAAAATTTTTACAATTAAATTATTTTTATAAGGTATATATCATAGATTTTATAGATTTATATATTTTAGCATTTATCAAACATTTTTTTATATTCAACTTTAGGTTCTTTTAACAAATTATTCATTTTTCTTATTTGAAGATGTTCAAATAGTTCTGCTGCGTTATGCTGAAAATTTAATTCTGTCCAATCATCTTCAAGAATTCTTTTTTTAATAAATTTAGGGATTTCAATACTTTTCATTTCTTTTTTAATTTTTTTATATAAAATATGATATTCGTCGTTTAACATTGAAATAAACATTTTTTTTTTATTTTCATTTACATCTTCATCTTTCAATAATTTTTTAAGTTTAAGTTTATAAAAATTACAACAAACTTGTTTCAATTCTTTTAAAATAGAATATTGTAAAAGTCGTTTTTGTTCATCATTAGGCATTTTAGCATCTTTTGGAGCATCTGCGACTATGAGTTCAATACCCATAATGTTAGTTGAAAGAGATTGTAAATTTGCCATTATTAAATAAAGGTAGCAGTTTGTCTTTATATACTTTCCAAAATATGAACAAGATTTTTTCACATTTTATTTTGGAGACTAATTGTAATTTCTTTGATATTTTTACTATTCATATTTTCTGGTTCCGTAGCAATAGCATATCTTTTAGTTTCCTCTTGCTTTCCCTCTTGCCAAGTGTCTAAAATATTGAATAAATATTTGTTATTTCCTTGTTTAAACCAAAATCTCCAATCAGTTATATCTTTACTTTTCTCTATATCATTTTCGGTATAAAGGAAGTATATCTTGTTATTACTTTTTATAATATTATAAGGGTTTGGTCTTTTAATTCCATTAGTATCTAAACATTCTTCAAAATCAATTTGTGTCTTTAACTTTCTTTTATAACTTTGTTGTTCCCACTCAACAACATAACCGACAATATGCTTCTCCATTCTCTTTACTTAAAGTTAGTAAATTGTCTTTAAATGTTTTTTCACATTTTATTTTATTTTTTAATTAAAGTTCTTCAATTGCTAAAGGTATAACTTCATCATATTTAATCAAAGTAGTTTCTTCATCGTCTTCATCTTCTGGATTAGACCTAATCCATTCGCCAAAGGAAAAGGTTTGAACAATTAGTGGTAAATCATCTCTACCACCCATAAAAGATATAGATTGTATCCTTTCAAGTTTTCCAACATTTTGTATAAAGGTTTTAATCATATTTTCATTCCATTCTTCGTCAAATTTTACTATTCGTGTTTTTATTTTACTAACTATTAAAGTATGAGCGGGGTTATTAACGTCTTTAAATTTGCTTTCGTGATATTGATGTATATATTTTAATTTATATAATTTACTAAAATTTTTGTTTAATGATTTTAATTCTCTACACATTTCTAAATATTGTCCTTCTTTTATATCACCTTTTATATCATCAAGTAAATCCATAACCTTATCAAGATTATTCGCCATTCTCCTTACTTAAAGGTAATAGATTGTCTTTATATACTTTCTAAAATGTGAAAAAAATTTTTTCACATTTTTATTTTATAAAATAATATAAATGAGGTTGTTAGAACTATTTAGTGGAACACATAGTATAGGTAAGGTATGTGAAGATATGAATATTGATGTTGTTAGTTTAGATAGAGATTTGCCTAATTATGATAAGAGTGATAAAGAAAAAAAATATAAATCTAAAAATCATATTAATTCTTGTATATTAGATTGGGATTATAAGAAAGATTTTAAGGAAGGAGATTTTGATATAATAACAGCATCTCCAAGTTGCTTCTATTGGTCTCAATTAAGAAAATGTTGGTATAATGCTTATTATGATGTTGAAAATATGAAATTTAGTAGAAAAAAAAAAGAAGGTTATATTAAATTTACAGAAAAAGAATTAAATGATGATATTGATAGATATGGCAAACCACAAGTTGATAGAGTAATTGAAATATTAAATTATTTTAAACCAAAATTTTATTGGATTGAAAATCCCAAAGGAAGTTCTATGAAAGATTATCTATATGAAAAGGGTTATAAAAATGATAAAATTGTATCATATTGTAAGTATGGATTTCCTTATCAAAAACATACTCGTTTTTGGACTAACATTCCTAAGTTTAAAGGGAATGTTTGTAAAAATGATTGTGAATTTATAATTAAAAATGATGATAAAAAACCTAAACATTATAAAAATAATAATGATATAGGGGGTGGTTCTAATAGATTAGAAAGATATAAAATACCTCCTCAATTAATTAAGGAATTATTAGAATTATGCCAAAGTGAGTAAAAAAACCTAATTTCGCTCATTTTTAATAATATCTACTATTTATTTTTACTATGGGGACTTTTAAGAAATGGGCATTATTTTACTTTTTGCCAAAGTGAGTAAAAAAACTCAAATGCGCCATTTTTTGAAAGTATCTACTATTTATTTTCACTATGGGGACTTTTTAGAAATGGGCACCTTTTACCTTTTTTACTCATTTTTACATTTTTTACTTTCTTATACTTTTTCCAATTAAATAGTTATTAATTTATTATACTTTTTATATTTATTATTATTGTGAGTAAAAAAAAGACAAAAGAGTAATATAATATATAATATATATATATTATATAATTATTTTTATTAAAATATTTATATTATTTAAAATATGGATTATTCAATTATTGTTGAAAGCAATCAAGAAATCGCAAAACAAAATTACGAAACTGATTATGGAATTGCTATTAATGATGAAACCAATACAAGTGAATTTTCTAATAATCGTTGGAAGATTAAACTTCCGCAATCAATTCCATTAAATCCTGGCGACAAAATTAGTTATTATTCTTCAATGATTAAAAGCAAAGGTGTTAGTGATGAAGGAACAGAATTGATAGGAACTGCTAATGGTAATCACGAATTAGTAGATAATAAAGCAAGATTTCAACTTGGTTATTATGTTTATAATAATTGGTTAAATAATGCGATGTTGCCATTGGGAATGGCAAGTTTGAAAAGTCCAGTTTCAACTAAAATTACAACTAATTTTACTTTTAGAGAGTTTAACTTTCAAGATACTAAACATAATTATAATGTTTTAGATGCTACTGATACAAATATAGCACGTGTTTTTTGGAGTGATTATGGTGGCGTTAGTTTAGAAACTATGGACGATTGGATAAATAATGGTTCAAGTAGTTTATATCACGATGCCAATGAACTAAATGCTGCTAAATTTGGTTTTAATAATACCAATACAACAGCAACTAATAATCTCTGTCATTATGTTCCAGACACTCAAAGATTATATATAGGGCAACAAGATTGGATAGGTATGTATTCAAATGGTTATTCATCATATCACAATGAAACGTTGAGTGGGACTTATAGTAGTAAATATGATATCATCAAATCAAATGCCGATGTAGAAACTAATTTAGGATTTAATAGTCCAATTGTAATTGGCAATAAAATAACTGAAAGTATGAACAATCCTAATTTAGAAGGAAATGATACTTTTATAAATCCAAGACTAATTAATTATACTGAAAATTTGAAAACTGATACAAGTTTGACTTCTTACAAAAATTATTATGATAGTGATGTAGTTCTTCAAGTAGAAGATGAGACTTGTAAGGCATTTCCAACTACATTTGGTAAGATGATTACAGATATTAATAATGGTGTTGAGAATTTTTCTATTAACGCACCACAAAAAGCATTAACAACTATAGCATTTCCAACAGCAGCACAAAAAATAAAGTATTTTTACAATTGTGTAGCATCGGGGGATTATAAACGAACAATGGCGATGAGTGAATTATATTCAAATCTAAATTTAAGTAAAAATATTCAAACATTAAATATCAATAATTTAGCGAATACAAGTTTTTTCAGTGGTTCAACAGAACCAGATAAAAATTATCCACCAACACCACCATCAACAACCAAATTAATTGCTGATAATCCATCATACCCAACCTCATCACCATATGACCTTGGGGAACAATTTTGTCTTTTTGATAATTTTGATGGTGCTTTTTCAACCAACTTTGATGCTACTGAAATTGCTAAAATTACAAATAATATAATATTTAGAACTGATGGAGTTGGCAACCCCCCATTACCGACTGAATATGAAACAATTAAAAAACCAACTACAACTGATGAGTATTTAAATTTAACAGAAAATCAAGTTTTTATGACGAATATGGTCGCAAATGATGATAATTTTGATAAATTAAAAAATGTAAGAGATTTGTTAGAAAAACCTTCAAGTGATTTGAAAATAGATTATACAGACCAAACATTTTTAGATAGTTTATATTATAGTCTTGAAGTTGGACAACTTGACGACCAATTCAGTCAAAGTGTTTATAATATGGTATATAGAGATACTCTCAAACCAGTGGAAAATGGGATACCACTACCAGTTGCTTTACCTTGTGTAAAATCAATTGCTGATAAGTTAGAACCCACTGATGCCGCAGCATTATCATATAACCAATATAAAAATAGAATGAGATTGCCCATTTATGCTGGATTATTTTGTAATGAAGATAATATTAAAGAGAAAAGTGAAACAATAACTTCACCAAACAAAACATACAATTTTACTTTATTGAAAGAATGGAGAGATAATAAAATGTATGAAATAGATTTCCATTCCAGATATAACGCCAACAGAATACCAAGTAGTAATACTTTAGCATTACCAACTTCTACTGATTTTGATTTCCAAGATGAAAATGGAGATGTGTTTAACGATACAAAAATTAAAGAAAACGATTTAGGTGTTGTTGTTGCTTATAAAAATATTATAGAAGATGGCGATACTGCTCTTGAATTTGGATTAGGTTCTCAACCAGGAGCATCACAATTCAGTTTATATAGTGTTGATACTACAAGTAATTATAGTGTGAATACTGGTATTTTTGTTAATAAATCTGCTGATAGTGATTTAACTAAATTTGGTGATAATAGCGTTCAAACTTTAACAACTAACAATACGATTTCAGTATCTCAAAACACAACTAACGCTTTTAGTGAAACAACAAATAAACAAACCATAAGTTCAACAAATGCCATAGCAATAGAATATGAAAGCAATAAACCATTTATTCCAAGTGAAGTAGAACTTTATCAGCAAGCAAGTTTTCCAAACCCAAATGCTTCAACCGAACAAAGTGTGCTCGGTGCTGGTGTGTCTTTAACACAATTTTTAGCAAATAATACAAATTCAGCAATTACACCAACTAATTTATTTGCTAATTCAGTTCTATCAAGAGGTTTTGATAACATAACTGGTGATTTTTTCAAATGCCTATGTTTGAATAATGGCAATGGACCGGCACTTTTACTTGTTAATTTTGGTGATACTGGTGTCCAAGTTGAAAAATTTAGGATTTGGGCACGAAGCGACGCACGAAACGAAATGCCGAGGCAAATGGTGATTAAAGGTTCTACTGATGGTGCTAACTATGTAGAACTATTTAATAATAGAACTAATCCATTTAATACTGGAACCGCACCATTATTTCAAGGGGATTATCCAGACACTACTCCTAATATGGTGCCAAGTGATAATTTAAATAGCGCACTTACAAGAACACTCAATAACCAAGCAGCATATAAATATTATAGTTTTGAACTTTATGAAAATTCTGGCGGTTCTCCTACTGGAACTCCAATAACAAATGGTTCTTACCTAATTGGCGAATTAGGACTTTACACATCAACACCAGACCCAGTTAATAATACATCAAGGTTTCCAAAAGAAATACAGATACAAGGACAACAGATAAATTCTACAACTTGGACTACACTTGATACTCATTCAGTAGAAACAGAACCATTAGCAGCGGGAGGTAATACTCTTCCACAAAACCCAGTATTAACAACATTAATTCCACCAATAAAAGAACCATTTAATCAAGTAAGTTTAAGTTATAAAAAATTAAGATTGATTATAACTGAAACATTTGGACATAGTCAAAATTTAATAAATATTGGTGAATGGGTTTTAAGAAAAAGAAATAATTTCACGACCTATCTTGGAGATGCTTCAAGTCCTTTTAGTATAAATGATATAGATGTAAAAGCATATTTTCCAATAGCAGATGTAGAAAAACAAATATCACCAGACCCCAATACTTTTGTTAATTTTAATCCTAATAATCCAAATCAAAAGAACGCAATACGAGATGGAATTTTAAGTAGTGATATGGATATTACACTTAATACAACTAATACATATTCTACAACAGCAAATCAAGTAATTATTGGAGAAAATCAAAGTGCGGGAGAAAGGATAATTGGTTTAGAATACAAATTAACACAAAGTAATCCACTTGGTGAAGTATTCAATCATTTCTTAATTTATACAAGTGCTTTAGTTTCAAAATTACCATTTTTACCAAAAGACCTTAATATATTTGGAATAGATGAAGATGATAAACAAGATTTATTACAAATTGGTGAATTAGCAACAACCCAACCATCAGTAGCAACTGATGTTAATTTAGCAGCAAATAGTCCTTATGGTGCTAAAAATGATTTTAATAATAGTAATACAAGATATAAGTCAATTTTAATCACATTTAAATCAACATTTACTTTATCAACTAATCGTCTTGTAATACCAGATATTATTGTAAGTGGTTATGATAGTGCTAATCATATAGTTCATAATACCCCTTTTATTGGGTTTGTTTGTAGAAATCAAATTTCATCAGTAAATAAATATAGAATACCTCGTCCAATTTTAGGGGAGCACTTTGGAATTCCAAGGTCATTACAAAACAACTCATTATCGTTTATAAATTCTTGGGAGAGAAAGGTAATTGCTGACGACAGAGGAGTAGTTGTAGGAGATGTAAATTTGATTGATGGAGGTCTATTAAAAGTTGGTTTAAATGAAACTGGACATATAAGAGTAGCAGTGAATACTGACCTACCATTCAAAACACAAGCAACAATTTTATTAGAAACAGAATTTTATCAAGGTGGTAGTGATGGATTTGCTACTATTACTGGTGCTACTTTAACTAATAATGGTGCTCAATATTCGGGTGTTCCTATATTACAATATTCTTATGAAAAAAATGCTGGTGGAACAGACCCTTACCCAGAGGATAATGGTGCTTGGGTTAGATTTCCTAACATTCAATTAACTATGGGAGATTTCAAAACTTCATACAAAGCAGGAACCATTGCGAATACACAAAGTCAATTCCCTTATATGATGATAGGAAGTAATGATATAAATGTTTCATTTGATGATACTCTTACGAGAATGGGTTTTAATAAATTACATACTCTAATGAAAGAAGGACAAGAAAGTAATAATCTTCAAAGATATTATGATGGTTCAATGATATTTAATAGTGAAAAAGCATTGATATCTCCAGATGGCGAGAGCGGTAATGAAGTTATGAAAATTCATAATAAAAAAACATATTGTAATTCTACAAGAGCAGGTTTCACAGAAGCAGCACCGAGCGAAGATTTTGAAAAACAAATTATTCCAATAAGTAATCCAGCAATAAGACAAAAGGGTATAGCAAGTGGAATAGGTGGTGTAGGTATATTAAATATTTTTAATGGCAAAAAAGATGGGACATATCAAAAGGCAAATAGTTATAATTTGAAAACTTATGCTGGAACTTTATTTGATAAATTAGGATTTAACTTAAAACAACTAATACCTCAATTTGGACAGCAAAATACAATTTTCAATCGTGGATTACATAATAAATTTATTGAATATAATGATAAACCATTAAGTAATTATAATTCACAAGTAAAACCACTGACGACAAATGGTTTAATAACAAGCACATTAAATCAATCACTAAATACGAATAATATCAATTATTTAATAGGAAGCAGTGATGCGAATAATAGTCTTGAAAAATCAGTTCCACAAACTACCGATAGTTTAATAGCAGAAAATTTACCAGCAAAATATTCATATTCTCATATATTAATTTATTCAAATATAATTCCAAAATATAATTATGTAGCAGCACAAAAGATAAATAAAGTGCCAGTGATTGGGAATATTACGAGAAGTTATGAAACGGGAAATATAATTTACGGAAATCAACCAGGTATAGAGTATATAGTTGATAAAAGTTATATCCTCAGTGATATAGATGTAGATTTGAAAACGGAATTGGGGTTAGATGCTCCCATTGATAGTGGCAGCACTATTGTATTCAAGATTGATAAAAAAAAACCAATACCTCTTGAACTCCAAGAAAAAATAAAAAATTAGTATATATTTCATATTTCTATCATTTCATTTACACCAGTGTCATTATTTCATCATTTCATTATCATTATTATTATTATTTAGTATTCATCAACATCATCAATATCACAACCATCACCACCATATCTATATCCCATTAAGACATTAGTGGCAGAAGTTCTACTTCCATCTTTGTCAGTATAGTTATGTTTTTTTTTGTAAATGTTCTTAAATTCTTTAATTTCAAGAATTTTGATAATGAAATTTGCTTTGGTATATTCTCTTTTCCTTTGTTTAGTTAAATTTCTATAAAAACTATCTCTTGTAAAATCATCATATAAATCTTTAAGTCTAATAAATCCATTTTTATCTTCTACGATATGGTTATATTCTTCAGTATCGCATTTTTGTTCAAACCATTTATACAAATCATTACTATCCAAAAAATATTTTTTGTTTCTTGCTCTAACAGACTTGGGTATATCAAATACCATATTATTATTTTTTAATGTAGTATAATATGGTTGAAGATAATGAAAGAAAGCAATTTTCATATTCTCTCTCCATTTAAGAGTATCCAAACTAACATCTACTTTAAATGTAGTTATATTATCAATTTCATCTAAATCATCTGTAAATGTAGAAGCAAATAAAATATCTAAAACTCTTCTTGCCATAGCATTATCACTTTCTTTCATTGGCGGTTTGGCATTACATTCTAATATTGTGGTTATAAAAAGAATAATATCATCTTGATTTTGGTAAAGTCCCCTCGCTCCATCAAGGTTGCCTTCACCAGTAAATTCTTTAATAGTTCCACAATTAAGGGGACTATCTCTATTTGGTTCTGTAGCAATACCATATCGTATTTTATTTAATTTATTTTTGGCACAATTAGTTCCACCACTATTACCCTTTTTTTCAGTTAAAATAGAATTATCAAATTTACAAGCATAATTACCGAAACTTATTAAAGCAAGTTTATTAATAACTCCTTTACCATTACCACCACCACCATTGAATATAGTAAATTTTTGAATACGTGCTCCATACATACCAGATGCTATAATTTGTAATGTGAGTTGTCTAACTTCGTCATCTGGTAAAATTTGTTTAATCAACTTATCAAGTATTTTAGTATTTTCATCTATATTTTTATCAATTTTATAATCATAACCAGTTGTCATTGTCATATAATCAAATTCATTAGGTTCAACAAACATACCTTTATCTAAATCCCAAACCTTATTTTTAAAGAGGAATAAATGAGGGTGAGTATCAAATTCTATATTGTCATTTTCTAAATAAGCATTTATTCTTTTTATAAGATTTTGACAATATTTAACACCAGATAATCTATTGATAGATTTTTTATTTTCTTTAAGTTCTAATATATCTTCTTCTGTCTTCTCAGTCGCATTAAATTTAATAGTATTAATAGTATTTAATACCGATTTGTAATCATTTGATAGAAATATATTAATTTGGTGGTGGTTAATATCTTCTTTCCAATATACACCATTAAAATAATATAATATTTTTTTTTGATAAATGAACTTATGCTTAAATCTGTGAAAAAAGTCGTGTGCGACATCATCATCAGTAAAGATAGGTAATGTATTAAAATTAAATTTTGTGAATTTATTACAAATAGAATTATACTTTTCTGGATTGTCTTCTTTGGCATACATTCTCAAAGTTCCAATAGTTCTACCACCTTTTGTAGATTTATTCCAAAATTCAATAACTTTACATCTATCATATTTACTACTTTTTTTACTAAACTCATCAAAGACATCAAATAAATTATTACTGATGGATTTCAAAGTCCAACAAACATCAATCCATTTATCATAAATATCACTTCTTTCATCAGTTAAGCATTCAACAAGTTCTTTAACAAAATCTAAATTAATTTCATCATCATCATCATTAGGTTTGTTGATTGTTTTTGGAACAGCAACAGCATCAGTTTCGGTTTTAATTTTATTATTTTTTGGTTGAATAGTATCTTTAAAATTTTGAATTAAAGTTTGACCTTGTTCGGTAAGTAGTTTAGGATACATTTTATTTCTAAAAGAGAATTTTTTTAATTCATTAAATAGACTATCTTTTTTATAAGTTTGTAATACCTTTTGTTTGTTGTCAATAGTTCTAATAATTTGATAAGCATTTCCAAAATGCTCTTTATCACAACCATACATAACCCAACCATTTTTTTTATAAACACATTCATCAATAATACTTTCAATAGAATTGATTGCTCCAAGTTCTTCAAAATATTTTTTAAGTGGTTTACTCTTAACAAGGTCATTTCTAATAAGATGAGAAAGGTAATCACGTTCAGTAGTAATATCTGGAATTTGAATATGAATACCGCCTTTATAAATTTTATCATTTTTCTTTTTACCATTTTCTCTACCGAATACATACATAGTATAATCATCATTACAATATTTAACAATTTCTTTTTTTATAGCATTACATATTTTTAGAATAGAAGTTTCAACAAAAGCAGTTTCTTTATCAAATTCAAAATCAAAATCAAATCTAACATATCTACATTCTTCAATTGGAAATTCAATCATATTATATCTTTTATAACCATCATATTTATCCATTAATTCATAAAATTTTTCTATATCTTCAATAAACCATTTACCACCTTGAATAGTCGTATGACTATAAACATCTTCTTTACCAACTTTACAATTATTAAGAAAATCAATTAACTCCTCCATATCTTTTAATAAAGATAATAGATTGCCTTTAAGTAAATTTGTATCCAAAAAAAAAATCACATTTTATTTTGGAGATAATACACAAAGATAAAAGCATATCTTTACATAATAAAAAAATTATATGTTTATATTATATTAGTGTTAAAATTTTACTCAAATAATTTAGTAATCATCTCCAAGTAAATTATTTTTTTTCATAAAGTTATATTTTTTAATATCAATAACTTTTTCATAATCAGTTAAATTATCATTATAATAAATTTTATCAAAAACCTCATCGCCACCTTCATACATAAACTTTCTTTTATAATATTTGAGAGTGCTTCTCAATCTACCCGCTTCTTTATCACTATGATATTTTTGATATTCATACAATCTCATTCTATCATTATGGGTTGTTGAAATGGAGGTAGTGGTCATATTAGGTTAAATAAAATATAAACTTTAAACTTTAAATAATTTTATTTAAAGTCTAATCAAAAAAGACTTGGGAGATAGTTTAACTTTCCAAATATACTAAAAGAAGGAGGAGTATGTGTATATCCGTTCTGTCTTACTATCTACGTATTATAAGATATTATATATTTTTAAGTAAAAATAAATTTTTCACATTTTTATTTTTTTTTATTTTCTTTTCTATTATAGACTTGTGTTGCCATTTCTAATGAATGAAGCATAATTTCCGCAACTTGTCGTTGTTTTTCTATTGTATGTTTTTTTTGACTATAAGTAATACGAGCATTTCTCATATCAGTAATATTGAATTGAATACCATAATATTTTTTTGTAAGTTTAGTAATAACTTTACTTAACTCACCATTTCTATAAAGAGTATCAGGTAATAGATTAACATATAAAAAGTTTTGTTCTTCAAATAACTTTTCAATCATTTTATTAAGATATTTTGGTAATTTATATCTTCTTTTACCAAATCTCTTTTTAGTTTTAAAATTATTTAAATGTAAAATTTTGGTTTTAAAATTATAGTAATTAATATTATCATCTAAATCTTTATCAGTTATACGAACATTTCCAAAATCGTCCCTAAGTGTTAATAATTTATATAATTCAAATAAAACTTTAACTTGTAATGGTATATCATCATTATTTCTAATTTCATTAGTTTTTTTTTCAAATTCTTTCCAAGTAATTTTAAGAGGTTTGAAATCAACATTATCGTCGCTTCTTTTCTGTGAAACAACATTACCTTCCTTGATTACTTGTTGTATTCTACCCTTGATATATGGAGATATTTTATCATCTAATCCTTTAAGGTTAGTTATAACCTTTGATAAAGGAATAATATAATCTTTATAACTTTTAGGATATTTATCACGGATTAGTTTAAGATTATAATTTATAACTGGATTGCTGTTAGGATTATCAATAAACAATTGGAAAATATTTGGAATAATTTTATCAATCATAATAATTTTAGATTTATAATTTTTTTTAGTAATATCAGTAAGGTCTTTACCAGTATATTTATCTTTCATAGTATCAATTTGCTCAAGTATATTATCTATATCTAAATCGGGTTTTATATTTGGTTTAGGTTCAGGTTCTTTATAATTTTTAATATCTTTGATAATTTCAATCAATGTTCTTTTGTCAATAGTTCTACCACCATATTTATCTAAAAGTTGTTGTTCCATATTTATATATATACAGAGATAATAGTTTATCTTTATATCAAATACAATAAAAAATTTTTTCAATTTTTATTTTTGTTTTAATATATAAATTTAGTCAGTATCGCTGTCAGTATCAGTTTCTTTACTATCATATAAATCTTTCATCCAATTTTTAAAACGGCGTGGTATGGAATAATCTTCATCATCATCTTCATATTCTCCAAGATATTCGTATATTTGAATATACAATACAGAACCTAAAAACTTACTATAATTTTCTGTTAATTTATCGCTATTTGTTGACATACGTATACCTAAATACCGTGTCCACCCAAAATATACTGCTAAAATATAGACTAAAGAAAACACGGTTGATATTATAGTTAAAATAATAATAGTCCTCTTATTCATTTATTAATCAATAAGAGAAAAAATATTTATGAAATCCACAAAGGAATAGATGAAATAATTCTATTGTTTTCATCTATAAAAATACTCCATTTAACACCATTATTTATTTTCCTAACCCACCTCCTTCCACTCAAGAAGATATCTTTACGTTTTTTTGTATATAATAAAGTTCTACATAAAGGACAATTATTCTTAAATTCCAAACATTTATTAATACAATTAACGTGAAATATATGAGAACAATAAGTTATAAAAAACTTATTTGATATATTTTCTAAACAGATGGCGCATTCCATTTATATAATATATAGTTAAAAAAAAGGGGGCACAAAGGCCCCCATAAAAAAAATATTTTTTTGTCAACTTATCCCAGCAGTGATTTAACACGCGGTGGGAGCATTAATAGTGTGGGAGCCCACAAACCAACAAAGATTCCTGCTTGCTGATCTCCAGTAAACCACAACCCCAAACTTCCTACAACACTCAAAAGTGATGCAATTGTTAGTGTTTTTTCCATTTAATATACCTACAGACTCACGCCGAGCCCAAGACCTACAACATGATTTACCGCGATGGCAGGCAGGGAAATACCCTGGCCAAACGCTTTCAAGTTTCAGGCGTCACCCGGGAAAAACTTTACGACATGACCAAGGGCACCCCGGGCACGCGGGTGATGTGGCTCTCCGAACACGATAGCGAAGAAGAAGCCGACATCATTGTCCGGATCCATCTGAAACCAGCACTACGTCTGCGAAACGTTCAGATTGACTTCGAATTCGGCGAACTGGCTATCAAAGGACGAGGATCAAAGGGAAACATCATTACCCGAAACACGGTCGACAGAGTGGTGCGTATTCCCAAGTCTGAACTGGAATAATCCGGACCACTAAGCGCTTTTA
>WLWF01000843.1_pt1 | contig 28071 bp, 26 predicted proteins | sample 6718331 | NCBI WGS metagenome assembly WLWF01 (sample SAMN12718692, study PRJNA515312) | sponge metagenome | isolation source: marine sponge | host: Mycale hentscheli | place: New Zealand: South Island, Marlborough, Capsize Point | collected 2003-05-01
CGTTGCGACCGGAGCTTGGGACGGTGACGGTGCTCAGTGGCGGCACCAGCGATCTCCCGGTCGCTGCAGAAGCGCAGCTGGCCTTGCAGTGGCATGGCATTCAGGCAGAGCTGTTGCTGGATGTGGGGGTTGCCGGGTTGCATCGACTCTTGGATCAACTCCCGAAACTTCAGCAGTCGTCGGTTCTGATTGCTTGCGCTGGTATGGAAGGGGCTCTGCCCACCGTGCTTGCGGGCCTGTTGCCCCAACCGGTGATCGGTGTTCCCGTGTCGGTGGGCTATGGCGTGAGTGCGGGGGGCCGGGCCGCTCTCGATGGAATGCTTGCGAGCTGTGCTCCAGGCCTAGTGGTGGTCAATATCGATAACGGTTACGGAGCCGCCATGGCTGCCTTGCGAATGCTGCAACGACGCGACTGATTGGGGCTCAGATATCGATCAATGTGATGGTGAAGATCCCATCATTTCTGTCGTGCTCGTTGCCACCCTCTAGCAAGTCCTCAAAAGCAAAGCTGCTGCTGCTGAGCAGATCGAAATGGCGGTAGCTGTTGGCATTGGCACTATCAAAAGCAGTGATCAGTAGCCCTTCGCCTGTCTCGACGATGGGGGCATAAAGCTGCCCTGTCTTCAGTTGAATGGTCCCTTTGCTGATGGAGTCAAAATCGGCCTCAATCGGTGCAGTTTTTTGCAAACGTTTTGACCAGGCTTCACTCAGGTAATTGCTATCCCCTGGAGAGAGGCCATCGATGCTTCCGGTGATGTCATCAATGGCATAGAAGAAGAGTTGATTGTTGTAGTCGGCACTTCGGGAAAAGGTGTAGTTCACTGTCGCCGACTGATCATCGAGAGCGGCGGGCAAGAAACGCAAATCAATCAATGCTCCGACCACATCGCTGTTGAAGGGTGATGGGCTCTCCAGAGGACTGCTGGATCCGAAATTCGGATCGCTTCGCTTCACCGTGGACTCGCTCTCCGCGCTGAGCAGATCCCATGTTTGGAGACGATTGAGGCCCAGACGTTCAATCACTGGAGGAAGGTACAGGTCTGGAGACCCCTGCCTACCGTTATTTTCCGCGAGAACCGAGGGATTACCAGTTGTGGGCCAGTAGTAACGGGCCATGACCTGGAATTCACTGGCATTCCTTGGATTGGAGGATCCAGATCCGGTGACCAATGGAGTGGGAAGCCAGTTCTGAGAATTGGACTGTGGAGCCAAACTAGAAAGGCTGAGCTCGATGGATCCATCACTCTCCGTGGAGAGAGTGATGGTGTCACTGGTGTTGCCAGCCAACTGGCTCGAACCGAGCTGGGCCACTGGATTAATCCACCCGAACGACAAGCTGCTGCCAGGCAAACCACTTAGCGAGAGCTCCGTACCGGGGGCGGGATAGCCGGCACCGCCAATTGGAATTCCGTTGGAGGCGTAAACAGATTGATAGTCGGATGACAGCGTAAACAGAAGTTCGTTGCCTACCTCTTCGGCCTTCTCCACGTAGTAGATGGTGTTGGCATTGATGCCGTTTACTTCGATTGAGGAGCCTGTTAGCAGGGCTGTTCCAACGGCGGTGCTTCGATTCCAGTTGCCAGGCTTCGCTGTTCTGAGCCGACCATCCGCGGTGAGCGTGGCTGTGGAGTTGATCGGTGAGAAGGCCGTGTTTCGGATGGCGTTCTCGATCAGAAAAGGCTGGTAGGCGTTACCTGGGTTTGGCTGATAAATCGTGAATGCCCAGAAGCCTTGAGCCGGTGCATAGGTTTCGGTTTGGAGGGGAGGTTGTCCTGCTGTTGCCGGTAGTGCAATCCCGTAATTGAAGGTGCTGGTGAGTGCATTGCCTTCGTTGTCTATTTCCGTAGTGGGGTAAACCGCGTCATCGGGGATGTTGGCGGCACCTCCTTGAACCGCAACACCAGCGCGGACGAGCCATGAACTCCAGGTGTTGGGATAGACACCGATGTTTTCGTTAGTGATATTCCACCCGTTGTTGATTCCCTCGTTGCCTTCGACCAGAGCGGTGGTGGCGGTATCCAGCAGATTGAGGCCGTAGCGGTAGGCCTCCTGGAAGACAATTTTCTCCTGAGCTGTCCAGTTGGATGGCTGAGAAAAACCTGTGTTCAGATTGAGGCCGATCGTTGCGAAGCGCTTGTTCAGGGCAGCCAGTTCTTGCGGCTTTAGAGCAGAGGGTGGCTGGTAGGTCGTGTCGGAGTTTTGCAGGGTGTTCTGGTTGCCGATCCAGATCTGATACGAAGGAGGGGTAAGACTGACGTCGAGTTCGGCAGGGACTGGACTGAGTGCCAGCGCCTTTGAGACCTGCCTGAAGAAGTCGGTGGCTCGGGTTGGAATCTCTCCCCATTGACTGCTGGCGACTTGATTCGAGGTTGGTTGGCTGAGCGGTTTGGCGTAGGGAACGACCCCTGTTTCTTTGAATTCTTTTAGAGATGTGAGCTGAAAACCGCTACCTGGTTCATCTTTTGTGCCGTTGATGAAGGCACGCGTGGCCGTCATCGCATCGGCGTCCAAGGTGTTGGTGTCGATCCGCGCCGTAATCCAGGCCAGCGATGTGTCCACCTGGAGTACCTGCAATCTGGATCCCTGGATGGTGACCTCTTTAATGTTCTTGCCGTAATAGGAGCTGTCAGGCCCTACTAGAAGAATGTTTTTTGGAGACGGAGATTCGCCCTGGGCTTGGGGTGTCGTTCTTGGTCCGAATGATCCGACAGTGTTGATATAGGCATCGAGAACTGCAAGTATGTAATACGAATCATCGGTATTCGTTGGGAGCTGCAGCACCTGCTCCCCGTGATCGCTTTCATCGACCTTCCTGAGGTCGAGCCATGAGGGGATGTAAAGCACCGACGCATTCGGGGCCGGTGAAGAATTTTTATTCAGCCAGCTGGCTGCGAAATCTGGTTTGAAAAGTGAGTTTGCTGGTGCCTGTGTGATGGTGTTCAGGTTGTATAAACGGTAGGTCTGATTCAGCGGGTAAGACCAAATTAGGGCCTCTATGGTGGAGCGAAATATTTCATTCTCAGATGCACTTAAATCTTGTATTCCGCTACTTGCTTTGAAGTCATTGAGCAGGAGCGATATGTTCAGATCGCTGCCATTCGCTGCGATGTAATCGTTGGGCCAGGAGAGGCTGCTCATGAGAGTGGGGATTGAAGGCTAAGGGGCTTTGGAAATCTCGAGAAGTGCTTTGAATCTTTCCAGTAGCAAGCTTGCTATTTACTTTAAAAGCAGTTGTTTTGAGTGCATTCATGTGTTGCCTTGATTGGTCCTTGCATCTTCTGGCTCACCTCTGCGATGGGGCTGCCGTTACATTGAAAAATAGGGCGATGCATTTGCGTGAATGAGTTCACTGGTTTGGATCTCAGTGTTGTGAAGCTAATCTCCAGAGACTAAGCGAGGGGCATTTCAATAAGATGAGATGTTAGGTATTTTTGTCACGCAATATCCCGAGTTGGGGCATTCACAATCTCCGCTTAAGATGTCCTCCAGAAACGCTAGGAATGCATAGGAAAACCCTCCTAAAATCATACAAATTGGATGACTACGCATCGATGGTCGAGAATTGCTTGCTAGCTTGATATAGCAAAATTAGAGGATCTTTTTGGTCTCTTATTTTCTTTTCAGGTTTCAGGTCTCGAGCTGCTAGCGAGGCGAATCAAAGTGTTCGATTTGCTACATCTGAAGGCAAGGGAAATTGCCTATGCGCTGTTTCTTGAGGCAGTGAATGGCGACTAGTGATTGAGTTCTATTTCTCAGGTTGAAGCGATCAAATGTTTGAGGTGAAACAGGATCTGGAGAGGACTGATCATTCATTTCGGGATCAGTGATCTGTCTTTTGGTGCTTAAGCACAACTTGCCTGATCCTGGTCTTTAGGCGGCTTGCTCTTGCGACTTGATGTCGGTTTGGGAATGCTCAGTGCTCCTTTTGCCCAAGCGTGAAAGCTCATCACTGTGCTGGTCGCATTCCACATTGCGGAGATGGCAAACCAGTTCGATCAGGTCGCCTTGATCGAGCTCACCGTTGGTCTGCCACTGCATGGCCCTGGGGTCTAAGCGTGGTGCAGTGGAGGTCAAGGCTCAACACGGTGAGTAGTGATTTAAACCTATTGAGTTGAAACCCTGACCGCTTGTTTGATGTCGCGAAATGGGCGGAAGATTTTCTTAAATCAGACCTCAGAGGTGCTGAAGGTTTGGATAGGCCATCACCAGCTCATCGGCGCTGAGAACGTCGCCGCTTCCATCCGGTTGCCAAATCACCTCAAGAGCCATCAGGTCTGAGGAGGATGTGGAGCCAAGGATGCGCAGCGTTTCGCGCAGGTCTTCACCGCTGTTGGCTTGCTTGAGCTTCACGCTTTGGCGGCTTGCTACGAGCACCGTCACCACGATGAATTCGTTGGTGGCATCGGCATCACCGCTGCTGCTCAATTCCGCGGCATTGCCATTGCGCACCCCGCCCACATTGGTGGTGATTTCAGCGCGCAACTTGCTGCGTTCGGTCATCGACAAACGGTTGAATGTCGACTCTGAAGCGTTGAAGGGAACGCTGCCTGATTCCACGTTGGCGTACACCCAGAGCTCGGGCTGGCGCAGGAGGGCGAGGGTTGTTTCCTGCAGCACCCGCTGCAGACCAGAGGAGGTGCTGGTGTCCGAAGATGCGGCGAGCTGACGCAGATCGGTTTGCAGAGCTTTGGCACTGGCGAGCAGTCCGATCTGCATTTGCAGCATCGACACGGGTCCGGTGGACAGCTCCCGGGGGGCTCGATAACCCCCACCGATCGCAGGGCCGCCACCACCACCGCTGTTGCGCACGGCATTCACCAACACACCCACGATCGCCGCCAGCACTAAGAAGCCAAACAGGCCGCCGCCGCCAAATCCAAAGATCGGGATGATGAACGGAAAGCCCATCCCACCCCCATAGCCGCGGCCATATCCACCGCCTCCGTAGCTACGGCTATATCCCCCACTTCTGGGCATCGACGGGGCACGGAAGCTGCCACCCCCGATCCGACCACCGCGGGCGGCTTCGCTGGGTTGGGGATGAAGGACCAATAGGCCAACAACCAGGACTGGCACCAGCAATCCCGAGAGCCAGCGTCTGATTTGACCAACCTGGGGGCGGAGTTTGGAGGAGGCCAAGACGGCATATCACACTCCGGTAACTCTAGGAACCACCGCCCACGATGGTGACGATCTCGAGGTTGTCACCGTCTTGGACCTGCTGAGCTGCCCAGCGTTCCGGCGTCAGGATCAAGCCGTTGTATTCCACAACAACCAGCCGCGGGTGATGGCCCAGCTGCTGGATCACTTGATCCAGCCTTGCGGCGGATGGATCCAGGCTGTGCCGTTCGCCGTTCACCGTGAATTGTGGCAATTCTTAATACTCCTGTGATTGCAAGGGGTTTGGTTGGTTGCTGTTGTGGTGTCTAGTAACAGTGATAGCAACGGATAGGTCAGACAGTTGGCGCACAGATCGCGCAAGAAATACGGCACTATGACAATCAGTCAGTTGGCACAATGAGTAGAACTACTTATGAGATCAACTCACTAAGTATAAATACTATTGAGAACAGTTGCAATAAGGATGCAGTGAGTAGATCTGTCTAAGCCTCTACCCGCTCAGCCCTCCGGGCTTCGCTCTGCTGTAGCTCTACAAGCCATGGCTAGCAACACATATACCAATAGCACCAGTGCATCACAGCCATGCGCTAGTACATCACCCTCGTTGCAGTTCTATCTGAACTGGTAGGCAGTGATGGCATGGCAGGAAGTAGGCTAACTCCAGTGGCTGCAATCGATAGGGGTAAGCATTCTCTTTATATCTAACACGTACTATTTATTCTCAGAGAGAACTGAAGAGCAACTATTTCCCTGGCGCTGTAGAAACTAGAGCCGTAGTCATTAATAATAATATCTGAACAGGCTGTAGGCAACAATTAATATCTTTAGGGTAAGCCTCATTCACCAGGCCACAGGAGCTGTAGACCATGCCACCGGGGGGTAGCGGGGTCCGTGTATACCGTTAATAGGCTTCAGACAATTTTGTCAAATATTGAAGGGAGGCTTTCTAAGGGCCGTAAATATTACTTAGGGTATAAGTAGGCATAAAGCACCTTAAGACGTCCTACAGAGCCTCCTTAGAACCTCGTCTTTATAAGGGTTCAGATTTTTATGCGAGAATGTGAGACAAACAACCATTAGTTCAGTGCTCAACTATTTAGTCTCAATCATTTTCATAGCAATCTCTATTGCTTTGTTATGGTCTGGACCACAGAACTGGGCAATAGTTCCATTCTTGGTTCTAATGTCTGTTCTATTTTTCAAGAAAAAAGGAAAGGAAGAGTTTTGGAAACCAGGAATGAAACTATTCAATCCACTACTTTGTTTTTACTTTGTTGTTTCGTTTATTCAGGCATTAGACACTGGTGCTGAGTCATCAGTTCTTTGGTGTAACGCAGCATTAGCATTAGTAAGTGCGTATTGTAGTTACTATAACTTCGTAATCAAAGCGAAAAAGGAAGGAAAATAAGGACACTTTCTATGGCGACTTGTCGTCACCTAACAGTCCTAGAAGGACCTACAACAGGTCGTTAGTTATAACAATAGAATCCCACCAGTAACACATTAGAGACCCATTACAGCGTCTTGTAGATGCCTCTCAGCATTCTTCTGCTTACGAGACCGAAGCAGAGTAAGATAAGACCAAAGATACGCACCTAAAATCGAGAAACTAGTTCCTATGAATCCTTTATTTACTTCCGCCTTCCTTGAAGAAGAGGTAAAGCAATGACAGGTTGTTGGGAGTTCCTTTGGAAGTTTTGCATTTCCATATTCATTATTGGACAGGTTATTTACTACCTGTCCTTGCCTCTTCAGGAGAGAGACGACAACCAGCGTATTCAAAACGAGCTAAACAATAAGGTGGAGGTAATGAAATGAAGAAGTTAATTGGTTTTATTGGTACACTTCCATTTTGTATTTTAATGGTTATCTTCTGCGTATGGTTTGATAAGCAAGATTGGAGTGATTGGACCAACTCCTGGAATAAACCCGACCCTATTATAAATGAGTTAAACAATAAGGTAAAGGTAATGAAATGAAGCGATTATCAGTCGTCCTTCTTTTCTTAGGACTAGCGGGTTGTGGAAAGTATCCATCTAGTCAAAAGGCATTAGATGCTTGCACGGAATGGGTAAAAGCGTACGGCGGTAGCTACAAGCACGAAACTATTTACAAACGTCGCGACGGAACAACTAACAACAGCAGAGAAGTTATCACGAAAACTTATCCCTATACAACCCTAGAGCAAATCAAAGCAAACAAAGGCATTCATCAAAAGTCAAAGATAAATAATAAAGATGGGTTCATTATTGAGTCATTAGTAGTTGCTAGACACTGTGAAATAGATGAATCTGAAAAGCAATGGTTAGGTTACGAAAATAAGGCAGTCATAGATATGACCTGGAGAGATAGAGATGGTGCTAGAGGAAAGATGGAAGTAGTTAAACACTTCCGTTACTGAAGAGATCTAAGAACTTCAAACGCGAATCAGTCAGGTTTATTAGGTTCTGTTTGAGGCACTAGAGGTGAATTGCATGGCACCAAAGCAAGGGGGGGTTACGTGAGGGTTTGGAGCAGGGTCCGGCTGGCTGCTTCCGGATCATTGGATCCCATGATCGCGCTCACAACGGCGACGCGCTCAGCGCCAGCAGCGCGAACCGAGCCGATCGTTTCAGCATCGATGCCACCGATGGCAAACCAGGGCACGGTCGCGTGACGACTGGCTTCCGTCACCCAGCTCAGGCCGGCTGGGCTGCGATCGCGTTTGGTCTGGGTGGCGAACACGGGGCCAACGCCGAGATAATCAGCGCCCTCTTGTTGGGCCGCGAGCAGGTGCTCGAGGCGGTGGGTGCTGCGTCCCAGCAAGCGCTCTGGGCCGAGCAGCTGTCTGGCTTCTGAGAGGGGGAGGTCGTCCTGGCCGAGATGGACGCCATCGGCATCCACCAACAGCGCCAGATCGATGCGGTCATTGATGATGAACAGGGCATCAAAGCGCCTGCAAAGGGCTTTGAGGGCTTGCGCTTCCCGCAGGCGTTGTTGGTCATGGCCCTGTTTGCGGCGGTACTGAACCAGGCTGACGCCGGCCAGCAGAGCGGCTTCAACTCCCTGCAGCAACCGCTCCAGATCGTTGTCTCGATCGGGATCCGTGATCAGGCAAAGCTTGGCGGCCTCGAGGCGTTCCTGCCTGTGTTGACGCCCGCAGGCTTCGAGAATGCGCACTTCGAGGTCATAGAGCCCGTAGCGGATCTCGGCGGCGGTGCTGGCCAGGTCTGGATCGAGATTGCGAGCAAATTCCTCCAACACGCGCAGGGCTTCCTGCACCCGGCTGGCATTGGCTTTGACAATCGCTGGGGCAGAGCAACGACTCGCTTGAGCGGGATGGCCTAGGCCGGCGGCAACGTCTGTGGCGCTGGAGCGGGCCCGGCGGTAACGATCGTGATGCTGTTGCCCGAGGCGCTGCCTCCAGTCTTTGAGCGGCACGACGAGATCGTCCCGATCGAGTCCAAAGCGGCACCAGTCTTCAATGACACGCAGCCCTTCCCGTGCGCGATCGAGGTTGGCATCGATCAGCCGCGCCACTCGCAGGTTGGCGTCTGCTTCGACAACCATCGGCTCCATGGCAGTCTGTGAAGGATCGCATGCTCCCCGGCGGCCATGGACAACAGCGGATCCGAGAGCACCATGCACGTGTTGGTTTGGGGAATCATCCTCCTGGGCGGCATTGGTGTGTTCATCGTCTGGGGACTCTCGAATGCTTACCCCGCCGGGGCCTGAAGCCGTTGACGAGCTGCTTCGGCGTCCTGACCGATTTGTGCACTGAGCTCCTCGAGGCCTGAAAAGCGTTGTTGTCCGCGCAGCCGTTCCACCGGCTCCACGACCAGCTCTTGGCCCACCAGTTCGATGCGCCTATCGAGCAGGTGCACCTCAACGGCGGAAGGCGAGTTGGGGTCCACCGTGGGCTGGGGGCCGAGATTCATCACGGCCGGTAAGGCTTCGCCCTTTCTTTCGCTATCTCTCCCTTCGCCATCACGCTGTGTCCAGGCGCGGGCGGCATAGACGCCAAGCCCTGGCAAAAATTTGCGCCCATCCACTTGCAAATTGGCGGTGGGCCAGCCCAAATCGCGACCCAAGCCGCGACCGCGCACCACCGTTCCCCGGAAGCGGTAAGGACGGCCGAGCAGTTCGCTGGCGCTTTGGAGGTCGCCATTCGAGAGCGCTGCGCGAATGCGGCTGCTGCTCATCCGTCCGCCGGCATCCTCCAAAATCGGCAACACCGACACCTGCACCCCAGCGGCTTCCGCTAGGGCCCGCAAGGTGTTGGTGTCGCCCTCACGGCCCCGACCGAATCGGAAGTTGGCCCCCACGGCAATTTGGCGCGCCTTGAGGCAACCGAGCAGCACCTGCTCGACAAAGTCGGCGGCGCTGAGCTGGGCCAGTTGGCGATTGAAGGGCACCAAAACCAGCTGCTGGATGCCGAGGGGCTCGAGGAGCTCGAGCTTTTCCTCTGGGAGATCGAGGCGCAGGCGGGGTTCACCGTGCAGCACTTCGCGTGGATGGGGCCAGAAGCTCACCACCGTGGGAGTGGCCTCAAGGTGGTCCGTTTCGGTCACAGACGCGATCACCCGCCGATGGCCCGCATGCAGGCCATCGAAGCTGCCCAACGCCAGGGTGGTGGGGGTTTTGGCCTGCTGTGGGGAGCAGAGAGGAATCAACGGCGTTGTGCACGGATCTGTGGTTGATGGCAAGTTTGGACGACAGACCTCCTACATCGCATGGCCGATCGGCTCGATCTCCAACTGCTTGCCCTTGGCTTGCGCCGTTCCGCCTGGATCCGCTTTTGGACCCAAACCGGGCTTGGGATTGTGATTTTGGGGGTGTTGACGTTCAACAACATCGGCGGAAGTTTGAGCAGAAACGCCGATAAAGCCTTGGGATTAGGTCCGGGGCTGTCGCTCACCACGCTGTCGTTTTTGGTGTTGCTGTTCAGCCTTTGGCAGGGCTGGTTGGTGGTGCGGCTCGGTCGCGCTCTTGATAGTGGTGCGCGACCAAGTCGGGGGGAGGCGAGCCGCACGATCAAGCGAAGCTTGTTGGCTGATCTGTTGGGCTTGGTGCTCGCTGCTGTTGGGTACCAATCCCTGGCCGGGGCCTTGTTTGTGCAGGCGTCGCAGCAGACGCCAGGCATTGCCATTGGTGCCAGAGGGGCGAGTGAAAACATGGCGATCACCTCCCTGGAAATGCTCTCGGTGCTGAGCAACACCCAGGTGCTGTTTGCCCACGTGATCGGCTTGATTTTTTCGCTGTGGATGCTGCAGAGGATCTACCGAACGAGCTGAGCTACTGATTGAGGTGCAGTTGGGGTAGGGAGGAGAGACCTCCTCGCCAGAAAAGCTCCGGTTGGATGGGGGTGAGCGATGGGGCATTGGCTTGAATTTGGGCCACATCCGTGGGCCAGTCGCGGGGGCCATCACCGCCCGACTCGAAATCTTCGACCGCTTCACCGGCCAACCAGTAGTAGGTGCGTCCGCGGGGGTCGACCCGTGGGCTGAACTGTTCGTCGTAGCGGCGGATCGACAGGCGGGTCCAGCTCAGTTTCCCCATGGCCTCCGGCTTGCAGGGGGGAACGTTGAGATTGAGCAAGAGATTCTCTGGCCAGCGATCGGCCAGGGCTGCTTCAGCCACCTCGATGGCCAAGTTGGCGGCGGCTTGGAATTCTCTCCACTGAAAACAGGCGCTGCTCACGGCCATCGCCGGCAGGCCCTCCAGCGTGCCCTCCATGGCTGCTGCCACGGTTCCGGAGCAAAACACATCGGTGCCGAGGTTGGGGCCGTGGTTGATCCCCGAAAGCACCAGATCGGGCTTTTCAGGTAGCAGCTCAAACAGGGCCAATTTCATGCAATCGGCTGGGGTGCCGCTGCAGGCCCAGGCTTTGATTCCAGGCTCAAACAGTTCATCGGCCCGTTCGGCACGGATGGGGGTTTGAAGGGTGAGGCCGTGGCCGGTGGCGGATCGCTCCTGGTCGGGACAGACCACGGTGACCTCATGCCCGGCCGTTGCGGCCGCTGCCGCCAGGGTGCGGATGCCGTCGGCAAATACGCCGTCGTCGTTGCTGATCAGTATCCGCAGGGGAGCCATCCGAAGGGTTGGTAAGCGTTGGTTGGAACCTAGTCGTGATGGCTGCCTACAGTCATTGCCGCGAAACCAATGCCTTGAGCGCCACGATCTCCCTGCAGCAGCTCACTGATCAGCTCGATGCCCTCGAGGCGGAGGCGGCGGTTGAAATCCAGGCGGCCGCCGATGCCGCTGCCCTCGAGCAGCTTCGGGTGGGCCTGTTGGGCAAGAAGGGGCGGCTGTCAGCCGTGCTCGGGGCGATGGGCAAGCTGCCGGGAGATGAACGGCCGTTGGTGGGCCAGCGCGCCAATGTGCTGAAAACGTTGGTGCAGCAGCTGCTGTCCGAGCGCCTTGAGGCGGTGAACAGTGCTGCGATGGCCACAAGAATTGCAGCGGAAACCCTGGATGTCACAGCGGCTCCGCTGGGCGTGCCGATGGGGCACCGGCATCCGTTGATCACCACCACGGAGGAGATTGTTGATCTGTTCTGCGGCCTTGGGTATCAGGTGGAGGAAGGTCCTGAGGTGGAGACGGATCACCACAACTTCACGGCCTTGAATATTCCGCCTGAGCACCCTGCGCGAGACATGCAGGACACGTTTTATCTGCAAGACAACCTGTTGTTGCGCACCCACACCTCGCCGGTGCAGATCCGACACTTGGAAACCAATCCACCACCGGTGCGGATCGTGGCTCCAGGCCGGGTGTATCGGCGGGATGCGGTGGATGCCACCCATTCGCCTGTGTTTCATCAGGTGGAGGTGCTGGCGATTGATGAAGGCTTGGATTTCAGCCACCTGCGCGGAACGGTGATGCAGTTCCTCAAGGCGTTCTTTGGCGACCTACCGGTGCGCTTTCGCGCCAGTTACTTCCCGTTCACAGAACCCTCGGCGGAGGTGGACGTCCAATGGCGAGGGCGTTGGTTGGAGGTGATGGGGTGCGGAATGGTGGATCCAGCGGTGCTGGAGGGGTTAGGCCTGGACCCCGATCGTTGGAGTGGTTTTGCGGCCGGTTTGGGCGTGGAACGGTTCTGCATGGTGCGTCATGGCATTGACGACATCCGCCGCCTGTACACCAGTGATCTGCGCTTTCTCGATCAGTTTTGATTCGAATTTGATTCGAATTTGATGCGAATTGGAGGCGTCTTTGATTCGAATCGGTCACTTTTGCGCTGAAAACGCTGCCGAGTTAGGCGATTGAGGTGAAACTCCACATGGTTGTCTGAGCCTGCGCCGATGTCTGTTCTTTCGGTGTTCGACGGTTCCTCACGAGCCCTGGAGATCGTTCGGATCGTCTCCCGCCATGAGTGGTCGTTTCTCTCTCAGCTCCTCAACCGAGGCGATGCCTCTGAAACGCGGCTGCCCCTGCCCTCGGTGCTGTGCAACATCCTCACGGAATTGGGCCCCGTTTACGTGAAGCTGGGCCAGCTATTGAGCACACGCCCCGATCTCCTGGGGGACGACTACATCGCGGCGTTGAGCCAATTGCAGGCGGATGTTCCGGCTGTGCCCTGGGAGCAATTGAAACCCCAATTGGAGCAAGAGCTGGGCTGCTCTGTTGACGAGGCCTTCTCAACCTTCGATGAAACGCCGATTGCGGCTGGAAGTGTGGGGCAGGTGTACAGGGCGACCTTGCCGGAGCTGGGTGCCGTGGCGGTGAAGGCCTTGCGGCCCGGGATTGCTGCCCAGGTGGAAGAAGACGGTCGCTTGCTGCGCAAGATTGCCGCCCTTGCTGCAGCCACGTCTCTCGGCAGTTTGTACGACTTTGTCGGGCTTGCCGACCAGGTGCTGGAGGCCTTGGTGCGCGAGCTCGATTTCAGAATTGAGGCCTCCAACACCTTGCGGTTGCAGCGCAGTTTGGAGGAATCAAACTTTGTTCCAAACGGACAGATTCGCCTTCCTCAGGTGGTGAAGTCCTTGTCGGGCCGCAGCGTTTTGGTGCTCGAGTGGATCGAGGGCGCATCGATCCTCAGCCCTGCAGGTCGGGAGGCCCTCGAGGCTGGGCCTGGCTTGGTGGCCACCACCACGGCCCTGCTTGGGGCTTTTGTGCAGCAATACTTCGTGGATGGGTTCTTTCATGCCGATCCCCATCCCGGCAATCTCAAAGTGCTCGCCGATGGCAAGGTGATCCTGCTGGATGCGGGCATGGTGGGTCAGTTTGATCCGCGCACGCGCAGCAACCTGCTGGATCTTGTCTTGGCGCTGATCAATCAGGACGGTGCCCGTGCAACTGATGTGTTGGAGCAAATTGCGCCACCGGCACGGGGGGGAAAAGTGGATCGTCAGCATTTGCAGCGCCAGCTGGATCAGCTGATTGCCCTCAGTTTTTCCAAGCCGTTGGAGGAATTGAATTTCGCCCTGTTCCTCGCCTCCTTGCTGCAGCTGGCGAATCGCTCTGGGTTAAGGGTGCCGGGAACCCTGGGCCTGTTTGTGAAGTCCGTCACCAATTTGGAAGGGGTGGGCAATTCTTTGAACCCGGCCTTCAGTTTCACCGGGGAGATGCAGCCGTTGGTGGCCCAGCTCCTGGCCCGTGCCGTGATGCTGCCTCAAGAACGGCTGATGCAGTTTGGCCTTGATTTACGCAATCTCACGATTGATTCTCCGCGGCAGTTGAGTCAGCTGTTGCGGCGCTTTAGCAGTGATGAATTGGTGTTTGCCATTCAGCTGGAGGGGCTTGACGCCATGCGCGCCAGCTTGGACCGGATGTCGCAACGGGTGTCGTTGGCGATTCTTGTGGCATCGCTGTTGCTGAGTGCCACGGTGATGGCCACCTTGGCCCAACAACCTCTGCTGAGGGATGTCAGCGAGGGGTTATTTGTTGGGGCCACTCTGTTTGGCCTCTGGTTGATCGTGTCGTTGCTGCGTTCGAGTCGTCGATGAGTGCGATCAGGACAAGCCCATCAGCCAGGGGTATTTGAGTCCAAAGAGATCCAGTTGATCCATCACGCGTTTGTTGATGGTGCGCCCGAGCACAACCTGCGGTTCGTCGGCGCGAATCGGGATCACAGGGTGTGGAAGGGCCTGAGATGGCGTTGTTCCCGAGATGATCTTGCGTCTGAGCAGTGAATTTCCGGCTTCTAAACCACAGACATAGGCACGCTCCTGGCAGAGCCCTTTGGCGCCGAATTCCCGATCTCCCATTCGCACCCAGTCGCCCGCGCAGACGATCGAGGCCACGGAGGTTTCCAGGGGTGGACGCTGCTGGAAACTTCCCGGGGAAAACAGCGACACCGACCCCGGATAACGCCGCACCTCCTGATCCACCACCTGGGCTGTGCGGAAGGCCGGCTGCACCATCGGCAACAACTCCTGCATCAGGGAATCGACAATCTCCTGATCGCTTTGTGCGGCCATCGCCGAGGCGTTATAAAAATCGCTTGCAACCACAGACCCTTGCACGGGATCAGCACCCCAGAGCTCCTGCTGACTGTCCGCTTGCAGCTGATCCAGCATGAAGAAGGTGGCGCCGGATCCTTGAAGGGCCGGAAAACGCGACAACACATTGGCGGGATCGGCAACCGGCACCTTGCGATCAAGCCACAAGCGCACGGACACCACATCAATGGCGTTGAGATGGCCGGCTTGCACCAGCTCCGGGGACAGAGCCGCGCACTCCGGTGAGTTGGCCATCAGCGCCCCCATCCCCTTGGCGCCCACCGCCAGCACCACGGCATCCACAGCCTTGATCACAGCGCTGCGGCCCGTGCTGACCGAGAGGGTCTCCACCGAGGTCACCGATGTGCCATTGGGGGAGACGTTCAGCCGTGATGCCAACGTTCCGCCGAGGACTTCCAGATGATGTTGGTGGCGCAAGCGCTGACTGAGTGGAGCCAACAGTTGCTCTGCGATGCTCTTGCGCTTGATCCAGCGCACATCAAAAGAATCCTGATGGGCCAAGGCGTAGTAGTACAGCAACTCCATCGTCACCGCCGCTGAGAGCTCTTCCGGTGGCTTGAACAGCCCCACCAGCAGGATTGGCCGCAGGAACTCATTGATCATCCGATCGCTGATCCGCAACTGCTTGAACAGCGTGAGGGCATCGATGCCGTCGTACTGCTGGTACACCGCGTCGTTGCGGTTTAAATCGAGCATGGCGACCAGCAGCCCGGCGATGCTGAGTCGATCGGCGACCGGCAACCGCTTGAAGTTGTTGAAGGTGGCGAAGGCCTGGCCCAGAGGGCTGGGTAGCTGAGGGCCATCACCAAACACCGGCGCTGTGGCTTCTAAGCCATCGGGAGACCAGAAGGCGCTGGTGGTGAATTCGGTGAAAATCTCGCCGAGCTGGAGCTCTTCCGTGAGGGCGTTGATGTTGGGATAGTCCTTCCAAAATCCCCGCGTCCCGGCCTCGAAGGGTTTGCCGCTTGGGGTGGTGAGCGGCGTGCTGCCGGTTGGATCCTTTACCCCGTCGATCAGGGTCACGCGCACCCCGGCCTGGCAGAGGGATTTGGCGGCGCCCCAGCCAGCCCATCCCGCTCCGATCACAACCACATGGGACGGGGTGTTGCTTGGCATCGCTTGGGCTCGCCTCAGGGGGTGACTGGAACGCTACGCAGGGCCGGCTCTAAGGGGAGGTGCTGAGGGGAGGGGCTGGATTCAAAAAACAACCCGACGCTGCTGGGCGCCGATTTTTCTCATAAAGTGATGCCGTTCTTTTGAAGCGCGATCGGTGCCCAGGGTCGGACTGATCGTGAATGACGGGAAGTCACTTGCCGTTGAGACCGCTCAAACGATTCAGGAGCGGCTGGAACTCGCCGGCCACGAGGTGGTGCGGGCCAGCAGTTCTGGAGGAATGGTGGGTTTCGCCAACCCAGACCAGCACCTGCGCATGCTCGGGTACAACGCCTGTGTGCCGGAGGGATTTGATGCCTCGATGGTGCTGGCGATTGTGTTGGGAGGCGATGGCACCGTGCTGTCAGCAGCCCGCCAAACAGCACCGATTGGGGTGCCGATTTTAACGATCAACACCGGTCATCTCGGCTTTCTGGCGGAGGCTTACCTCGGTGATCTCGACAAGGCGCTCGAGCAGATTCTCACCGAGCGCTGGACGATCGAAGAGCGCGCCAACATGGTCGTGAGTGTGATGCGCGGTGACCAAAGGCGCTGGGAAGCCCTGTCTCTCAACGAGATGGCGTTGCACCGTGAGCCGCTCACCAGCATGTGTCATTTCGAAATTGCGATCGGCCGGCATGCGCCCGTGGATATCTCTGCCGATGGGGTGATCCTGTCGACGCCCACGGGATCGACGGCCTATGCCCTGAGTGCTGGCGGCCCTGTGATCACCCCCGATTGTCCGGTGTTGCAGCTCACCCCCATCGCCGCCCATTCCCTGGCTTCGAGGGCGCTCGTTTTTAGCGATCAGGAACCGGTCACGGTGTTTCCGGCCACGCCGGAGCGGCTGATGATGGTGGTGGATGGCAGTGCTGGCTGTTACGTCTGGCCTGAAGACAGGGTGTTGATCCGGCGGAGTGATCATCCCGTGCGCTTTGTGCGCCTGTCGGACCATGAGTTTTTCCAGGTGTTGCGCAACAAGTTGGGTTGGGGCTTGCCCCATGTGGCGAAGCCTGATCGTCCATGAACGATCAGGGGGTGTTGTTGTTGGTTGGTGCTGAGGCCCTGCACCTCCAGGATCGCCTCGAGGCCTCCGGTTACACAGCTCTGGCGTGGGAGTCGGGGGATGGGGCCGTGGCGACGGCTGGCCAGCCGCCGATGGCTGCGATTGTGTCGCCGGGCCAGCTGCCTCAGGTGGGGCAGCTCCGCCAGTGGTTTGGAGCGCTGCCGATTTTGTTGGGTGTGAGCGAAGACAGCATTGAGGCGCGAGAGCTCTGCTTCAGTTCCGGGGCGGATGATTTCTGGTTGTCCAGCAGTGCACCGAGCGATCTCTTGCAACGGGTGCGTCTCCATCTCTCGCTTCAGAAGCGCAGGGAAGAGCTCTGCTCCGTGATCGTGGTGGCTGATTTGCAGCTTGACGTCAGCAGCGGTTTGGTGCGTCGTGGCACCCGCTCCATCGGCTTAACGGAGCGCGAATCGTCGTTGATGCTGTTGCTGTTCAAGCAGCGGGGCAAGGTGGTGAGTCGTGAGCAAATCTTGCGAGAGGTTTGGAACGATGAGCAGGGGGTGTCGAGCAATGTGGTGGAGGTGTACATCCGCTATTTGCGTCAGAAGCTCGAAGAGGGTGGAGACACCCGCTTGATTCACACCATTCGTGGCCGTGGTTATTGCCTGAACCATGGCGTTCCTTTCCTGAAGAGCTCCTGATGGATGTATCTCCCCCCCAGCAATTGCCCCTTGAGGCGCAATGGTGCGTTCGCGACAACACCTGTGTGCTCTTGGAAGTGGCGGATCAGCCCCAGGAGCAACGGCTGGGTTTGATGCAGCGCCCGGCCTTGCCACCCCTGAGGGGAATGTGGTTTCCGTTTAAGCCGGCACGGCCGTTGCGCTTTTGGATGCTCAACACGCTTGCGCCCCTCGACATGGTGTTTGTGCACCAAGGCGAGGTGATCGCGATTGAGGCTGAGGTGCCCACTTGTTCTGCCTTGCCCTGCAAGAGCTTTGGGCCGATGGCTGATGCGGACGGCGTGATTGAGCTAGGGGCAGGGGAGGCGAAGCGCCTGGACCTTGCGATTGGAGACGCGGTTGTGATCGAACCGATCGCCCCTGTTGCCCCAGCGCAAAACTTTGATTAGACACGTCCTAGTGTCATGGGCGGCACGCCTAAGTAACGCTTGCGTGCCTAGCTGAAGAATCCTTTGGATTGGAGCCACAGCCCAACAGCGAGTAGGGGGCCAACGCCTGCGATAAACAAAGTGATCTTGAGGCGAAGGGGTGACACCTGCGGTTTGCTTTCTCGAATCGACATCCTGACCACCTTTAAAGGGCATGATTCTGCTCCTTTTTCGTTCGATCGCGTCAGGCTCAGTCCTGCCGAGGAGCGCTTCCCTTGAGGATCAACACCGGATTCATGGGGGCAAGCCGGGTGCCATCGGCCAGGGGTTGGCCTCGCCAGGCTTGCTGCTGACTCACTTTCAGCGTGTACTCGGCGGCTTCGAGCACGGGTCGCAGCTCCGCCAAGGCTTCGAGCGTGGCCAGGGGGATCACCACTTCACCCTTGGGGGCCATGCACTGGATCACCCTCTCCAGCAGGGATCGACGTTTGCGGCCACCGCCACCAATCAGCACCCGGTCGGGGGCGGCTAAGTCTGCCGGGAGATTGCTGAGTTCTTCCATGGCATCCCCCTCCAGCACTGCAGCGGGTTGAACACCGAGGCGTGCGGCGTTCGCCGCGATCAATGCGGACCCACCGCTGCGCTGCTCAATGCAAAGCAATTGCAATTGGGGCCGCAGCCGCAGCGCTTCGAGGCCAACGCTGCCGGTGCCAGCACCCAGATCCCAGAGCACGCCCCGCTCAGGAAGGTTGAGCTCAGCGAGCAATTGGATCCTCACCTCCCGTTTGGTCATCAAGCCAGGTCGGTCGGCGTGTTGCAGAAACACACCATCCTCCAGGCCAAACAGTGGCAGTTGATCGGCGGGTGGCGCTGCTTGATCTTCCGCAAGCAACACCACCAGATGCAGGGGGTGCAAATCGCTAGGCGTGGCTTGGGATGGGTGGAGCCGTTGCACGCGCTCACTGCTGTGGCCAAGCGATTCGCATAGCCAGAGGGCATAGGCCGATTCCAGGCCGCTGCAGCGCAAGCTTTGGCGGACCTCGTCCACGCCACCCCGACTGGGATCGGTGAGCACGGCCAAGGCGCTGGGACGTTGCTGCAAGCGCTGCGCTAAGGGCGCCGGGTCACGGCCATGCAAGCTGATCCACTGTGCGTTCTGCCAGGGATGCCCCAGGCGCGCAAACGCCAGTTGCAAGGACGAGGGGCCTGGATGAAAGCGCAGACGTTCGCGTCCCAGGCGCTCGATCAAGATCCGGCCGATGCCGAACCACAGCGGATCACCGCTGGCCAGCACCACCGCCCGCTGATCGCTGCCAAGGGCAAGCAACGCTTCGCTGAGAGCGATGGGATTGTCACTGGCGATGCAACGCTGGCCTGCTGGGCACGCAGACCATTGCTGCAGTGCGGGGAGCAACCGTTTGGGGGCTGCCACCAGGTGCGCCTGCTCCACCAAGCGTTGAGCTCCGGGTGGGAGCGAGCCGGGAGCACCGGCGTCGGTGCCGATCACATCGATCATCAGGCCATTGTGCAGGGTTCAACACAACGTCCTTTCGTTCCCGACGTTTGCTCCCGATTGTGCTCAGTGGAAGACTTGAGCGAGGGAACGGCCGGACAAACCATGGCGGCGTGATTAGGACGTTGAAAGCAAAGAAAGAGCTCATGGCACAAGGTATTGGTTCAATTTCAGGGCGCTTGGTTGGTTTCACGTCTGCAATGAGCCTTGGACTGCTCTCTGTTGCCGTGCTCCCTGCCGCGAAAGCACAAGCGGTTGCACCCTCGAACACCTGTCCTGAGCCCGCTGTTGTTGTTCAGAGTGATGCGGTCGTTCCTGTCACGAAGGCAAACTATGCGGCGGCTGAAACACAGACCGTGTTTGCCAAGTACATCGCCAACGTTGCCAAGGCAAGCTGCAGTGGCGGTATGGGTGTGCTGTTGAACGACAGCAAAGCAGCAGATCCAAAGGATCGAACGGTGATTCGCATCAATTTCGATACCTTGTATTCATGGTTGATTTTGGATCTCAATGATCCGGCCACAATCACGCTTCCTGAAACAGGTGGTCGTTATCAAAGCGCCATGATTGTGGATGATCAGGGATATACATCTGTCTATAAGAACCCTGGTGATTATGAATTAACCAAGGAGAATGTTGGCAGTCGCAATGCCTTGGTAGGGTTCCGCACCGGCGTCAATATGAATGATCCAGAAGACCTTGCCAAGGCTCGGGATTTGCAGAAGAAATTAAAGGTGAGCCAGGCAAATCGTGGTGTCTTTGTGCAGCCCAATCGATGGAACCTTGAGGACATGCTTGCCTTGCGCGCTGCTTACAATCAAGAACGGAATGAGCAAGGTGTGAAGTCTGAAAATCTCTATGGCCGTAAGGGCGTTATTTCTCCCGAGCAAAACAATATGGGCGTTGCGGTGGGGATTGGAGGGTTGCCAAAAGAAGGAGCTGTGTATCTCTTCTATACCCCGGCTTCGGATGAGGCTCAAACGCTCACTCTCAAAGATGTTCCCAATGGAAGCAATGCATTCTGGTCTTTAACTGTTTACGACAAGGATGGCTTCCCTGTTGGTGACAATTACAACGTCAACAGTGCCTTCGTAACAGCGAATGATCAAGGTGAGGTGGTGCTGAATTTTGGTGGTGACTCCAGTCAGGAGAATTACCTTGGTATTTACCCAGGTTGGAATGCAACCTTGAGGATTTACAACCCCACACCTGCTTATTTTGATGGCTCCTGGACGCGTCCGGAGCTACAGGTGAAGTGATCGCTTGAGTTGTGGATTGCAGGCATCCATCAGCGCACAGTTGGTGCGCTGATAATGAATCTTGCAATCTTGGGCGTCTAAATGATCCCAATCGTGCATGAAAGATCAAACTTTCTGGTTGTGCTTGAGGCTTCAACTGAACCCATGGCTATCACTTACATAAATGGATGAGATCTCAATGGCGTTTCGTACGCTCAAGCGTCATGGCAGAAGCCTCGTGGTGGCTTCTGCTCTAGGGGCTGGCCTTTTGGCTGGCTTCCATGGCAAAGCCGATGGCGTGCATCCGCATACGCAGGGGAAAGCCTGTCCGGAAGCGGCGATTGAGACCACAGCCACTGTGGTCACACCGGTGACCAAGGCCAATTACGCCGTCGCTGAGACGGAGGTAATCCTGGAGGATTACGTTCGCAAGATTGCCAAGGGGACGTGTGGCGCGGGTGTTGGAGAGTTTCTGCACCTCAGTCAGGCCATGGATCCAGCGGATCGGACAATCCTGAGGCCCAATTTCGATACGTTGTATTCGTTTGCCGTGCTGGATCTTGACAGCCCTGCAACGGTTGTCTTGCCTGAAACGGACCGCTACCAAATCCTTGAAGTGGTGGATGAGGAGCATTGGATTCCGGTTGTTAGTGATAAGCCCGGTCGTTACGAGTTGACGAAGGAGGCCATAGGTAGTCGCTATGTGTTCGCATTTGTGCGCACACAGGTGAACATGCAGGATCCTGCTGATTTGCAAGCTGCCGCTGCTGTTCAAAAACAAATTGGCTTGGAGCAGGCCAACAAAGGTGAATTTATCTCTAACCATCGTTATGACATGCAGGAGATTCTCGATCTGCGTGCTGATTACAACAGTCGCCGTGAACCTGAGGGTGTGACCTCGGAGAATGCATTCGGCAAAAGGGGAGAGATCAGCGATGAGCTGCGTAATTTCGGCGTTGCCGTGGGTTGGGGTGGATTGCCTAAGCAAGGAGCTGTGTATCCCTTCCCCAAGATTGTTGACTCCATCGAGCCTCATACTCTTGTGATGAAGGATGTGCCGAATGATCCTCGGGCTTTCTGGTCCGTCACGGTGTATGACGCCAAAGGTTTTTCAACCGGTGAGAAGTACAACATCAACAGTGCTTTTGCGAAGGCCAATGAAAAAGGTGAATATGTTATTCATCTAGGCGGAGATAAGAATCAGGATAATTACCTTGATATTTATCCTGGTTGGAATGTGGCCATTCGCGTTTACTCTCCAACAGAATCGTATTTCGATGGTAGTTGGACGCCACCTCAGTTTCAGCCCGTTCAATGAGTGTAAAGCCCGGGTTTTAACCCGGGCTTTTTTTAATCAAGTTGTGCCCAAGGATGAGCGGTGTTTGCAGTGGAGCTGCCTCAAAGCTGAGGCTGGCTCTGATGGATGCAGCCAAGCATGCTGAGGACCATGATCAAGAGGCTGGTCCCATTCGGGCAAACGTTGAATTTCTATTGTTCTGCGTCCTGCAGCTATTCCTAGACAGGGATTGAACAGGATCTCTTGTTAATTGGGTATGGCAGGCATTTCCAGCAAGCTGCGCAGGCACACATCTGCTTTGCTGCTTTCATCTTTAGCGGTAGCCGCAGTTAGCGCATCGGATCGTGCCGTGAATGCGCAACAGTCTCAGGTGAGTGAGCGCTACACCACTCCCATCCCTGAGGAGATTTTCACTCCAGACGTTGTCAACACAAGCGCTGGAACATTTCGGTTCTTCGATGGGATGCCTGATGAGGCAACGGTTCGAACAAGCTTCGACAATCTTAAATTCATCCGTGGTTATGAAACTTTTCTGACTTTGATGCCCGCAGCAAGCATCGAAATGCTGCGCCATGGTCATGCGGAAGTGGGCGTGGATGATCACACCAAGGTGGCCTTGATGTCTCCCTTGTATTCGAACCCCCTGTTCCTTACAGGCAATACGGATACGATTTACGGTTCAACATTTTTCAACCTTCAGGACACTGGTCCGATGGTGATCGAAATCCCCGCTGGACTTGGTCCAGGCACGATCAACGATGCCTTCTTTCGCTTTGTGGCTGATACGGGGGCTCCGGGGCCTGACAAGGGGAAAGGGGGTAAATATTTGATTTTGGGGCCTGATGATACTCAGCCAAGCAATGTTGGTGATTATTTTGTGTTTCGCTCTCCAACCTATTCAAACTGGTTGATTCTCAGGGCGTTCCTTGATTCCAATGGGAAACCTGATAAGGCTATCGCGAATTACGAAAATGGATTGCGTCTTTATCCCTACTCGCAAAAAGACAACCCACCTCAGATGAGCTTTATTAAAGTTGGCGAAAAGGTGTTCAATACTGTTCACGCCAACAATTTTGAGTTTTTCAATGAGCTCAACACGGTGATCCAACGTGAGCCCATTGCCTTCTTGGATCCTGAGCTGAGGGGATTGGCCTCTTCGATTGGTCTTGAAAAAGGCAAACCTTTTGCGCCCTCTCCACAGGATCGAGAGGTTTTAGAGGAAGCCATTCAAGTGGGCGTGGCTTATGTCCGTTCTGATATGGGTAAGCCTCGTAATCAAGATGTTTATTTCTATCCAGGCAAGCAATGGTTCACTCCGTTTGGCGGTGGGAGTTACGAGTGGCTTGTTGATGGTGGCAAAGGTGGTCGTAACCTAGATGCTCGCAATAATTTCTTTTGGGGTTACACCGTCAACACGCCAGCCATGGTGCTGAAAATGGTGGGTGTTGGCTCCCAGTACGGAGTCGTGGCCACCGACTCCAATGGCACTTACCTCGATGGAAGTAAGACATACAAATTCACCATTGATAAAGATGTTCCTGCGAAGGATTTTTGGTCAATGGTTGTCTATGACCCGCAGACCCGCTCTGAACTGCAAACGGGTCAACTTCTTCCAAGTAAAAATAGCGTCCGAAATCAAGAGATGAAAACGAATGCTGACGGAAGCATTGATCTGTATTTCGGTCCTACAGCGCCTGCAGGGCAAGAAGCCAATTGGATCGAAACCGCACCTGGCAAGGGTTGGTTTGCCATCTTCCGCCTCTACGGTCCGCTGCAACCTTGGTTCGATAAAACCTGGCAACTGAACGACATTCAGCCTCTTGGTTGAGGTCTGAACTGCTCAATTTTTCTCTTTATCCTCAACCATGTCTGTAATCACTCGTTTTCCATCTGCTGTACTTTCAGCTTTGTTCTTGGCGTGTAGCGGTTCTGCGCTTCATGCCGCTGATGTTGCGCCAAAGGGCTACAACACGCCTATTCCTGTCGATGTTCTGACGCCAGACACGGTAAAGACTCGGCTTGGAACGTTTAAGTATTTTGATGGTTTTCCTGATGACGAGACGATGCGAAAAGCACGGCGTCAGGTGGATCTTGGCCGCGGTGTGCAAACGTTCCTCAATTTCATGCCCGCAGCTTCCCTGGAGATGCTGTATGTGGGCCATCGTGATGGCTATGGCCTGAAGCCGAATCGAGACATCGGCATCTTTGATGAGTTGATGAGTGCTAAGTCCCTTTGGCTCACGGGAAACACTGATACGGTGTACGCCTCAGCTTTTCTCGATCTCAGCGATGGTCCGGTCGTTGTGGAGGTTCCACCTGGTACGGGGCCTGGAACGGTAAACGATGCTTTTTTCCGCTTTGTGGTGGATATGGGAGGCCCTGGTCCTGACAAGGGCAAGGGAGGTAAGTATCTGATTCTTGGCCCTGGTCATCAGGAGCCTGCATCGACCGATGGCTTTTTCGTTGCCAGGACCCCGAGCATCATCAATTGGCTGATTCTTCGTGGTTTTCTGGATGATCAAGGCCAGCCAGATACGGCTCGCGATAGCTTTAAAAATGGCTTGAAGGTGTATCCCTATGCGATGCGGGCTAATCCTCAGGCCAACTCTTTCAAAAATCTCACTGACTGGACCGTCAACACGATTCATGCCAACAATTTTAGGTTCTATGAGGAACTCAATGAGGTGATTCAGCGCGAGCCCTCTGAGATGTTCTCTCCAGAGCTTCTAGGGATGGCGTCAGCGATTGGAATTCAAAAAGGAAAACCATTTGCCCCGAATGCAGAGCAAAAAGCACTGCTTACAGAATCAGTAGCGATTGGTAATGCCACGGCTCGTTCGATCCTCTTTTCTCCTCAGGATCCCAAGGCTTATATCTATCCAGCTAAAGCTGGTTACTGGCAAACAGGCTTTCCAGGAGGGAGCCACGAGTATCTCGTGGACAAAGGAAATGGTGGGCGCGATATGGATGGCCGCACTCTGTTCTTCTATCTCGCCACGGTGAATACACCGGCAATGGCCCTCGAGCTCCCAGGTGTGGGGTCGCAATACGCGTTTACCTCCCGGGATGGGACTGGCGCTTACCTTGATGGAGCCAACACCTACAAACTCACAGTTCCCGCCAATGTTCCGGCGAGACGTTTCTGGTCATTTGTCGTCTATGACCCCCAGACCCGTTCGATGTTGCAAAGCAAGGAATCACCCTATCCAAGCAAAAACAACAAACGCAATCAGGACATGGTGAGCAACGCTGATGGCAGCGTTGACCTCTATTTCGGGCCAGAGCCTCCCGCAGGTCAGGAGGCGAATTGGGTGAAAACCGTTCCTGGTAAAGGTTGGTTTGGAATCTTTCGTTTGTATGGACCTGAGCAAGCTTGGTTCGACCGGACCTGGACGCTGGGTCCGATCGACAAGCTCTAAGCGAGCTTGATTCCCATGTCTACGTCAGGAGCCAAGGTTTTGGTTCCTGACCTTGTTGCGAAGAAAGACAAGAAAGACAAGAAAGGCAAGGAAGACAAGGAAGGCAACAAGGCGACCTACGGGGTGGTCTGGTCTGACTTTTTCTCCCTTTGGTGGATTCCCAGGTTCCGGCTGACAGGTCCTCAGCCCGTTTAGATGTATCACCAAGAAGAGAGATTGCACCCCATAGTGCAGGTCAGCGAATGAAATGCTTTCATCGCTGAAATTCTTTTAGATTGTTTTATCGATTGCTCTTTGCATTGTTTGTTTCATTGTCCTGGTCCCGTGCGTGCGCAATCCATGGGTTGTCTTGGGAAGATGTTTCTTTCGTCTCTAAAGTTGAATTGATTAATATGCTTTAAGTGCTCTGATGGCTGCCAAGACTTCATACGATGTTGTGATCATCGGCGGTGGATTTGCTGGTGTTACTGCGGCACGAGATCTTCAGAAGAGAGGGCTGAGCACGATTGTGCTCGAGGCTCGAGATCGCTTAGGCGGTCGCACCTTTTATGAGGAGCGCAATGGCTTTCACGTTGAACTTGGCGGCACATGGATTCACTGGACCCAGCCGTTTGTCTGGGCAGAGAAAGAGCGTTATGGGCTTGAGGTTCAGGAAACACCAGGATGTGTTGCTGAGCGCATCGCGATCAAGATGGAGGGAACGGTTCAGGACCTGCAGGAGGCCCAGCTGGGTGAATTCGTTGAAGGTTTTGAGCGTTTCTTTGCCGAATCAAAGGGGGTGTGGGAGCGCCCCTATGACATTCACCACTGCTGGGATGCCGTGTGTGAACGGGATGGGATGTCCGTTGCTGACCGTCTCCATGCTCTCGATCTAACGCCTTTGCAGCGCACCAGCATTGGCGGGTTTTTGGAGATTCTTTCCATGAATCAACCGCAGAATGCCTCCTATGTGGAGATGATGCGCACCTGGTCACTGACCGGTTGGAATTACCCGTTGTTTAACGACACGGCCGCCCGTTACAAGTTGACCAAGGGGACCGGTGCACTCGTGGAGGCGATCAGTCGTGATGGTGGTTTCGAGGTGGCACTCAACACGCCTGTCCGCTCCGTTCAACACAGCAGCGATGGCGTGAGCGTCATCACGGAGTCTGGAGAACAGCTGATGGCACAGCGTGCGGTGGTGACCGTTCCTTTGAATGTGCTCCACAGCGTGGAGTTTGAACCGCCCCTTTCTGAGGTGAAGCTCGAGGCCTCGAAGCTCAAGCATGTCGGGGGTGGCTGCAAGGTGTTTTTTGAAGTGGAAGGCGACCCCGGTGCGGTGATGACCCTGTCCCGTTCTACGGATTCACCCCTGATTGGAAGCTTCACCTACAAGCGTGGTGAGAAGCACTCGGTGCTCGCTGGCTTCAGCCTTGAACCGGACGCTCTGGAGAAGTCGGTCGCTGAGTGGCAGCTCGTTTTGGAGGAATTCATTCCGGGGATCAAGCTGCTCTCCACCTTTGGTCACGACTGGGGTGGTGACGATCTCTCCAGAGGCAGTTGGTGCACCTATCGCCCTGGGACGGTTACTCGATTCACCGACGAACTACCACGCCAAGAAGGTCATCTTTTCTTTGCCTCTGGTGACCATGCTCAGGGTTGGCGTGGGTTCATCGAGGGAGCGATTGCTAGTGGCTCGCGCACAGCCGTTCAAGTGGCTGAGACTCTCAGCGCTTGAACGGCAAGAGCACCCTCAACGATCAGTCGAAGAGCCAACGCAGGCCCAAGTTCACGCCGCTTTGATCCACGCTGTAGGCGTTGCCACTGCCTCCGGTGTAATCAAGCCCGAAATACTTGTAGGAGAGGGAGATTTGGGCTGAGTTTCCCAGGGCGTAGGCAATGCCTGCCTGCGCCGTTCCGCTGAGATCCTGCTCTCCGCTCAAGCCGAACCCGCCGGCATCCAGGTAGGCAAAAGCCTGCCAGTCTTCGCTGATGGCATAGGTGCCGAAGGCACCGATCAGCGGTTGCACCCAGGTGTTGCCGAAGCTTTCGCTCGAGGCTCTTTCCAATTTGCGTGTGTTTTCACGGCTCACCCGCCGTCCCTCCACGGTGACGCTGGACTCATTGCGAGCGGACCAGCTGGTGTTGATGTTGGCATCGATCACTCTCGCTCCAAGCAGGCCAAGGAAGCTGCTGCTCCCTTTTTCCATCCGTGGTTTTTGAATCGCGCCTGCCCGATAGCGGAAGGCCAGATCCACGATGGTCTGATTGGAATCAACATCAACATCGAGATCTCCCTTAACGCGAATCGTGCGCTGTCTCAGGGCGGATGGAAGACCCCGTTGATTGCGTAGCGGGTTCGTTACTTCTTTGAAGAAGGATTTGGATCCGCCGTCGGACTGGCTCCCATGATTGACACCGGCCATGAAACCGAATCGGCCATATTCAACTTGTGCCTTAAAAGTGAGCACTTCATCGAGTGTATTGATGACGTCCGAGAGGGATTGTTCGGTGTTGTTTGTATTTCCGTTAATGGTGGTTGAGCTGTAAGTCGTTGGCACCAAAAATGCATACAGATCTAGATAAACCCGCCAACTATCTTCCTCGTCTTGTTCTTGGTCGACTTGAGTCTCTTCATCATTCGCCTGACTGAGCACGAGGGGGGCCATTTCTTCGGTTTCGCTGATATCAACACTGGCGCTGGTGGCTAACTCGGTCTCAATCTGAGTTTCACTGTTATCACCAATGTCTGCTGCTTGGATTGGTCTCGTCACTGCATCCATGCACAACGTGCT
>WLWF01000844.1_pt1 | contig 28066 bp, 30 predicted proteins | sample 6718331 | NCBI WGS metagenome assembly WLWF01 (sample SAMN12718692, study PRJNA515312) | sponge metagenome | isolation source: marine sponge | host: Mycale hentscheli | place: New Zealand: South Island, Marlborough, Capsize Point | collected 2003-05-01
AGCGTTGCATCGGGATGTTTGCCCCCCAGTTGAGCCAACGCCTTGAGCTGCTTTCCGCTGTAGAGGGCCTGACGATGCCCACGCGGTCGGGGAGCGGTCTGTCCGGTTTCGTTGAAACGAGAGAGCCAACGCTGAAACGTTCTAAGATCTACACGATAAGAAGATGCGATATCGGCCTGGGAACCTTTGCCCATTTTGTAGGCATCTATCGCACGCCGCCGGATTTCTGCTGTTGCTATACTCATGTCATGGAGTATAGATCTTCTAGCGAGGCATTTCAATCGTTAAATGTTCTAAAGGAAAAATTAAATGACAAACAAAACAAGGATTAGTTCTGACTGCGAAGCGGTCGGCGACTAATCCCTGGTTCAAGAAGCTGTGGGGTCTACAGGCGCTAATGGAACGGAGGCTTTATAGTGAGAATCGCGCTCGAACTTTGCCACCTGGACCTCCAATCCCGTTTGAGTGTATGGGAGAAGAAGAGCTTGATCCCGCTATAGGAGATGCGTAGGGTATTTTAGTTCCTTTTTACAGTATACAGTATAGCCAATATTCGCGTAGTTCCTCCTCGGTGATATCATCCAGGACTTTGCAGCAGAAGTTTTGTATCATAATGTTGAATGTTTAGACTTGACCCTCTGGCCCCATGTTTTGAGCATAAAATAGATCATAAAGGTTTTGAAACATTGATAAAATGGCTCAGATTATTCGCCTCATCATACTCATAGCTAATCGTGGCTTGATTATTATAGTTTACGCCTGAAAGGCGGTGCTGCTCATCATAAGAGTAGGTGACTGTCCCAGCTTTTAGGCTTCCGCTCCAACACATTACCAATCCTATAACGGCTATACTGATTACAATTTTTGATAGCTTCATTTTTTTAGTTCCTCCACAATAAAGGCCGGTCCTTTTTTCACATTGAATACTTACAGTCTGCCCCTGCTGCTCTTCTTGGTCTCAAGAAGGATCTCCTTTGATTTTTCGTCAAATGTATCTAAATCCTCCTCGCGATAAATGCATATTGTAATTTCACGCTGAAGATCAGCACTGCTGATATGAGCATGATTTCCGCGAGGCTTATCCATCACTCTTTTCAAATCATCGTATATTTCTTTCGCCTCTGCAGGTGTTAAATATAAAGTAACGTTATCAATTACTTTTTCATTATCGGGATCATATATGTGCATGGTAGTATACCTTTATAGATTAGGAATGTCGTTCGGATATATTGGCCCTGATTTTATCCATTGCCCATTCTGCAGAACTTCTATATGTCCGTGCGGATTCTGATGAGGATTAGGTCGATTGATATCAAAGCGGATTCGCTGTGTACTATCTTTCGACAAAAAAAACTTTATCGCTAGACTTGTTCACTATCGTTTTTGCATCTGCGCCAAGCCACGCGGCCATCTCGTCTGCCATCCCACCTATATTCTTTGACCCTAAACCTTTTCCGAGTTTTCCAATTTTTGTTAATGCGCCAACTCCCAACGCAAGAGCGTCATCAAAAGGTACGGGAGTGCTTGCTGCCATACCCAGCCGTTCGTCACTTGTTATACCAGTTAAAGTGTCTGTGACATTTTCAAAATCTCTGGCAATCGAACCAATGATGTAACCAGCCGTTCCAACGATTTGTTGTATGGCTTGAGCATGTCCACTTAGATTGTCTCCAATATAACTCCCAAACGAGCCCCCCCCTGTTTGCGGCTCTAGCCCGAACGGATCGATAAACCAAATTGGGTTGCCTGCGGCATATTCGTAAAGATTGTATCCGCCCTCAATGCTTAACGGGTCGGAAGATAGGAATCGCTTGAGCTCGGTTTCATAGTATCTGTTTCGCATATAGACAAGGGTATCCGTTTCGCGATAGATTCCATATCCTCCCAACCACAAAAACGGGGATTCAATATTGCTGGTTCGGGCTAATATTTTCCCATAAGGGTCATAGACGATCTCATCAATAAGGCTTCCTGAATTGTCTGTAATTGCCAACGTTGACCCTTGTTCGTCTGCATGGAAATACCGTATCTCGCCCGTCGATTCTTTTTGGGCCAGTAAAAAGCTAGAAGGGCCCCAAATATAATATCTCGCAGGAATTCCGTTCGTATTAAATTCAACCAAGACATTCGCTAATTGGGTCGCACGATCTAAGGCATGTTCTGTGATTGTTCCGTCGATAGTTCGGGAAGTTCGGAGTCCGCCTCCGTCATAAACATATTGATACTGGACAACCGATTTTTGATGTTGGGTCAGACGGTTTTCGTAATCAAATGTACGCTGAATAGTCGAAGTCGGTGAGGTCTCTAAGGTTAGGTTTCCATCGTCATCATGGGTGTTCACGCTATTTTGCCAGGTTATCGGCGTATCTCTAATATGTGAGGCGTTCGATCCGGTCAGCGTCGTCCATGTAATAGACCTGATGACTGCTTAGAGGAATGGATTCAAGTCCGGTGTTAATCGTTTCTTGGGTTTTATGACCAAGCCCGTTACGCATGATGCTCCGATCGATAATATTAGACCCGTTGTTGTAGGAGTAATTTGCGATACGGCCTAAGGCGTCGGGGGTGTAGCTTGCATTCACAGTGTTGGGATAGGTTATGCCGATCAGGCGATTGGCGTTATCGTAAGTTAGGTCGAAGGTCGAAAGTCCAAAGTCAAATGAAAAAATTTGGGAGAGGCGGTTGGCAGAGTCGTACGAATACGCTACTTCTTCTCCATTAGGATAGGTAATGTTGGTGCGGTTTCCGGCTAAGTCATACCCATTGCTCACGGTATAACCATGATGGTCGGTCGATGATAGGATTCGATTCATGGAGTCATAGGTGTAAAGGGTTGGACCTGTATTATCTACAACTTGAATGAGGTTTTGATTATTATCGTATTGATATCGAACGGTGGAAGTATCGGGGTAAGAAATATTGGTTAGATTATTAAGCGAATCATAATCATACTGTGTAGTTCGATTTTGGGCGTCCGTGCGCGTCAAACGATTCCCCACAAAATCGTAGGTATACGATTTTGCATGACCAAGAGCGTTGGTTTTAGATAATAGCCGGTTCAGAGCATCGTAGGTGAAGGACATTGCATGGCCTTCGCCACTTATGAATTTGGTCCGATTTCCTGCTGTATCGTATTCAAAGTATTGGTGGATCCCTCCGGGATGATGTACGGACGTTTGCCTCTGTAAAGCATCATATTCATAGGCGGTAACTCCGCCTGATTCATTAACAGTTTGGGTTATATTTCCAACAGGGTCATAATAACTCTCTGTTGTGAATCCTAAGGCATCAGTAATCTTTACAATCCGATTGAGCTAGTCGTAGGTATTGGAGGTCATATTGCCTTCGGCGTCAGTGGCTGTCATTAGGTTGTCATTCGGGTCATAGGTGAAGGTGGTTTTGCATGGCCTAATGGATCTATAATCTTTACTAATCGTTGGGCTTCATCGTATTCGTTAGAAGCTGTGTTTCCTTGTCCATCGGTTATGGCTATCAGTAAATCCCGGCTGTCGTATTGGTTGGAAATTACGGAGCCATCCGGATGGGTAATCGTGCCGATTTTGTAAGTCGGGGTATAGGTTCGGGTTGTGCTGTTTTGGTTTCGGTCTTTGGTCGCGACAAGTTGTCCGGCTTGGTTGTAGGTGTTGGAAGTCATATTGCCTTTGGCGTCAGTTATAGTCATTGCATGGTCATTTCGATCATAGATATAGGTGGTGGAGTTTCCATTAGCGTCAGTGCTTTGAAGAAGATTGCCACGAGCATTCCATGTATTTGTTTGAGTCCCGCCATGGGTTCGGGTGATCGCCTGAGGTTGGCGATAGTTATCATAGATGTAGTTTACGGTTCTTTGTTCACCGTTCACGGTTTGTTGCTCTGTTTTGAGAAGACCGTCAGGATAGTAACTGCGAGTTGTTACATGGCCTGATGCGTTTGTTTGTGAGGTTAGATGATGTTTTGTATCGTATCCATAATCTGTCTCATTCCCCAATGAATCCCGCACTCTTATGAGACAATGCTGGGTGTCATATATGAAGTGGGTTTCATTCCCGAGTGCATTGCGCGTATTCGTGGGATTGTGGTAGCTATCATAGTAGCGCCTTGTAATCCCCGATCGGGAATCCAGTTCTAAGATGATATGGTCTTGGCCATCGTGAATATAAAGCTGAAGGTTACCCAACTCATTTTCGATCGCATATTGACGATGTTTTTTGTCGAAATAATGGATGCGTTGGTTGCCTTGCGGATTTTCTTCTACGTTTCGGAAGTCGGTATAGTAAAAGGTGTACACATCACCGGATGCATTATGTTGAGTGACCACCTGGCCGGTGACACCATAGATATTGCTAATGCCGGTTTGATTCAAGGGGTCGATCGAGGTAATAAAACGATGGTCGTTGTTGTAGGTGTATTCCCAGCTATTGTTTTCTGGGTCGGTATAGGTTGTTAGGTCACCTTGGGCATTGTATTGATAGTTTATGCTTCGCCCCGTTGAATCGGTCACGGCATCTAATCGCGTTCCGTTTGGGTTGTAGGTGAAGGCCAGGCTGCGATTATAGGTATCAGTTACTAGATCAAGGTTGGTTTGAGCGTTATAGCTAAAGGTTAAGGTGTTTCCATCGATATCTTTCCAGTTGTTTATTTTCTGATTTGCCCCAAATTCAAGAACAGTCCCAAACTGTTCTTTGAGTTGATACAACCCATTACTGCTCGTTAATTCGGTGGTGACTCCCGGGGGCGGTGAGAAGGTCCCATCAGGAAGCTGTCTGTATTCGAGTTTTTTGTTCTCCCATTTGAAACTCACGGTTTGGTCGGTTAATTGACCGATAGCCCATTCACTGGCGAGAGCCGCCGCTTCCCAACTTTGTGCGGTGTCTTCCGAATACACAAGGTCGAGCGATACTAACCGAGGCGGCTAGTAATGGAGCTAAATCTAAAGGCGTTCTCTGCCCCAAGGATGCAGAGAAATCAGTACGTGTTTCCCATGAGATGTCATAGTTGTGTGACCACCCATATCTTAGGGCAGAGTCTGTTTGGTGTTCTACGCTGCTACAATATCGAATAAGGCGTAGGCCCTTGGGCTCGGTATGACCTAGGGAAAGATCTTTGTGTTCAAAGATATAGTTTCCCGTCGTGATATTTACTGGGTCAGCGACTTTTTTTTCCTTCTGGTATATGGGTTGGACAAATTCAAGAACGCTGTTTTGAGACACTCGATCAGGATCAAGGTTCCCAAGAAAAATATTAAATCCACCATAGTATCCTCCACCAATCACCATGCCCAGACCAGACCCCCCATTAACTTGTCCTAACTCAACGTATCCTTTCCCTTGCCATTGACCGATGAGCAAGTTTCCTGTTTGGGGAAGGATGTACACGTTTCCATTGGTTACCCCATTTTGGAAAAGGGATAGATCCGCGGATGTATAACCCGCTAATTGAGTGGATACAGAAGTATAGTTATTCGAGTCCATTCGAAATATTTTGTCGCCTAATTGATTCCCCAAACTTAAAAGACGAACGGTGGAAACCCCTTGACCTGAGATTCCCTGCATTTGTTCGAGGATGCCATGTTCTAAAGCGCTCATAAATAGACCGCCGACTCGGAAGGCCGATCTACGATCCAACGGAAATCCATACCTTGATATCGTCGCAAGGTATTGAGCTTTGATATCTATGTAATATCCTTCTTCCTGAGCCATAATCCTAAAACGATGATGAAAGACATGTCGTGTATCCATCCATCGGTCGAAGATTCGTTGAGCTAAGGAGGTTTCTTTCATCCACATGTGACCCATCACATTGAGACTTTCGGTAAGAACCTCCGGTGAAGTGTCCGAGTACCCTTGATCTTGATACAGGCTCAATTTTTTCTGACGCTGCTCAACGAGAAGGCCCTCATCATTATCTCCAAAATCGGAAATGATGACATAGGTGGCCCATCGTTTTAAGGGATAGCTCACGGTTTGATCGACAAAGTTGCTCCCATTAGCCGCATAAGGATGGTTAATAGAAAGGGTTAAGGTCTCTGTCGTCCCAGATTGAGGAAAAGGTTCTTGGGCCATTAATTGGTCATCAAGCCATAATTGGGCTCGGGGGCGGAAGAAGGTGGTTCCAGAAAGAGGAAGCGTTACGCTTCCGGGTTGCCCATCATAGAGATAATTAACAACGATATTTGCGCTTTGAGATCCCATTGCATTGGCCAGATACCTCATGTTAAGATCACGAATGCCCCCATAAGGAGAAAGGACCCCAGCAAAGCCGCCACCGGTAAGCAAAAATCCAGACCCGCTAATCGATACGCTTGTAATGTTCAAAATTTCTGATCCATCATTAGAAAGACGAGCGGTTCCATCGACCGTTTCGAGATAATAAGACCCCACGTTCTCAAATCCATATCCGCTAAAAGAGGGGGTTTGCGGGACGGGTGAGCTTTGTCTGGTTAAGGGAAGATAGTCCCACGTATAGTCCACTCCATCATAGGTGAAATTAATTCGGATCGTTGCATTATGTGTTCCGCTTGCCGTTGCATTATATTGGACTCCAATATCACGCCAAGAGCCTACGGCTACTGTCCCAGCTCCGTAACCGCTAGTTAACGTGAAATAGCCCGCATCGGTTCCAGAAATCGACATGCTGTTAATGGTTAGTGTTTTGCTGCCTGTATTTTTTAGGCGGGCGGTACCTGTAGAGGGAAAGGAGATGTATTGGTTCCCAAAATTTATCCCATAGGATCCAAAAGCTAAGCTGGGCTGTTGAGCAATTTGTGCGGTTAAATTGTAATAATCGGTCCACACAAGAGTCGTATACCAATACTCAACCGCAAGGACCGCGGTTTTTATCCCGCTGGATGTATTGTATCCATTAAACGTTACCGTGACGTCTTTGCTGCTGTTTTGCGGTAGATAAAAGGTAACGTATTCGTCTGGGATAGAAAATAATCCGGTTGGATTGCTTGAGAAATGGTAACGGACTCGCATTTGAGCGGGTTGTGGATTATTGTATGAAACAATTGTCCAGACCGCTTGAGGATTTGGAATGGTATTATAATACGTTCCAAAATCACGCGTATAGGTTGCTAAAGGTGTAAAACTTCCTCCACCTGGTAGAGTCTGAAGCAGCGGATCAGAACTTTGCAGAGGGGCTGACGGACCCAAAGAACCTATATTCTGAGCCAAAGATATGGGTTGAAATGATTGCCCAAGACTTGCCTTAGCTTGGGGTAAAGCAGCATCACTCTCATATGTGATGGCTAATTTCGATACCGAAATTTCGGAGATAGCGAATGTCTCATGCTAGTTCTTGAATGGCAGGAGTGATTTCGTCAGGTTCAGATGTTGCTACCGTTGCCATTTGTTGTACGAAAGATTTTTGTGCAACATTGTTTTGGGGTGGTTGAGATGGGGCAAACGTGGTTCCGGGGTCAATGTGTTCACCATCCCCGCTAATCCATCCGGGTCCAGCCACTTTGGCAGCAGCAGAGGTCAGAAGATAGAATCCAGAGATCAGAAAGACAGAAAAGCGTATAATTTTTTTAACATAGGCTCATTAAAAATTATTGTTCAACAGCGATTCGATAAAACCATGGGCCTTCATTGGTCGCCGTCATATCTACGTAGATATTCATGGGCGGTGTTGGGATCATGTTGTTTTGTATGGGAACAAAAGGTCCTAGAACAAGATCTGAAGATCGTTCAATACGATAGGTAAAATTTGATTCACTTGACCAAGAGACCATCAATCCACTTCCGGATCCCATGTCGATTAATCGGAGAGAAGAATTAGGATCGTTTGGGTCGGTTCCACTGGATGACTCGTTGACGTCGCTGGCGCCATCTCCATCAGAATCAGACGTTGAATGAGCCGCTGTTATAGTTCTAAAATTGGATGTCTCCCAATCGTCATCTAGTCCATCCCCATCTGAATCATACTGGGATATTTCTTTGGTCACATTGTTGTTTCGGTCGTACCGATATAGGATGTGTCCCTTATTGTAATGAACACCTTTCAACCGATAACTATCGTCATAGGTGTAAGTGATTGTTCCGGCGTAAAGAGTCAAACTCACGATGCCTAACACAACGAATAGTATACTCTTAATCCATATTCTATCTTTCCCACCACAGGGGATCGTCGACATATGGCCTCTCCTGTTTAACTGATCTTTATTTCCGCCTAAAGACAGTACTCCATACTGCGGCAAGCTTATCATCGATAAAGTTTCCCTCTGAATAGTTATAAAATATTCAAATGTTTCTCTTGTTTACCTGCATCTCCATATTGAGGCAATCATAAAGTTAGGAAATTTTCTCCTTCCGATTTTAGTGCATGATAAAGTTTACGATATAGTGATGAAGAATGGATATATTCGAGTAGGAGCAGATATTTTAACCAAACAGGTTCTACGGGTTGTCTTGCCTCAAAAATACCGATACACCCGATCTATTTCTTGATGGTTTTTTTAAAAAAAACCTCACATACTTCATTCTCACGAAAAAGAACAAAATGTGAATGATGCAGAGAATATAGAATTAGTGATGAATCCTGTCACAAAGATCAACTGTCACAAGTGTGGAGAACCTATTGATGTCTCCCATGAGAAGGCTCTTTCAAAAGTGATTTGTCCGGCGTGTCACGTTGAATTGCCTGTTCCTGCTTTGCTGGGCCCTTTTATCTTATTCAAAGAAATGGGGAAGGGGGCTATGGGGGCTGTGTATCAAGGTTTTGATCAGACACTCAAGCGGCATGCGGCTATTAAAGTAATGCTCACGCCGTATGGGAAAGATCCGGTTTTCGTCGAAAAATTTTTACGAGAAGCGCGGGCCCTTGCCGCTCTAAACCATACCCATGTTGTTCAGGTCTATTCCTGTGGCCAGGAAAATGATCAACCCTATATTGTTATGGAACTCCTTTTTATATTGCCCCGGAAAAAGTTCGTAAACAACCCGAAGATCATCGTTCTGATATTTATAGTCTAGGGGCGACCCTTTATCATGCATTTGCTGGGACCCCCCCTTTTGATGAAGAAACAACGACAGAGACGGTTCTAGCACGATTAAAAAAACCGGCGCATTCTTTACACACAATCCGACTGGATTTACATGAGAAAACTGTAGATCTTATCGCACGTATGCTGGAAACAGAACCCATAAGAAGGTATCCGACATACGATTCTTTATTAGGCGATATGAATAAAGCATCAAAGGTTGCACAACAGGGCCCCAGAAAAGCAATGCCCCAAAAAGAAAAACCGAAACGCAAAGGGAGACTTATCATATCGATTTTGACCCTTTCCCTCATCGGGACGAGCGGAGGTGCATACTTTTTTCTGAAAGACAAAAAAGATGAAGGGACCCCTAAACAAGAAGGTCCAACTGTTCTGAAACTTATAAACGGGAAACTAATACGTGTCTCGGTTAAAGAAGATCCTTCTATAAAAAATCAGCCACCCGTTGCAACTCCCATAAAAAAAGCGGATACCTATATAGCGGGTAAGGATAAAGGCACTAATCATGAAAAAACAAATTTTGGTTCAAAAGATGTATCGATCGTACGGTCCGTTAGTGCGGACCGTTTAGGAGATTCAGCCAAAACATATATCCGGTTTGATTTTTTCGTCGCATCAAAAGATAAAAAAAACTCTGACCGATGCTGCATTGACACTGACCGTTACCAAAACATTAAACAATCGCCCAGTGGGTCCATACAAACTCAATCTTTGGGGACTGAAATCGAATTCCCGTGCCTACCATTAGCAGGAAGGAGATGGCGGAAAGGGTGCAAAGAATACAGGGAACCTGGTATGGAACAATGCACCGGCTAATGATCCTTCGAGCGGAGCAAAGATCACTTCAGAGGCTACCATTCTTGCGCAGATAAACGTGCTTGCCAACCCACAGGTCGGCGCTACTATTTCCTTTTCAAATGCGGATTCCGCAAAAAGGAATAGATTGATTAACTTTATCAAAAATAGTAGAGCAGAAACCTTTACATTTATTCTGACTGCCAATACTGATGAGGGTCAGGAGACCGGATGGGAATTTGCCTCAAAAGAGAATAAAAAATATGCTGCGCCTATGCTGTCGTGGAAGATAGGAGAATAGCCAATGACCGAACAAGATCCAAAAAGTCCTGGAGACGATTTAAACAAACATCTCCAAGAGATGTTGAGTAAAGGAAACATGCAATTTATGTTTAATCCTGGAGCCCAACAACAACCAAAACCCTCTTCAGAAAATGAGACGGATCGCGTTTTAGCTGAAGCGTTAGAAAAAATTCGTGAATTTAATCTCAAACCGCGTGAAGTTCGCGATTATTTAGATCGTTTTGTTATCAAACAGGCGGATGCCAAAAAAGTTTTGTCGGTAGCTATTTGTGATCATTATAACCATGTCAAACGATGTATCGATGACCTGGACTTGTTCCAAAAAGATTATGTTAAACCCAACGTGATTCTTATGGGTCCTACAGGTGTTGGTAAAACGTATTTGATGCGGTGTGTTGCAGAGCTTATTGGGGTGCCTTTTGTCAAAGCCGATGCAACAAAATTTTCTGAAACCGGCTATATGGGGTATGACGTCGAAGATATTATACGTGATCTTGTCAAAATGGCTGATGGAGATACAGAGCTAGCTCAGTACGGTATTATCTATATAGATGAAATCGATAAAATAGCCATGCAGGACTCGATGGGGAGCAAAGATGTTTCGGGTCGAGGTGTGCAAGTTAATCTTCTGAAACTCATGGAAGAGACCGAGGTAAACTTATTTAGTCAGACCGATATTTTTGGACAGATGCAGGCGATGATGGAACTGCAACAAGGCAAAACCCATGAGCGGACTATTAACACCCGGCATATGCTTTTTATTGTAAGTGGCGCTTTCGAAAAATTGTCGGGGGTTATTGAGCGACGCATTGAAGCGTCAGCCATTGGATTCAAGCATACCCTTGCGGACGGGGGAAAAAAAAACAACGAATATATCGAACAAGCCGAAGCCCAAGATTTTGTTCAATACGGGTTTGAACCTGAATTTATTGGGCGCTTACCGATCCGTGTGCCTTGTGAATCTTTAGAAATCGAAGATTTAGAACAAATACTTGTCAAATCTGAAAACAGTATTCTTGAACAATACCGAAACGATTTTCGGGGATACAATATTGAATTTGACATTACCGAGGGAGCCATTGTTGAAGTGGCCACCGAAGCCTATAAAGAAAAAACCGGCGCTCGAGGACTCATGACAACGTTGGAACAAGTTTTTCGTGACTATAAATTTGAGTTGCCTTCTACATCCATAAGCTCGTTTGAAGTAACTTCTAAAACCATTACAGATCCAAGTAAGGAACTTAAAAGACTTCTGAAAGAAAATTGTCATGCTCAACAAGGCATACTTCGTAGGGAGGTGGATGCTTATGCACATCGTTTTTCAAAAGAACATGGGCTTGTCCTTGAATTTGACGAAGGGGCGATTCAAGCGTTGGTTGAGATGAGTCTTGAGACCGATAAAACAATTCGGGCTATCTGTGAAGATCGTTTTAAAGACTTCCAATTTGGACTGAAATTGTTGGCCTCTAAAAAAGGTCGTAAAGTGTTTACTGTGACACAAGAAACCGTTAACGATCCCGACAAAGAGCTTTCTCGTTGGGTTGTAGAAAATTATCCGAGTTAAAATATGGATCAACTTCACTTTCCCAGAAGGTTAGAAGATTTTCTCCTTTTAATGTGTTACCCTTAATGAAGGATAGGGCTATGAAAAAATCTTCATTCATCTATGTAACGCTATTACTCTTCCTTGCATCGCCTTTTTTAAAAGTACACGTCCAAGCCGAACAAGAAAAATCTTCTGTGCTTGAGCACGTGAATAAATCGGTTTTCGCTGTTCTCTTTTTTGATGTAGCAGGGGGAACGATTCAGATACCTGCTTATAACCGAGATGGAACTCCTGTGCTAGATGCAATGGGGCAGCCTGAACAGAAAACGGTAGCTATTCCTTTTCTTATCGTCGTATTGCTGTTCGGATCTATCTTATTCACGTGCTGGTATCGCTGGATCAATATACGGGGCTTTAAACACGCTATCGAAGTGATTAAAGGCACGTATGATAAACCCGGAGATACCGGTGAAATTACCCATTTTCGGGCTCTTACCAGCGCGTTATCTGCAACGGTTGGACTGGGGAACATTGCGGGTGTTGCCGTGGCCATTCAACTAGGAGGTCCTGGGGCTGTATTTTGGATGTGGTGTGCTGCTCTCTTTGGAATGACGGCTAAGTTTAGTAGCTGTACGTTAGCTCAGATGTATCGGAAGACAAATGCCGATGGTTCTATTTCGGGAGGTCCTATGTATTATCTCGACATAGGGCTCAAAGAAAAAGGGGTGGGGTGGGGAATTTTGGGAAAAGTGTTGGCGGTGATGTCTGCTTTTATGATTATGGGTGGAGCGATCGGCGGCGGAAATATGTTTCAATCTAATCAAGTCGTAGAAGCCTTTACATCTACTTTTAGTCTGAATGAGAAAGCCCCTTTGGGCATTGGTCTGACCATGGCCATATTGGTTGGTGCTGTTATTTTAGGGGGGATTAAACGCGTTGGAGCTGCCACCTCAAGAATTGTACCTCTTATGTGTGGACTTTATGTGTTGGCCTGTTTGTTCGTGATTTTTACGCATCTATCTGAACTTCCTGCAACATTCGGTTTAATTTTTAAGATGGCTTTCACGAACAATGCTCTTTATGGAGGGGTTATTGGAGTGCTTGTGTGGGGAATTAAACGAGCCGCGTTTTCTAATGAAGCGGGGTCAGGTAGTGCGGCTATCGCGCATGCAGCTGCTAAAACAGAAGAGCCGGTACGCGAGGGTCTCGTCGCAATGATCGGACCTTTCGTTGATACGATTGTTGTATGTACAATGACCGCATTGGTTGTCATTATTACGGGGACATGGAATAATCCTGAAATTTTGGCTGCCAGGGGAAATATTGGTGTCACCTTAACAACGGAAGCATTCAGAAGTGTGATCGATTGGTTTCCGTATATTCTTACAGGCTGTATTGGACTGTTTGCCTACTCAACGATGATCTCTTGGTGCTATTATGGGGAGCGAGGGTGGATTTATCTATTCGACCATTTTAATGGAGCGGGTCTAAAAACAGTTATTATTTTTAGGATTGTGTTTGTTGCATTTATACTTGTTGGAGCATTGAATCCTTTAGATGATGTACTTGATTTCTCGGATGCCATGATCCTCAGTATGGCTTTCCCGAATATTGTAGGGAGTATTATCTTAGCGCCAAAGGTACTGGAATTCGTTAAGGATTACTGGAAACGCTATCAAACAGCTACTTAGGCTTTCTGTATATTTCCCCCTTTGCGTTCCTTTGCGAACTTCTGTAAAAACTCTTTATGGTTCATCAGCCCCTTTTATCATACGGGGAAGACCATCCATATTGAAATACGAGGACACCTTTTGCTCATTAGGTTTGCCATATGGAAAGCTGTAGCTGGCTACAGCTTTTTTCCAGACAGCCTGCTGTCTGTTCCTCACATATTTCGACATTTTGCGGTTCCTTATTCTATTATTCTTCGGTTCAAATAACTCCAAACTTCGCCCTTAGCTTAACACCTGTGTCTTTGACCCCTTCCGCCTGCCTCTTGCGCATAACACGTGATCTTACGACACCACATCCACCTGTAAATTCCGAATGGAGTAAAGCTTGCCAAAACCACTCCCTCGCATACGGCTCCCTCCGCGTTCACGGTTCTCTCCAAATCGATCTCGGCAACTTTCAAACAACTCTTGAACAAATCCTCGGCCTCCGATCGCTACGCCATCGGTAAAATAGCGCACACGACAACGAAGCAACTCTGCACGTTTCAACTCACCCCTTTCCTCCCATACCCGGGCGATATCATCACGACTGAAACCAGGCTGGGCAGCGTTCCCATCTTCCTTCATCCCTTTTTCCTCACCCGCTGTTATCATCCATTTACGATACCTCCGATGCACCATCCGCCAATCCGTACTATCTCCCATTGCCTCAGCGATTTTCCTCAATCCCGCACGCGCTACTTTACTGCCTCCTACCGCATTCATGGCGTAGGGAGCACTGGCGATCTTTTGGCGGGGTTGGATTTTCTGAGTGCCAGGAGATACGGTCAATCCCAGATAGCGATTCGCTTCCTGGAACGCTTCTCGGATATAGTTGGTTTGGGGTGCGGGTCTTAATTCGCCACCCCCGTTGTTGAGTAAAACATTAAATACCCCACCCGAACTCACATTTAACGGAAAAGATCTTCCCCAGATCAAATTGCCATGCTGGGGTGCATCGCAAATACGGAATTCTACGGTATACACGCCCGGGGTGATCGGCGCACTCGTGCCCGCATCGATTAAGATGCCCTGATAGTTTATGATGTCTGGCACGCTATCCTGGGCATGGCCAACCAGTAAGCTCATCAACAAAATTGTTCCCATCGCGCATAGTATTAATTTTTTCATTTTTTCTTCTCCTTTTTTCCTGAAAAAAAATCGGTTTTTCTTATCAGTCTTCATTTTTTTTCTAATCCTCTAACTGGTGTTGACCGCTGATTCGCTCTAGCGTAAAAGTTCCTTTGGTATAAAGATCTTGTGCGGTCAGACCCCCTATCTTTTCTCTGTAAATTCCTTCTAGTTTTTGTATCAAAGGTTGCTCGACCCAATTTGTTCTCAAAAGAGTTATGTTTCTACTCACCGTACGCCCCTCTTGATGCAAGGGGTTATACCGATGACGGAATGGATTGATGGGGTCGTCAACTTCTACCGTGATCGTTCTGGACCATTTGTTGGGGGCCTCATTTGTTAGCGAGAGAGGAGGCATGAAGGGAAAGGCAACCGAACTAATGCGCTGAGCCTCTTTAACCGTTGGCGGAATAGTAGTAGCACTGATATAGATTTGATGTCCATGGGTTGTTGTGGCCAGGATCACTTCCTGCAATAAGTGTGCCTGTGCATTGGTATCGACTAAAACGATAAGCCGAAAGTTAAGGGGTGATGCTGTGGGAATCACGTTAGTCGAAGTGTAATTGGGCGCATTGCCCTGGTTGATGGTGGCTGAACCGACCCATAATCCCGGGTTGGGAACGTTCAGGGTCGTGGCATGCGTATTCCCCGATGAGATATACGTGGCTAAGCCTAAGCATAGGAGTGCGGACCAAAAGGTTTGCATTTTCGATGAGCGCTCGCTCAGGCATCTTATTAAAGTCTTATCTTTCAATAAACATCCCCCCTCCCTAATTCTCTAGGAAGATCCTTGTGCTCAGACCAAATTTAGACTTCGACGATGAGTTAGGGACTCTAAATGAGAGCGTTTATGGTCGGCAAGAGAAATCTTTAAAAGAAATATCCTGGGAGGCGACATCCCTTTTATCCGTAGCAAACAGAAGGTTGGGCATTAGGATTAAGAGGAAGATTTTTTTTCAGCCACAGCTGATCCGCCGTGTGCGGAACAGAAGGTCGCAAAGAGCCGCGAAGGGAAGTAAAAGAAAAATGGATTAAGTATTTTAGAATGATTTTTCAATCTGCTAATACCAATTTGCAATCAAAATACAACGAATTAGAATGGGTCTCATAAATGTAGCGTCCTCGCTATGCGAGGAATCCGTGCACAGCACGGACACTACATCTTAAGTCCTGCTAGAGTTTGTTCTATTTTGATTGCAAACAGGTTCTAAAGGTTAAAACGGTTCTTGGTTCAGGGTTTGGGGTTTTGGGAGGGTGAAAGACTCCACTAATTCCTGTGTCGATACGTGATCCGTCCCTTATGTAAATCGTAAGGGGACATCTCAACGCGGACTTTATCACCGCTTGTAATACGGATAAAATTTTTCCTCATTTTTCCCGAAATATGAGCAAGCATCTCATGTCCGTTTTCTAGTTTGACTCTATACATTGTTGCAGGGAGGACTTTGGCGACAACGCCCTCTATTTCAATAAGTTTTTCTTTGTTTCCGGCCATATAATCTCCGTTTATTGGTTATTTGCTTTAAGGGTTCAGCGATATTTAGCGAAATCGGAGTGATGTATATACTCTTTATTTTAGAAATAACAAATAACTAATTGCTTGTTTGTTTGATTACGCTTATCACGACAAAAAGTGGGTGCTCAAACGAGCCTCTTGCCAAAAAACGCCGCTTGCGCGGCTACTACAAACCATCAAATAGCTGGACCCTATGTTTACACGTGTTTGTGGCAGCGTCGCAAGACGCGTTATCCGTTTATCCACTCGTTTGGCAAGAGGCTCAAATGTTCTTCATTAAACCTAGATGATGCAGGGAGGTTATCTCTTCAAGTGAATCAACAATCATATGTGCAGCGCTCAATCGTTCAGCAGGATAACTGTTAGTAATGGCTAGAACCTTAAGACCCGCTGATCGAGCCGCATTAATACCCGTCGGCGTATCCTCGATCGCCAAACATTGATTAGCCGTGAACTCTGCACGAACCGTTTCGGCTAGTTCTCTAACGGCCAACCGATAACCCGAAGGATCTGGTTTACTCTTCGTTACATCTTCGGCGGTTATGATGACTTTAAAAAGTTCCTGAAGGCCCAAATTTTTTAGAATAGGTCCTATATCTGATTTTAAGGCGCCACTACAAAGGCCCACCAGGACATCCTCTTTGTCTAATCGATCTAAAAGTGAAAATACACCCGGATAAGGCTGAATGTGTTTATGCGCTATTGTCTTGTCAAAGATATTAGATTTTTCTTCGATTAACGTTTCTAAATCTTTATGGGCTATTTCTTTCCCCGCTTTTTGATAGACTTCTTTAAACGCATCACGATCATCAAATCCAATGAAATCGTTGACGTAATCGGACCATGAATACCCTAATCCTTTTGGCGTAAGGACATGCTGAAATGCATTGTAATGGATTCGTTCGGTATCGACAATGATACCGTCAAAATCAAATATAACGGCGCATATTTTATTCGGTATATCGCAGGCTTTCAGAAACTCACCTGTCTCTATTTTAGTGCAGCGGTTAGTTTATCTACTTTATCAACACGTTCCCAGGTAAAGGCATTAAGTTTGTCTGTACGCCCAAAATGGCCATAGGCTGAAGTATCTTCATATATAGGCCTCAATAAATTAAGCTCACGAATAATATCCGCAGGCTTAAGTTTAAATACTTTGCGGACCGCTTTTTCAATGCGTTCATTGGGAACGGAGCCTGTTCCAAAGGTGTCGACTAAAACGGATACAGGTTCGGCATATCCGATCGCATATGCCAGCTGAACCTCGCACCGTTTGGCAAGTTTTGCCGCTACGATGTTCTTGGCAACGTAACGGGCCATATAAGCGGCGCTTCGATCTACTTTGGAGGGGTCTTTCCCGGAAAAGGCGCCTCCTCCATGTCGCCCCATCCCCCCATAGGTATCGACAATAATTTTTCGGCCTGTTAGTCCGGCATCTCCTTGAGGGCCTCCCACAACAAATCGCCCTGTTGGGTTAATAAGGAAACGTGTTTTTGGTGTAATTAGTTTGGCGGGCACTTTCTTTTTTATCACTTCTTCGATGATCCCCGCTTTAAGTTTTTGATGTGTAACATCTTTGGAATGCTGAGTGGATATAACAACGGTATCGACGTGAATGGGTTTCCCATCTTGATAGAGAACGGATACTTGTGATTTTCCGTCGGGTCGCAGAAAAGGAAGTTTTCCAGAACGACGCACTTTTGAAAGTTCACGGGTTAACCGATGGGCGAGTATGATGGGTAAAGGCATTAATTCACGGGTCTCATCGCATGCATAGCCAAACATAAGTCCTTGATCACCGGCCCCTTGTTCTTTGAACATCCCTTTCCCGGTTGTAACCCCTTGGGATATATCAGGCGATTGTCGGTCTAGGGAAACCAGTACCGAGCAGGTATCCGCATCGAAACCCATGGAAGAATCGGTATAGCCTATTTTTTTGACTTTTTTACGGACAACATCTGAATAATTCACGATCGCATGTGTGGTTATTTCACCGGCTAAAACAACCATCCCCGTGGTCACTAACGTTTCACACGCTACACGTGCTTTTTTGTCTTTAGCGAGAATCGCATCGAGTATAGCATCTGAAATTCCGTCTGAAACTTTATCAGGATGACCTTCGGTTACGGACTCTGATGTGAACAGGTGAGTATTCTTTTTTGACATCTGGATTTTTCTTTCTATTTTTGTGATTGCATATTGTCACCTAAGTTAAGCGATAAGGAATGGCGAATCGTACGCATCCTTTAGTCCGTAAAGCATGTGAAAAAACTCAACAGACCACTATTACATTAGGTCATAAAAACGGGACACTATGCCCGTTCTAATCAATGAGTTCAAGTATTTCTGGTGCGGCTTTTCGGGTTAAAGCCTGACAACGTTCTAAAATTTCTTTACCTGACGCACATTTCATAACCTCTGAAGCAAGTTTTTCTGACTCCGAATAGGTTACATTACGAATGATGTCTTTGACTTTTGGAACATTGGTGGGGCTAACACTTAGTTCATCCGCTCCTAAACCAATGAGCAAGGGGACCAAAAAAGGGTCCCCTGCCATCTCTCCACAAATCCCCGCCCAAATCCCATGTTGATGAGCCGTGTCAATGGTCCTTTTTATTAATTTGATAATGGCCGGATGAGTGGGTTCATAAAGATCAGCAATTTGTTCGTTTACCCTATCGACGGCTAATGTATATTGTGCGAGATCGTTTGTGCCTAAACTAAAAAAACTGACATGTGGGGCAATGAGATCAGCCGTAAGGGCTGCTGAAGGGACTTCGATCATGGCCCCCACATGTATGTCTTCATTAAAAGCAATTTTTTCTTTTCGCAACTCGTCTTTTGTTTCTTCTAATAACGCGTTACACTGAAGAACTTGATTGACATTGCTAATAAGCGGATACATGAGTTGAACGTTTTCGTGGCGACTGGCTCGTAAAATAGCTCTTAGTTGTGTCTTGAAAATATCTAGATTAGCCAGGCAAAAGCGTACGGCTCGCCACCCCATAAATGGATTTAGTTCAGGGACCTTTCGGATATGGGAAACAAATTTGTCGCCTCCTAAATCGAGTGTTCGAATAATCACAGATTCTGGAAAAAGTCGTTCGGCGGCTTCTTCATAGGCTGTGGCTTGTTCATCTTCGGTGGGCAATTCTTCGCTAACGAGATACAGTAACTCGGTGCGGTACAAGCCTATGCCTTTTGCTCCGTTTTCTATAACGGCTTCAACATCTTCGGGTAACTCTATATTGGCTGAAAGAGGAAGGTGATATCCGTCTTTTGTTTCTGCTGGTTTTTCGCGCAGAGCGGATAACCCTGATTGGATGGAGCTGCGTACTTGAGCCACTTTGTTATATTGGTCGATGCGTTCTTGAGTCGGATGAAGAATGAAAACCCCTTTATCCCCATCAATCAGGACGCGGTCTCGGGTAGATACTCTTACACTGACGTCATGTAATCCTACGATGGCTGGAATCTTTAGGGCTTTGGCCATAATCGCGGTATGTGATGTGGGACTTCCGATATCTGTAGCAAACCCCAATACTTTATTTTTATCCATCATGGCGGTTGCGGAAGGGGAAAGATCAGGGGTAATAATAATACAAGACTCTTTTAGTTGATCTAAGGACTTGATATTTTCTCCCGCAAGATTTTTTAGGATTCTGCGAGTCACATCACGAACATCAGCCGCGCGTTCCCGAAGATATTCATCCTCAAAAGCAGATAGAGCACTAATGTATTTTTCAGAAACATATTCGAGAATCGCATCGATATTTTTCTTTTTAGCATTTAATTCCCGAATGATTTCTTCGATAAAAGCTCGATCATCCACCACCAAAAGATGTGCATCAAAAATGCTGGCGCTCTCTTGTCCCATGGCCTTGCCGACTCTCTTCTGAATTTTATGAAGCTGCTCTTTAGTGGTGACCAGAGCAGCCTCAAATCGTGAAACTTCTCTAGAGATTTCTTCGGGAGTAATATCTCTGGCAACAGGAAGCTTATCATCTGCCTTCATAAGGAACGCAGGTCCTACAACCAGCCCAGGAGAAACGCCGATTCCCTGTAGTACGATTTCTTTTTTTGGATTAGATTTTTTGGTGGACATATCTTTTTATTTAATCTTCAGGGACATCTTCCTTCATGAGCTTCTCAATGGCATCGAGAGCCTCTTTGGCATCCGTCCCGGCAGCGGTGACCTTTAAAAAAGCCCCTTGGTGTCCTTCTAGCGTTAAAAGCCCCATGATACTTTTAGCGGAAACCACGATTCCATCTTTTTCCACTGAGATTTCGCAGGCAAATTTCGCAGCTGTTTTCACAAGTAAAGCAGCCGGTCGAGCGTGGATACCATGTGTATTCAATATCTCAAAATCGCGCGTGAGTGATGAGGGTGCTACGGATCTCTTGTTTTTATCTTTTCTCATTCACATCCTCGTCTAGCTAAGTTTCGGACCAGTTTTTCATCGAGTTCTTTAGCCGCGTCATGACCCAATTTTTTGAGTCGTTGATTGAGCGCAGCTACTTGAACGACTTGTCCCATATCACGTCCTGGGGCGACTGGCAGGGTAAGGTAGGGCATATCAATTCCTAAAACATTTTTCTTTTTAGGAGACAACCCCGTACGATCCATTTTATGTTTAGGTCCTGCATGGACCAATCTAATAATCAGATCTAACCTTTTTGAATCGCGCATGGAAGCCACACCGTAAAGACTTGGAACATGAATAAGACCTAGGCCTCTGATTTCCATATGATACCGCGTTATTTCAACGGCAGAACCTATGATTTCTCCGCTATTTGTACGTTGTAAAACAGTCACATCGTCCGATACAAGACTGTGTCCTCGCCCAATCAATGATAATGCGGTTTCGCTTTTCCCGATACCGGGTTCACCTTCAATTAATACACCAATACCTAAAATATCCAGCATGGTTCCATGCGCATGCATACGTGGACTGATGAGATCTTCAAGAATAAGGGTGCCTGCATTGATAAAATGCATCGTAATCATGGGAGAACGAATAATCGGAACTTTATACTGTTCGGCAAATTTTTTTAGATCAGGAAGTGCATGTCGATGTCGAGCAATGATAACGCCGGGGATATGTTTCTTGAAAAATTGCTCAATACGTTTCGAGCATTCCTCAGAAGGAAGACTCTTAAGATAAGCAAGTTCAGCTAGCCCGAGAACCTGCAACCGGTCATGAGCAAAATATTGAAAAAAGCCAGCTAAAGCTAAACCAGGACGGTTTAAGGTGGCTTCACCTATTATGTTATCCAGAAAAGCTTCGCCTACTTCTACTTCAAGCTTTAAAGGGTCCTGACCCGCCTCAAAGAATTCGCGAATAGATACCGATATTTCGTTTAGATGTTTCGACATAAACCATTTTGACCGGACAAACAATCTCCCTACACTGTAATAATCCTTAAGGCCCCATTGACTCAAGGCCTACACACGGCTTGATCCATTCCTATATTGCTCAACGTAGGCAATAGTAAATGAGTGAAGCGGGAACTTAGTACTATAAAAATACTAATCTTCTATATAGCTGTTTTTAGCTTCGGTTGCAAGTTCAATATCAGCTAATTTTTCACGCGATCTATGATCTTGAACCTTGTCACGAAGACGTCGGAGTTGTTTAGTCGCTTTATCTACGGCCCCATCAATAGAAACGTACAAATCATCTGATTCGTGCTGTGCATCTACTTGGATATGGTCTTTTGCTTGCACAACAATCTCGGCGATGTGTCGATATTTTTGAATATCAAGAATAGCGTGCACATATAAAACACGTGGGAATTCAGATAACGTGTGCTCAACTTTTTCAACAGCATATTTTTTAATGGCCTGTTTTGTTTCCATATGTCGGCTGGTTACGCTAATTTGCATGGTCTACCTCCTTTGTATTATTATCCTTTATCATCAACGTTCTAAAGGTTTTAATTTGCAGAACCACTCTTATGGGCTATCACCTTTTTTTCCTGCCTTCAGTGCAAAGAAGATATCAAGGTCCCTCACTCCTGTAAATCTCGTTTTTGTTCCTCTTAGGGGAAAAGCGATCGACTAAGGTTCTTTACATAGTTGATTAAAGAGTTTTGCCAATTTTTCCATTAATGCCCTTTGCTCAAATTCCGGAAAACGTCGCGTTGTCTGCTGTATTTTTTTTGCTTTCCACAGGTCATAGCTTTGGCGAATAAACCTTTTTATTCCTTCTTTATCATGATGCGTATACATCGTTCCTGTTCCGGTTTTTTCGAGTATATCAGCCGTGTCTCCGGGCACGGGACCTAGTCCAAGGATGGGATTTCCTGTTGGGAGGTATTCATAGATTTTTCCAGGAACCGTGGCCTCATTCAGCTGAAAATTGTTAATAACGACTACAAGTATCTGTGGCTGATAGAGGTATTCTAACAGTTTTTCATGTCCCACATAGGGCTGTATATTTAAGTTTTGTGCAGGAATCATCTGCGTAAGTAAAACTTGAGTATTTGGGCTTATATTTCCGACCACATTAAACAAAACATCTCCTGAAAAGGTCTTGTCTTCCTCTGCGTATTCTTGGATTGCCTCCAAAAGATGGATCGGAAACCCATTCGGGTAGATCGTTCCATAGTAGGATATAGGGAACCGGTCTGAACTAGGTTCGACATCTTTTATATCATCTCGGTCATAACCATTCGTAATAACATGGCATTTGGAGGCTTGATCACGTGGAAGTTTAGAGACGAGAAGTTGCTTTAATCGTCTGTTGGCACATGTGATGTGGTTTGCGGTTTGAAGGACTTGGGCTTCGAGTTTTTGATTTATTGATTTGACCAATCTTAAGCGAGGGACCGTGTTGTAAGCGTGATTTTCTAGCCAAGGATCGCGAAAATCGGCTACCCAAGGAATCTTCATTTTTTTACTCAGCCTTTGTGCGATCAGATGAGTGGTATAGGGAGGCGCTGAAGAGAAAATAAGTTCGGGTTGTTCTTTTTCTATAATCTGTGTACCGATTTTACATGCGTCTTTTCGCCACCCAATGCGTGAGTCAGGAATAAATAGGTTGAGTCGGATATATTCTCCGATTTTTTTGTTTAAAGACATTGCCTGGGGCTTGATTTTTTTCGACTGGGGAGCCTTTTTTCTTAGAGGGTTCTTAAACCAAGCAATTAAGCGACTAAATTGTTTATAGAGGATGTGAGGTTCGAGAGGCCTCGCTAGATATACGTGATCGATATTGACTACATCATGTTTTAAACTTTCATCGGTAGTCATATAGTCACCGTTTCTAACGGTCAATACGATGGGCATCCATCCGTAGCGGTTAAGATATTTACAGAATCTTGTAATTCGCTGAATGCCTCCTCCCCCTGCTGGGGGCCAGTAATAGGTTATAAATAATACCTTTTTCATTATTTTATTTGCTGTTGACTGATTATACAAATTCCTTGTTATAATGAAGAAGAAACACTTCCAGTGACCATTCGAGATTTGCCTCGATCACTGCCGGGCATCGATGAGATTGAGGTTTTAATCATTAATGACGGTAGCGAAGATCGAACGTGTGAAGTGGCCAAAGAATGTGGCGTACATCATATTGTTGGTTTTGCTAAGAACCGCGGTTTAGCCAAAGCCTTTATGTGTGGAATGAATGCCTCCCTAGAACGCGGGGCGGATATTATTGTGAATACAGATGCGGACAATCAATATGTTGGGGCGGATATTTCCAAACTCGTAGAACCGCTTCTTCATGGAAAGGCCGATGTGGTGATTGGTGACCGTGAAACACATACCATCGACCATTTTTCTCACTTTAAAAAATTTTTACAACGGCATGGAAGCTTTATCGCCGGATATCTTTCTGGAGCAAAAACATCGGATGCCACAAGCGGATTTCGTGCATTTACACGTGAAGCTGCTTTAGAGTTAAATATAATCAGCGACTTTTCGTATACGTTGGAAACACTCATTCAAGCGGGGAGAAAACGCTTAGCCGTACAATTTGTTTCTGTTCGAACGAATGAAAAGCTTCGAGAATCCCGTTTATTCAAAAATATATTCCAGTTTGTAAAACGTTCTGGATCGACCATGATTCGGATTTACACGACGTATGAACCGCTAAAAGTATTCTTAGGAATCGCTGCTGTTTTTCTGACTAGTGGGTTGTTTCTCTTTGCTCGATTTTTGATTTTCTACCTGCAGGGATCGGGCGGAGGACATATTCAGTCTTTAATTTTGGGTGCGCTGTTATGTCTTTTAGCCGGGTTTCTCGCGATCCTTGGAATTTTAGCCGATATGATAACCGCGAACAGAAAACTAATCGAAGAAATTCTTAAACGTGAACGGGATCATTGCAAATAGTTCCTGGATCCGTCAGTTAAACGCGGTTTTCTGCACGAACCATTTGGGCCAAAAGGAATTACAAAAAAGCCTCGACGCACCCAGCGGATGCGCCTGCGTTTTTTTGCAACCTTTTGCCTCCAAAGCATTCGCACAGAAATCCCACGTTTAACTGACGGATCCAGGTAGTTCTCTTTTTAAGAGCAAATTTATACAAAAAGAAGGTTTCTCGGTATACGTTTTGGCACGTCGAAGAGATTGGACCTTCTGTAAAAAAACTAAGATTCCATTGCAGTTCCATGCTTTCAGCAATATTATAGCATTATGAATGATATCACCTTCTCCTGGGATGATCGGAAAGATAGAGAAAATTAGCGCAAGCATGGTGTCTCGTTCGAGGAAGCAGCAACGGCATTTGCGGACGAGAACGCCAGATTGAAAAGATGATCGCGATCACTCACGGGATGAAAACCGCTTCATATTGCTTGGCTTTAGCGCCAAGCTTCGCCTGCTTGTTGTCGTTCATGTCTATCGACAGGATGAAAAAGAAACTAGGATCATTTCGGCTCGCAAAGCGACCCGAAATGAACGCAAACAATATGGAGAATTCCTATGAAAAAAGAATATGACTTCTCGGATTCTGTAAGGAACCCTTATGCCAAGCTCCTGAAGAAGCAGGTGACGCTTCGCCTCAATACGGATGCAATAACGTACTTCAAAACGTTAGCCAAAGAGACCGGAGTTCCCTATCAGAACCTTATCAATCTCTATCTCACGGAATGTGCCCACTCAGGAAGAAAACTCAGGCTAAAGTGGGCATCTTGAGGCGATAATCGAAAAATAAAATAAGGATTACTTGAACAAGCGAGTTCAGCTTATCGGACACTCCGCGCCCGAACGCTGATTCGAGACGTTGGGCAATAAATAGACATGTCATTTGATCAAAAAAAAATCGCAAATGTTTATTAAGTGCGGACGATTGTGTTGTCTGTGCTTGAAACAGTGCGGAATAAACCTAGAAGCTGCTCATATCTTTGATAAACATAAAGGCGGTTCAGATGATGAGGATAATGGAATTCCGTTATGTTTCGACTGCCATCAAGAAATTGGCGGTTATAACAAAAAGCATCCTAAAGGAAACAAATTCTCAACAGAAGAGCTAAAAGCGAAACGAAACCGGGTGTATTCTCTAGTAGATTCAGGGGCAATTTATGCTCAGATAATTGCTGAACAGGTCCGCGCCAGGACTCCATCGAGGGAAACTGCTTTAATTCCAGAAAGTTTAGATGCTCCAAAACCCTCATCAGAAGGAAAAAAGTTTTTGGAAATGTTGCTAAAAGAAGAAGTAGAGACTGAAGCACCAGCCCGGAGACTAAAACTACTGTCAAATTTGGATTCCGCTTTTGTTATCGATGAACTTCTTTCGATGACTGAACAACTAGAAACAGCAATTCAAACAATGGGGAGACTTTCAGCAACGGAGGCTTTTACTCCCGATCAACAAATACCTGGATCCGTCAGTTAAACGTGGGATTTCTGTGCGAATGCTTTGGAGGCAAAAGGTTGCAAAAAAACGCAGGCGCACCCGTCCAGGAAATAGTCATTCTAGAAAGAATGGTTCGTAGAATTACATTGTTTGGAACATTACCTTTAAAAATTGAATTGCTGAATAGCTTTCGACAGGAAATTCTAGGAACTGTTTCAGAAAATCTCAGAGCGGCCTTATTTGGAGAGTTATTGAATACGGTAAACATGGATTAATTTTTAGAAGTCAACATATTAGTACCAGTTCTCGTCAAGCATATAGAAGACATACCAAAGGAATTGCAGGCAGATTACACGATGGCTCTCCTTAACCAATCATTATCAAGCTCTTTTACAGGGGCATCGGCAGCACGAACAAGCTTGATGCAACTCCCTGAATATATGGTTCAGGCAGCGCTTCCCAAAATCAATAGTGAATACTTGTGGCGGAATGGTAACAAAAAGTATATCAAGCAATTTATAGCAAAATATGAACATCTCACTTTAGGCAAGTTGAAGTCATTATTCGAAGACTTAAAAAGCTTGGGACACAAGGATTTTTCGAGAAAATATTACCCTTTCAAAGAATAACAATAGGCCCAATCGGGTCGCCGAGACTGACCCATTAAGGGCCAGCCCCGGCTCCCACACCACCACGGCATGCGGGTCCGCACCGGGCGGTTCCGACTAGACTCGGAATTTTGGCCCGTAGTGAAGTATGATCCACTGATTGCGCATATTAGGAACCCCTTGTTCCTCTAACCATTGATTGGTCAACCCTTTCTGGACGATGCTGTTGCCCGCCATTCGCCAATAGCCTTTGCAGCTGCGGGAGGCGAGCTTTACTTCATTCTTCCAGATACCTAGCGCGATGAGGTGACGGCGGCGCATACGAGGTTGCTTCCACTGTTTCCAGTAGGTAGAGCCTCACCCTTCGTCTCATCCACTCAGCCAGCTCCATTACCTGGGTATAGGTGTAGCTGAGGCTGAAGTAGTTGAGCCAACCGAGGATATAGCGTCGGAGTTCTTTAATAGCTTCCCCCCAACAGGGTGTCCCCGGTTCCGGCGGGTGATCTCACGTACTCGCTGCTTGAACCGTTCTCTCGCTTTGGCCGTCCACACCACTTTTCCGCGTGATCCTAACTGGAAACCCAAAAAGGAACACTGTTTCAGCGGTGCGGTTCGACTCTTGGCATGGTGGACCTTCAGCTTCAGCGTTCTTTCGAGGAAGACGGTGAGGCTCTTCATAACCCGTTCGGCCGCTTTCGGACTCTTGACCATTACGATAAAGTCATCGGCATAGCGCGTGAAACGGTGTCCACGGGCTTCGAGTCCTTATCCAGCGGATTGAGTACGATGTTGGCTAGCAACGGGGAGAGCGGGCCACCTTGCGGAACGCCCTTTGTCGTCGCCTCCCGACCTCCATCCGGATGTGCCACTCCTGCCTGCAGGTAACGGCGGATCAAAGCCAGGATCTTTCGGTCCCGGATCTTTTCGCGCAGTTGAGCCATAAGCCGGTCATGGTTCACCGTATCGAAGAACGATTTAAGATCACAGTCTACCGCATGGCGGTATCCTGCTTTCCATCCGACTTCCAGCGTACGCACGGCCTGATGGGCATTGCGTCCTGCACGAAAGCCGTAGCTGTGTTTACTGAACCCACCTTCGAAGCGAGGGTTCAGCACTTGGGCCAGCGCCCTGCTGGATCACCCGATCCAAGACCGTGGGGATGCCCAGCGGGCGTTCTGACCCATCAGGTTTTGGGATATATACCCGGCGTACAGCCGCCGGGTGGTAGGTTCCCTTCATAAGCATGGAACGAACTCTTGGCCAATGTGCCCGCATGAATGCAGGAAAGTCTTGGACGGTCATACCGTCAAGACCCGGAGCCCCTGCGTTTGAGCGGACTTTACTCCACGCCTTATTCAGGTTCTCCGGAGCCAGGACCCGTTCCATCCGTGATTCATCTTTTCAGATCTAGAAGATTTCGGCATGGAACACTCCTATTTTACAATATCTTCTTTTGGGCATTTAATATTACAATTCTCAGATTTTTTTGAAACAAAAAATTGACTTTTTGAAAAATAGCAATATCCTGGATCCGTCAGTTAAACGCGGTTTTCTGCACGAACCATTTGGGCCAAAAGGAATTACAAAAAAGCCTCGACGCACCCAGCGGGTGCGCCTGCGTTTTTTTGCAACCTTTTGCCTCCAA
>WLWF01000846.1_pt1 | contig 28002 bp, 36 predicted proteins | sample 6718331 | NCBI WGS metagenome assembly WLWF01 (sample SAMN12718692, study PRJNA515312) | sponge metagenome | isolation source: marine sponge | host: Mycale hentscheli | place: New Zealand: South Island, Marlborough, Capsize Point | collected 2003-05-01
TAGCTCCTCCCGGATGGTCTGAGTACATCTGGCAAACATGACTTGCCGGACTGTTTGGAGGGTGAATTACTTCATATCCGTAGAGCGCAGTCTCGGCTGCTGCTGGTCCACTGTGTACAAGAACAAGTGTTGCCGCATAGTCTGCTGCTGTTCCAATGCTGGTAGCAAATTTTTCTGTAGGGTGACTTGCTCCACCTGGTACGATACCTGCCCAAGCCTTTTCAGATAGACTCGCCGTATGCTCGCCTAGAAAAACGGTTGTTGACATGCCATCGGTCACGCTCCTATGACGAGTGGTAGAATTCCTGTAAAGAGGTCCATTGGCAATTGCATCCCAAGATGAAGATGCAGGAAACATTCCCCAAGGTTCCTCGTGTCCGGCATTCGCAACATAGTGTGAGCGTCCAAGTTCAATTCCAGACGCAAGTGGATTTCCACCTATGTCTTTGACTACAAAAGATTCCCTGTCTCCAGCAGAAGAAGGACATAGGAAGAATTGAAATTTCTGAGATACAAGGTTTCGGTTAGCTGGGTGAAGAATTCCTTGGCTTGGATCACTCACTCCTGTAAACTTATTTTCAATAGCCGCTTCCTCAATATAGGTAGCTATTTTAAGTCCCCATCCGGTTCCGGGAGCTGCGTCTAATGTATTGCTGTCACGATCATTTCGTGTCGTGTCGGATAGATATCCTGCTGGAAACTTTCTGTTTGCTGATTCGTAACTATGCATTGCAAGCATAATCTGACGAAGATTCGAACTGCATTGCATTCTTCTAGCCGCCTCACGAGCCTGTTGCACGGCAGGGAGCAACAGACCCACAAGAGCGCCGATGATGGCAATAACCACCAGTAGTTCGATAAGTGTAAATCCTCGATTTTTCACAGCAAGGGGATTATTTCTTTTTCCCACCTGAATTTGCTTGCCACTTATACCAACCATTATGAGACATATAATTACCTTCAGCATCCTTACGTTTAGGGAAGAGAGTTCCACCCTTTTTGTGTTGACCAAAGGATAGAGTAGCTCCACAGTCCATGCAACGTAACTCATAGTATTCATTGTCTTCTACAGTCCTGACTACAAATTTAATGTTTTCAGATCCGCATACTCCACATTTGCTTTCTCCAAAAATTTCTTGGACAGTAGCTAATTCTTTAAATAGTTCTTTTTGTCCTTCAGATTCTATCTCAAAAGAGATCTTTTCATTAACTCTATAAGTTGCTTTCATTATCAATTTCTCCAGTTTGAGTCATATCCCATAAGCGATTCAGGAATATCGTTTACATTTTGTTGTAGTTCAGATAACCTTCTTATTATAGAAACAGCTTCCTCATGGGCTAGTCCAAAAATATTGTCATTTTCTATCTTAAGATTACTTACTAAAGATTTGACATTAATATCCAATCTATTAGATAGCACATCAATAAAGTTTAATTGATTGTCTGTAATTTTATTAACATTATTACCGTCAATGTCTTCTACTTCTTTAGCAATTTCCTCTGCGGCAACAACTTTTCTTAGTTTGAGACCTCTTCTCAAAGCTCTGCCTTCTGCTCTGGTTTCACCCACAGCAACAGGATGATTTCTATAAACCTTATCACAGTTACCCCAGTAAACATCTGCTGAACCATTGACAGTTCTAACTTTAAAATGTTCGTCTATATCAGGATCGTTTAAAACATATATGAGTGTGTGTGTAAGAGTGGCTCTGTTGCCATTACTAGGTTCTGGAGTTTGTACAACACTAGAAGATGATTCAACCACAGTACAATCCATAGCTATTTCAAAAACTCTTCTTAAACCATCTGTTGTAGGATTACCGGCAATTTTTTCGTCATCCGACAATAGTCCTAAAACATAGTCTGTCCACTCAATATCATTAATGTCAGGTATACTCTTTTTAGCTTTTGGCATTATATGTCCTCTATTTCAAAAAAACGGTTATCTGATTCTGGAAATTTATTAGTTATTTGATCTACCAATTTTATTAATTTTGCAAAGATAAGTTCAGATCTAGCTTTAGAAAAATCTTTTGTTTGTTTAATTCTAATTAAAGCTAGTCCTTTACCTAAAATAAGACCTTGTTTCTTTTTATCGTATTGTTGAGCTTTTTTAAAAGCTTCTTCTCCCCACACAGGAGAAAAATGAGAAGGCCCATCAACTTCAATTGCAGTGTTTATACTAGGTAAAAAAAGGTCAATTTGCAACTTGGTATTTACTAAAAATTGTTCTTTATGAAATTGTACATCTACATTACTAGCAATAAACTTTTGCAATAAAAACTTTTCTAGCTTAGACCCTACTCTACTGGTCTCTCTAATGGCTTGATTAGCTGCTTGTTTCATTTTTTCTTTTTGTTCATCTGACATTTTATTCCAAGTCTCAAGATTTTTTAATTTTCTCTGTGATATTTCTTCTTCAGAAAGATTTTCCCAAGAAATCAAAACAGATTGACCAATTTTATTTTTAGTTTCTTCTGATCTTTTGGTGCCTTTTGTTGGATGTTTATGAGCACCTGTTTTTAATGCATTTTTTTGAGCTTGACTTTTGTCTCTAATTTTAACATTAAACTTTTTTGCATCTCGTCTAATTTTATTACTATATGTTTTATATTCTTCTGCAATAGTTTGAAAACTTTTTTTGTCCTTAACATAAGCTTCGACAATAATAGTCTTTTTTTCTGTGTCGGTAAGTTTAGTATATAGTTTTTTCATAACTTAAATCTCCTAAATTAATGTTATCTCCCCACATATTTTTGTATAGGTCGTGAACGTTTTTGTTGTTGGTATGAATTTGTAAGTCTCTTGTCTCGTTATATAAACTTTTAATTGATTTGTTAGAATTATTTGCAGCTATAAATAACCAGTCTGGTTTTGTCATGTAATATATAATTCTATTGTAATTGAAAAAGTTTTTAGCAAATAAAAGCATATTATTATTAAATAGTAAAATGTTACCTTTAAAAAATGAAGCTTTTTCTATCGGTAGTTGTGGTATGTCGTTTAATGAAGATGGTGCAGTAGTGAACATAACGAATTGATTTAATTCTGAAAAAGTAGAAAATTGTTGATATAGATTTACTATTAGTAAAATTTCTTCTCTGCTAATTGTACTATCTATCACTATTCCAAGATCATTATTCATATAACAAATCCTCTAAGTGGTTTTGATAAGTTCTAGTAGAATTAATTTTTTGAGGACTAATAGTTTTGTTTAAACATTCTTTTACGTCTTCTTCTGTCACTGTGCTAATATTATAATGAAACGTACCACTTAATAAGCATTCTTGTTTATAATGATTATTGAATGCGATGATGCCGTTATATTGTTTGATAATTTCTAATCTTTCTAGACAATTAATTTTGCCAGAGTTTTGAGGATGTTTTATGCTACAATTAAATATGTGTATAGGTAAAAATTTATTTGGAGCCAATAATGAAGACACACTGTCTGGTATTTCATTATAGTCTAAAAACAGTGCTACATTATTGTTTTTATCACATTTAGTTACAATATCAGTATTCAATAGCAAATTATCGGTTTCGTATTGAACGATATTTTTATTTTCTTTTACCAAAGCCTTAACTGCTGAATTTGTTTTGTCTTTTTTAGATAAAAAGATTTTTAGTGGTTTATAAATATCATAATACATGATAATATCTTCTATGTTTATAATTTTATAAGGTATTGATTTTTCATGCAATACTGTCATAACGGATTCTAAATAATTTGAGTACGTGTTAGATATTAATATCATAAAAATTTAGCTAAGTATTTTGAGTCTTTTGGAGAATTAAATTTAAAAAGTTTACTATGAGGCAGTTTTATTGGTTCAAAATTTAAATGTGATTTTTCTTTTAACAAATTTATAATCTCAAACAAAAACATATTATCATATATTGCTTCAGGAATATTTTCTTGGAGTTCTAAAATAGTTTTTTTATTTAAATATATTATTTCTAGCCATGTATTAGGTAAGTCATAAAATAAGTACTCGCCGTTATTGTCAAAACCAAGGTTGAAGTTTCTACACGTTTCATCAGTGTAAAATATTTTATTTAAAGTGCTTTTTTTTATGTATCTTTCCCAATTAATATTTGCTAATATACCGTTATTCATTATCAACATACCGGACTCTTTCTTACTATTAAAATTTTTAATAGCAATCTTAAAATTTCCACCACTCTCTTCGTTTAAATAATTAGAATTATATAAATAATTAATTTTAATATTTTTTTGTTTTTCAAGTTGTTTCTTAATTTTATCAGCACCGAAGCCAAGAATCAAATTCAAATTAATTTTAGATTTATATTTTTTAATATAGTGTATTTGATATTCTATCAGAGATTTGCTGTTATGTTTATAAATATATTTTGGGCCTATTGACTTCATACCCTTAGTAATTTCTGTCATCATACAGGTGATATTGATCATAAAATAACTTTATTGGTAATTGAAGAAAGGTATTGTTTAGGTTTATTTATTAAATCTTTCCAATTGTGCTCGTCAGCAAAAAAACATTCTTTAGGTATATATATATTATCCATTTGGTCATTTAAGCAGATTACTGATTCTTTGGTTTTGTTAATTACATGCTCAATATGTATAGAATTAATGATTTCTTCATAATTATCATAAAAATCTCTCATAACAAACAAATCTGGATTAAATTTTAGATAACTATTAAAAGACCCTATAAGAGTATCATATTTGCTAGATTCCACATGGGGAAATACAACTCTCCAAGGAATGTTGCATTTGAGTTGAAATTGATCTAATATTTCTTTAGAAATCTGTTTATATGAGACAATACATAAAGCAGCTGGTTGATATTTGATGGTGTCTAGGTAATTTGATACTTCTTCTAAATCAAAAACATAATCAGGTTTATCTATGTATAAAACATATGTCATTTGATTTCTCTGTAATACGCTAGACTTTAAATCATCAAAAGACATAAGATATTTATTTTCTTCATAAGTTTTTTTGCCAAAGCCATACACACATTCGAAATCTACAAGAGTGTATTTGCCGTTTTCTTTTTTTAGTTTTTCAGGCATAATATCATGAATACCTAAATCACAAGAGTTGTCCTTTAAAAAACAGCATTCGTTACATTGAGTATCCATTTAATAACCGTTTCTTGTTAACGAAATAATATCCATAGTTTTTTCTTCTATAACTTTATATATTTGTATTGATGGATTGTTTTTACAAAAATCAACAATATCATCATAAGACGTTGGATGGGGTAAGGTTTTTATTGTTTCAAACATATCTTTATAAGATACTTTTTTGCCAATATATAAATTTAGAATTCGTTGAAAATTTTTAAAATCTATAATCATCTCGCCATCTCTTCTGAGTTTTCTGGCAAAAATATTTAAAATCTCTTGTTTATTTTCCACCGAATCTATGTCATGCAACTGTATGCACATCAAAGAGAAATTAGGAATATCTTTTATATCTTCTATATTCTTACATGAGAGCTTTGATATTGTTTGCATTTAATATATCTTTCTTGAACATATGAAAATTTAATTTTAATAAAATTTCAGAATCTGGTTTTTGAGGATTTTGTAAACAATGTAGCAAGACCTGTAAAAGACCTTGACCATCAATAACTTTATTCAAATCTATAGTAGAGCAGCCTGTTGAGGTTGCAACATAAAGGTCTATGTTGTTGTATGAACAAACTACTTTATATTTTTTTACAAAGTGTAAAAATTCGTTATAATCTTTAAATTCAGAAAATTTATCAATTACATCAAATTTCATTTGGTTTTTCTTTAGAAAATTTAAAACTTTTTCTAAACGATTCCTATCTCCTATAATAAGTATTTTATTAGAATCCGATTCTTTTTTAACATCATGATATGGTATTCCATATTTTGTATATGCCCGTAAGTATTCAGAGTTCTTATGATTACAATTGATTATATCTATTCTTGCATTATTAGTTTTTAGTATTTTTTGTATATTAAAAAAATTATTTTCTTCACAGATAAACTCGTGAATAAAACATATGCTACTATTATCACAATATGAAAAATTTTGTAATGCAGTGTTGGATAAATTAGACAAATTGTTATGTATAACAGAAGTAAAAGTAAAATAATGGTTAATCTTGTCCACGGAATCAACGGAAACCATGTTGGGAAACACTTCTTGCATTATTAAATCAAAACAAGAATTGTGTTTGATATATAAGATTTTTTTATCCAAGTTAGCATAAAGTCTATTATAAGTGTCTATCATACGTATTCCATAATTCCTGTATTGGTATAATTTATGGTCTTATCGGTAGAAACTTTATCTGTCTCAAATATTTGAATCAAATTGTCTAAATTAGGAGAAAGATAAGAAACTAAACTAGAACCGTTATAAACAAATCTTAAATGAGATTCAATCAAATTAACTTTATCAAAATATTGATATTGAGAATATATAGTTTTGTTATTAACCAGACAGTACTGCATCAAATAATTATCAATATTGTAAATGCTACAACATATTAAGCGATCAATAGAGTTTGCAAATTGTATTTTAACATCATCTGTTAAAACCCCTTGGCTGAACCATAAAATTTTATTTTGAATTTCTTTAGGTATTCCAAGATCTTTATATAAATTATTTTTAACACTGGAAACCTCAGAGTTTTCTCCTTCAATCATTAAGAGTAAAACGATATTCGGTTTCAAAGTAGTAGCGTGATAAAAAGAAGATACTACATCAACTAATATGGGTTGATCTTGAATCAAATTTGATACATGTCCAAATTTTTTAAAAATATTAGCATCAAATTTTGTAGTAATCACATTGTTGTTTGCGTGTATTGGAATTTGTAAAACATTTACATTCTCTTTGTTTGCAAAAAGTCTTTTTTCAAATTGATTAAATACAAAAACATTATCAACATCTTTATATTTTTTACTTATGTCCGTATCCTTGACAAGGTTATTTAGCTCAGGAACACTTATGTTTTGATCATACAGTCCAGATAAATAAATATTTTCAAAATTATTAAATTGCAAAAGAATATTTTTAGCCTTATTCTTTATAAGCATTTCTTGATAAATTGTTTGCGTAATTCTGTTTTCATATTCATTAACTTTAGAAATCATAAATCTGTATCTTTCGATATGGCATATTGTATAAAATCATGTTCTTGTAGTTGACTAGGGTTTAACATAATTTCTCTAGCATTGTTATTTGACGATATTAAAGAGTCACATATGTCTAGTAAATTCTCTAATGAAAAATCTTTATTAATACCATTTTCTACTAGATAACCTGAGTTTAATTGATCTAAAAACTTAAGAAGAATATTGTCTGATAAATTAAAATGAGACAAATGATTTTGTATGAATCTTATCTTGTCAAGATCAGTTGTTATGTTTTTTATGTATTCTCTGTCTAAATATTCTATGGGCTCTAGTGGGTGAGTATAGTCTGATCTGTATTCAGATTCGTATAAACCATTAAGGTATTTTTCCCACTTATCTAAAGAATCTTTCCATTTATAATGAAGATAGCATCTGTGTTGAAAATTTAACTTTTTTATATTTCTTTGAAATTTCGTTAAAGATAAGAAGTGTTTTATATGTTCAAATAAATTCTCTTTATCGGGATACACACGATCTGCAAAAGTTTCTAATTCTCTAAATTTATAAGATATATCCACTTTATATGCATTAAGTTTTTTTATCACATCTTCCATAGCACTATAATTCATAGTGATGACAGGGATACCACAAGAAGCAGCTTCTACTTGAGGCATGCCAAAACCTTCACATATAGAATACTGGATATACATAGTAAATACATCATATATGTCTTGTAAGGAATCTCTACTAATTCCGTTATTAACACACGGCATAGAAGATGAATATTTATGACAAGCTTTGCAATATGTTTTTGAGCCAGAATACATTAAAGACTGAACATGACCACACTCTTTACAAGAGTAAGTAAAGAAAACTTTATTTATAACCCGATGTTCTTGTAGTAATGATGGTATGTCCCAACAAAGAAAATCCGGATAGCTTGTATGGAGATATAAGTATATATTATTATATTCTGGATGTTGTTCTTTTTTTAAACGATCCAACAATTCTCTAAAATCTTTAATTAATTCAGCAAATAATTTACGTTTTTGGTTACGCATAACAGTGCCTAATATAATAGATTTGGGTGGTAATCCAAGTTTTGTTTTTATATCTTCCAGAGTGTAACCTCTACCCTGTAAATAATTAACATCGTAACCCGGAGAGCATGTGTCTATATAATTAATTTTGTTATTAGACTGCTTCATCAATACATCTCTAGCCCAATCAGAATATGTAAATATTGCATCTGCATTACAGTATGTGCTAATCCAACTGTCTTGTTGTGGTTCAGAATCTATAGTTGGCATGAGAACCCATTTGTAATAATCTCTTAATGGAGAAACTTCTTGAAAACCATTCATCCAATAGTCTCTTATGTCTATAACAACATCTGGCTTAAAATCTAAAAGACAATAATCAAACCTCCACTTACCAAAAGAATTTTGACCGTTGCTGTTGAATAGTTTTGCTCTAGAGTCTTGAGAAGAAACGGAATTAGGATAAAATCTCCAATTGCATTTATAGTCTCTAGGATCATTAACACCAGCATAACATGCAAGTTCTGCAACATGTATATTGGGATTATTTCTAAGTCTATTTAATAATTGATATTGATATGTAGAAAAACCAGAATCTAAAAAACTTGCTTCTCCACAAACTAAAACTTTTAATCTATTTTTCATAGTGCGTATAAAAAAAGCGGGATTGCTCCCGCTTTAGTGTTAAAAGACTATTCGATACTAAAAAGAAGTAACAGCTTCTTCATTTTCTGCATTAGCTGTCTTTTCTGTGTTGGACAGCTTAGTAATCTTAGAAAAGTTGTTTACACGTATCTTAAGAGTATTATGCTTAACGCCATCTTTTTCCCAGCTATCATTTCTGATAGAACCTTCAACCATCACAAGATCACCCTTTTCAAAAGACTTGCCGATAATTTCAGCACCAGTGTCCCAAGCTTCACAAGGAATAAAAGACTTAATTTTATCCTTTTGTCCATTATTCTTGGTATATTCTCTGGATGTTGCGATTGTAAAATTGACAACAGACGTTTCCTTGCCGCTGTTTGTCTTTACAGAACGCACCATAGGATCTCTTGCTAAATTCCCTTTAATTAAAACAATATTCATGTTAAACTCCTAAAATCAGTAAAAAGTTCCAAACCTACAGTTATTATAGGTTTACGATGTTTTATGTCAACCTCTAGGTTTATAAATTTTATCCACAACCAAACCCCCATTTTTAGAGGTTTTTCCTTGTATAATTACAATATTCCCTTCAAAAAGCTCATTTCTGTAAAGAGTTAATTGCTCAGTAAAAAAGATAACTGAATCACAACAGCCGGTACTATCTCTAGCTGTTACAAAACACATATCACTTCCTTTATTAGGCCCTTTCTTAATTTTAACAATATTAAAATTTTCTATTTCAGCGGCCATCATAACTTTTGCACCGGGTTGCAACCCTTTTAGATCTCTACATTGTGTATTAACATTACTAATATTATATGAATCTAATTTACAATATGTTAGATTAATACCCAAGAGATCGTTTTCTGTATCACATATCCATTCTATTTTATCATCCAAAGAATAAGGAGGATTTTCTATAGACTTGATCAGATTATTAATGATCGCTTTGCGATTTACATTTAATCTAGGTTTTTTTAAAAGAATATTTAAGATACCCAGCAAATCGAAATCTTCTAAATCAATTCCGCATATATATTCTTTTTCTTTTTTTGTTAATTCTAATATAATTTCGTACTCAAAAAGCATAGAGGTTCTAGATTTGTTATAAATATCTAATGCTCCACAAGAAGCCAAAGCCTTTGCAGCAGTGGAGGTTATATTGTCTAGTATCATAAAAAGACATTGTGTCCAACACAGATCTTTAATAGGATAATCTTCGTTTAATTTTATAAGCTTTTTATAAACAGACAATCCCACGTTTTTAATGTCTGTTAAACCAAAGTATATTTTCTCATTGGATATGCAAAAATTCTGGTTCATAAGCAATAAATCAGGAACTGTGATTTCAATATCCATTTCTGTGGCATTTTGCACCAGTTCTCTAACTTCTTGTTGTGGGTCTATTTTATCTTTAGCATATTTTAGATAAGAAGCAAAAAATATCTTAGGAAAATGTGCTTTACTGTAAGCAGAAAGATAGGCATTATATGCGTAAGAGATAGCATGGCTTTTATTAAAGCTGTATCTTTGACTTTTCTCGATCCATCCGAAGATATCTGTAGCGTTTTCTATAGAAGTAATACCAGTTTTTTTAGCACCTTTTAAAAAGGATTTCTTTACTTTTGCCATCAGGTCAACTTTTTTCTTACCGATGGCTTTTCTTAAAACGTCTGCTTCTTGTAGATCAAAACCAGCAATGATTCTTGCAATTTCCATTGCTTGTTCTTGATAAATCATTTCTCCGTATGTTGGTTTAAGAACAGATTCTAAGCATGGGTCAAAATAGTCAATACTTTCTTGTCCATTTTTTTTGTCTATAAAATGATTACTAACACTCTTATTGTCTCTCATTGCTTCTAGACAACCCGGACGCATGATACTAATTAATGCAGAGAGCTGTTCTATATTTTCAGGTCTTAACTTTTTAGCCATAGACCTGCCTAAACGAGACTCTAGCTGAAAACAGCCTTTAGTGTTTCCAGAAGATATAAGATCCCAAGTTTTTTTACAGTCTAAATTAAGATCTTCTAAAGATAATGAAAAATCAATAGAGGGGATTTCTTTGTCTTCATTATCATCCAAAAGCTTGAATTTACAACCGCAATCAAAAGTATAATATTTCATGTAAATGAATTTCTGAATTTAATTTTTTCAGAGAGAGTCCTATGTAATTTTAAAAATCTAATCAAAATTTGAGCAGAGTCTTGAACGTCTTTTAGTGCATCATGAGCACCTTCTTTAGAGATGCCTACATAGTCCCTAAAATGATCTAAAGTATATTTCTCTAATTCGTTGTTTGACTCAAACCAATAAAAAAGTATATTCATAATATCTATCACATCTCTCGGATAAAAAATATTCATATTGCCTTCTTTATTAACATTTTTATATTTCGTACTAAGTCTTTGCAAAATCCTTAAATCAAACCTATTGATGTTGTATCCTGCCGCAATAGGTGCTGAAAATTGATTTTTTCTAGAAGATCTAGTATGATACTTATCTAGATAACTTATAAACATTTTCCAACTTGCAGATTGTTTGGGGTATTCTCTCCAACTTGCCAAGACTTTATCCTTAGAACTTCCAGTTACTTTTGCGTGGAATTCTAAAACATCACTATCTTCATAACAATAGTCTTTGTCTTTTTCTAATTTAGCTGGTTTACAATTAATATTAAATTCGGAATCTGGTATGATTTCCAAACTTACAGGATCAATCATAAGAGCAGCAATTTGTACAGGATCACATTTTTCAGGATCAACGCCATCTGTTTCTAAATCAAAGACACAAATTTTTTGTTTATTAGCCATTTTTCTCTACAATCGTTCCTGGTTGAAAAAAAGTTTTTTTAGTAGTATCATTCAATTGTCTAGCGTTCTGTGATTTACAACAGCTGATTTTAACAGCTTTTGTTTTTTCATATACCATTTCTTTACCGGGAATTTGAAATTTATCACCTTCTTTTAAATCAGAAAATAAATTACTCATTTTATAGTTCTCCATATCTTAAAGTATTACTAATATTCATTACCTTATCTAACATAGCTATACCTAGAACGTCAAATTTAATAATACCCAAATATTCTAAGTCGTTCATCTCCATACCAGCAATTGGTTGTTTCGTTTTGGTGTCAAAAATCATTGGACAAATAGTTTCTAATTTTTTATCTGTAATGACAACACCAGCAGCATGTTTAGATTGATTAACCTTGGTTCCTTCTAATCGCATGGCTTGTTCGAATCTTTTAGCGAACGGACCTGATAGGTTTCCTTCCTTATCAATATAACACCAATTCTTCAGGTTGTCAACTCTATTTTCTAATGCCCAACGTATAATAGAAGCATCCCCATACTCATCTCTCATTTGTTCTAATTCATCTGCTATTTTTGCTTCATCAGGAATATTTTTTGTTATTTGATTCATCTCATCAAAAGTCACATCTCCATATACTCTTAATACATCTTTTAATGCTCCTCTACCCTTTAAAGTATTAAACGTAATCATTTGAGAAACATTGTCAGAGCCATACTTGTCTTTTATATATTCTATAACCTGTTCTCTCTGATTAATTGGAACATCCATATCTATATCAGGCATAGAAACCCTACCCTTGGTATTTCTACCAGCGTTATAAAAACGCTCAAATATTAGATCATGCTTAATTGGATCAATAGATGTTATGTCTATGAGATATGAGACCAGACATCCTGCAGCACTACCACGACCAGGACCTGCCAACCACCCCTGAGACTTCACATATTTAACTATATCGGACACTATTAAAAAATAGCTAGAAAGACCAGCAGATTGTAAAATAGATAGCTCATACTTGATTCTATCCGCGTACTTTTCGTGTAACGATTTTTCTACTTTAGTCCCTATTTTTCTTTTCCAGCCCTCTCTACATAGTTGTCTTAAATATTCGTCCGGAGATGTTTCCGTTTGAAATGGAGGTAGTCTAGGTTCATGATTAATATCATAGTTTTCACAAAGACTATCTACATAAATAGTGTTTTCTATTTCTTCCTCAGTATGCAGGTCTTGCATTTCTTCTGGAGACAAAATATAATATTTGTCGCTAATAAAAAATGTAGACATTGGAACATCTTCTTCATTAGATAATTTTCTATTAATCTCCGGAAGTGTAGTTTTTAAATTATTACACAGCAGTATTCTTTGATCTATTGCATCTCTTTGATTTGCGTAGTGAGCATCAGGAGTGCAGATTGCTCGAACTCCTAAATCTTTAGAAAGTTCTCTAACACATTCTGCTAAAGAGATTTGAGCAGGATTCAGCTCTTTGTCCATAAGTTGAGTTTCAAGAAAAAAATTATCTCCAAATATTTTTTTTAGTTTCTTAACTTCAGTAGTAGCTATGGATTTCCAATTGTCAACAATTTCATCATTAGATAAGATTTTATTAGCTAAGTACGAACCTAAATGTCCACAGAACCCTATGATATTTTCATCAACAATTTCCGCAAGCTGATCTATGCTTAATCTTGGTTTTCTATAAAAATGTTCTGGCTTATTAGATTCAGAAATTATTTTTACTAATGTATTCCAACCCTGTAAGTTTTTAGCTAAAACTATAAAATGACTAAGCTTACCATTACTCTTATCTTTCATTGATGCATGTTGATCACAGATATATAATTCACAGCCCAATATAGGCTTAATACCTTTAGATTTTAATGCTGCATGAACTTGGGCAGCTCCAGCTATATTTCCATGGTCTGTAATAGCACAGCTTTTAACACCAATATCGACACATCTTTGTGCAATTTGTTTTGGCCTGCTTAGTCCATCCAATAGAGAATAGTGACTATGTACATGTAAAGGTATATATTTTTTCATTAGTTAAACTCTAAGTTTGTAATTAGATATTCATTAGGTTCTGTTATAAAAATTTTCAATTGATCTTTATCTTTTACGAAGTCTTCAACTGCTCGTCGAACAGTATCCCAACCCCAATCATCTCCGAATAGTAAAATTTTGTCCTGTTTTAATTTGGGATACCAAGATGCGAGATCTTCGAGAACACTTTTATAATCATGAGCACCATCTAAATAAATAGCATCAAAATATTCATCTCTAAAAGACTTAGCTGCAACAGTGGATTCATTTTGTATGGTAGTTATATACTCCTGTATATCTGATGTGTGTTTTTTATATTCTCTAAGTAAAAAATTTGGATCTTCTTTTAAAGAGGGAATGTAGTGTGGGCTGTTTTCATTAAGATGTTCTTCAGAACCTTGAAATGTGTCTATCGCATAGATTTCACCACTCTTCATCCTTAGTAAAGATTCAACAGTAAAGTAGCTCAGACCTCTTCCCATAAATGTTCCTATTTCTGCAAAAACAAAATTATTAGGTATCATATCCAAAATTAAATCGAAAGTTCTAACATGATTAAACCAACCCGGAACACTAGTCCAAAAATGTGAATATGTCATTCTGCACTACCTGGGGGTTTGTAATATCCAACATTATACCCTGGAACCGTATACTCGTCAACCACATTCTTCATTCCTTTAACCTGAAGATCGTGATGAACCTGTTCACACTTTGTCATAAAATCACCCTTACGACAAGTCTGTTCATCTCTATATTCTACTATCGGCGTAATAGTATCTGTATCTTGAAAGTCAGTTTTGCCATAATGACATAATTTTGTACATTTCCAACTTTTACTCAATCTTGGTATTTGTGTTTTTTTAATTTTATCAAATTTTCTACGCAATAGGTCTTCCATTTTTGCTAAATCTTTTTTACCGAATGCCACACTGAAAGGCCCACCATCATTTATAAAAAATATTGTAACAATACAATTCTCTATTTCTGGATATAGATGTTGTACAGCATAGTAATAAAGCATGAGCTGTGGATCTTGCTCTAGTTTTTCTTGCGTTTTTTCTTCACCTGTTGCCCAATTTAATCTTCTTCCTGTTTTCCAATCAATAATTTCTGCTGTATTATCATTAGGTTTTACAATTAAGTCAATAGTACCTTTGAGTGACAAATTACCTTCTAGCTTTTCGCCATTGTGATCATAGCTAAATTTTGCCCACGATTTATTAACAGGAATATCAAATCTTTGTTCTGGATATAAAATATTTCTGTTTCTAGGATCAAATAAGCCGTCACCATATTCTATAGCTTTGTATGTCCATTTATGACAATCTTTGTAATCAGTAGATGTCCATTTATGATGATTAAACATTGAAGTATAGTATGTATAAACATCTGTGATGATTTTATCTAAATCATAATTGTGAATATTTACTTCTCCTATAATGTCATCTTCAAAAGTGTCTTCGCCCTGTTGCTCTGTGTATTTTATAAAAGCTAAAATTTCTAATGCTTTATGTACTATTGTTCCTTTGTCTGCCTTTTTATTAGAAGGTCCTTTATAGCCCAATACATAATCGAAAAGATATTGTTGCTCACACATATCGTGAGTGTTGTATGAAGAACTTCTAAAGTATGTAATTATAATGATAACACCTCTTTTGTGATTAGAAAGTCAAAGATTATTTTGTTCTTTTGACTAAGATTAATGTATTGATTATCTACTACCAGATCGAAATTGCTTTCATCATACCTCTCTTTATCTAGCGATACTTCACTAGCATGTGTAGAATTGTAGGTGTCTCTGTTAAGTTTTATAACGATACCTCCTGCATTTTTTATAGCTTCGACTTCATTTGGAAATCGACAATCTGCTATCAAAGCTAAGGTAGGATTCTCTTTTTCTATGAGTCTTACAGTAGCGTCTGCCCATACATTGTGTTGCATTTTTCGGAATACGTCTGTACCGACATATTGCAATACTTCTCTAGCTGTCATATTTTTATTATTGTCTGGCCACTTGCAATTTACTAACTCATTTTTATTGTCGTCTGTTCCATAGCACTGATGATAATCAAGTCCAAAAACGTCAATGCACATTTGTTTTAATGGATCTGCAAAATTATAGACTCTACAATCTCCAGAATGATTTGATGTTTCAAATATATTCTTAACGAATTCACAACAAGTTGTTTTTCCAGATTGCTTTCTTCCTGCAAAAGCTATTATCTTAATATTGCTCATGTATATCCTTTACAGTTGGGAGTATTTGTTTTTGTATGTTTTCTATAGACATTTCACCAATATCGTCAGCATCGAACTTTGGCCTATACATTCTATAGATGTCTTTACACTTATCATTAATTTGCTCATAAGCTTTAATTCCTGCTTCATCATTGTCTGTTAGAACAACAATATTCATAGCCCCTGAAGAATCTATCAATAATTTTTGATGATTGCTCATTGACGAACCAAATATAGCAACGCTATTTTTTATTCCTGCTTCTTCAAGCCTCCAGACATTACCGGGACTTTCAACCAAAATAACCGTTTTTGTTTTCTTGATGTGATCTTTAGCAAACCAAAAATTGTATAAATTATTTTGTGATCTAAAGTTTTGATTGTGTTTCCATTTAGAATATATCCATCTCTTATCTGGTGCTGGACAATCTCTTCTTGGATGATGATAACAACCACACTTTTCACATTTATTATGAATACTCCTACCAGTGCAACCAATGACATACTTGCCGTCAGAAGAGTACACAGGAACCACAACTCTATTATAAAAAGGTTTATCAGGATTGTCACACAAGCCAACGTCATACTTCTGTAATATTTTTTCAGAATATCCCCTATTTATATAGTAAGATGCTGGTATTTTTAAAGACGATCTTACTTGGCTAGGTTGTAGCTTAAGTTTATTCTCTTGTTTTTTCTTACTAAAATTTTTGGCTACACTAGTAAAACTATCAACATTTTTATTAATATTAATATTGTCTAACTCTTTGTTGACGAACTTTAATAAAAAATCTACAGCATCTTTGAAAGAAACTGTTTTATCTTTATCGCAAGACCAGTTGTATTTTTGACGAGACAAAACACCTCTTACAAAACCGATAATAGAAGAACGGAAAGTTTCTTCACAACCATGTGTTCTACATTTCCAATTCCCTCTATACGATTCTCCAGTATAGTATAAGTTTAATGCTGATTCATTATCTCCATCATGTATAGGACATTTGCAAAAAACCATTTTTTCTGTGAGTCTATAATCTTCAACTTCTAAAACCTGTAAAAGTTTTTCAATATCATCACATACCAAATCACACAAATTTTTAAGCTGATCTTGACTATACGAAGTCGATTGTTTCATCAGGCTGCTCATTGATTATAAACCCGTCGTTATTAGAGGAAGTATTATTTTTAATTTCTAACTTTGTATCACCTTCAGTAATTCTCGCACACCAACCTTCCATATTGCAATTAATATAGTCATTATCGTCCAAACCACCTCCATGACGACTAATAACGGGTATCAGCTTTCTATTACCAGAGTTTGGTCCATCTTCTGCAATTTCTTCATCAGACTTTCTTTTGAATATCGTAAAATTACTACACAGCCAAATAATTCTATCTGAACCACTTGCTGTGTCTGTAGATTCTTTTGTTATACCATCTCTGTTTAATTGTATAAATGAGACTATAGGTATTTTATACTTATTAGCTAAGTTATGCAAAGACGTCATCATAAAACCTAAAACTTGATATTCTTTCATGTCTTGAGACATACCTTGACTATCCATAAGTTTCAAATAATCATAAAAAATCACACAGTCTTTAGCTGTACCATCAGCATTTAGACCAACATCTTTAACTAGCCATCGTTTAATTACAGATAGTTGCTCATCAAAAGGTTTGCCAGCAATAGATTTGTAATAATATTTTGAATCTTTTAATAGTTTTGCAGCTTCTAAGACTTTCTGTTTTTGCATATTACTATCTGCAAATTTACCAGTTTCTATTTTATTGATTTCAATAGAAGATATCATAGCTAATATTCTATGTATATGATCTTCATGTGTCATTTCTGTATCTAGGTTTAAAACTGGTATTTGTAATTTAGAAGCTATATGAAAACCCATATTGTCTGATAGCAAAGTTTTGCCAGTTTTGGGTCTTGCTGCTATTACATTAACAGTGCTTTTTCTTAGTCCTCCACCAATAGCTTGGTCATAAATAGGAAAACCTGTTGATATCCCTACATTATCAATAGGATTATTAATTAAATAGTCTAGATATTCTTCTACTTCCTCTCCGATATGCATAGGCTGATTTTCTGTATCAGCAATAGAGGAACCAAAATCAAATACTGTATCTTCAGCTATAGCCAGTATTTTACCTATACTTTCAGTTCCAGATAAGTCTCCTATCTTTTTACCAGCAAGTTCTAATTTTCTTTTTAAAGTTCTTGCTATCTCTAATTTTTTAAGAGTAGATGCAAATTTTCTTAGGTTGTCTCTTTCTACAGGAAAATCTATAACAGATTTTAGATGTTCACTAGCAGATTTCTGAGAAAGTATAGAGTCGCAACCTAACTGCTTTGCTGCTGAATATATAGAAGGAATATCTATTGTTTTTGTTTCTGAAGTTTCATACACTTGTTTAATACATTTGTATATGATACTGTTGGTATCTATTGTAAAACTATTTTCAGAAATGATATCCGCAATATCTAAATAAACATTTTCTCCGTAAGTGATAATTCCGGAAAGTATTGCTCTTTCTGAGGCTGGATCTGATAACATATTAATTCAATGAGGGGTTTGATTTTGTTCTTTGTATTGATACTAAAATATCTGACAGGTTTTTTAAACTATTAGCCATGTAAGAAAGACGATCATTTCTTTGTTTAGCATATTTTTTAATTTGATTTAAAGCATATGCTTTGTCATTATGTTTAATTGCTTGGTAAGATTTTTCTATGTATCCATAACCTTTGTAATTATTAATGTCGTCAGCTATAGTAATTTTAATTTCTTCATCTGCCCAGTTATATCTTGCTATCTCTCTATTTATAGTTCTCTGCAAATGAAACACAAATTGAGAAATTCTATATGCTATTTGACCACAATCTTGAGGAACTAATTTTTCCAATTCGTCTCTGTTCATAGATAAATATTGATTTAGCTCTTTTTCTGGTAAAGCATCTCTATTGTATTGAGGTAGTCCTATACTGTTTTCGTATTGGTCTAATATTTTATCCCAATATTCTACCTGCTCTTTAGAATTTTTACTCATGATTTTTTAATTTCATTCCCCATTCTTCTACTGTCTCGTTATATGGAAATTCTATAACATTAATAGAATTTAAATCGCACCAATCTCGTTTCTCTCTATCTCTTCTTTGATGTTTTATAAAGTTTAGTCTAGTTCCATGAAAAAATGAATTAAATTTGTAATGTTGCTCTCCATTTACTTCAATACACAATTTCAACAACGGAACATAAAAATCTAAAAACAAAGTATTTGCGTGTCTTAATGGAATACCTACCTCTTCTAAAATCTGCATAGTAGGAAAAGAACTTCTGATTAATTCTCTAGCTTTCAAATGTAAATCAGATTTTTTAGCAACCTGACCTTTAGCAATATGTCCTGTTAAAGACCATTTGTGTGTATTGCCATCTAAATCTACAATATCCATTATTTTAGACCCATAGTAAGCTTAACTTCGCTCCATAAAGAATCATATAAGTCTTCGTTTTTAGTAAGGTAATCTATTGCTTTTTCAGTCCCTTGAAACTTAGGACTGTCTTTCACAGAAGTGAAGGTGTACCAAGCACCGCCTTTAGCAATCAATCCTATGTCTACTGCCAACTTAAATAATTCTGCGTGTTTATCAATACCTTTTCCGTATCTAATGAAACTACTAATATTAGCACCCGGAGGACCCAGAGCTGAACATAGTACTTTCCAAGAAACCTCTTGTCCAATTTGATTTTTATCATTCTCCTTGCCAACAGCCCAAGCTTTAAAAAACTCTGCTCTTAATTTTACATCTGTTTGATATGCAATCGCTTGACCAGACTTTTCTTTCCATTCTACATTTCCATAACCGGGGTTTCCCATTAAGTGTGTGATTCCAATGACTATGTTGTTATTAACAGGAATTACGTTAGCAACTTTTCTGCAAAATTTAGCTAATAGTTTAGCCCCATCTGCTCTTTGCATTTTACTCATTTCTGAAGTAATTTCTGCTTCTGTGCATAATGCAGAATAAGAGTCGATAATAACTACAGAACCAGGTTCTTCATTAATAATTCTTTCTGCGATTTGAAGATATTCCTCACCGTGTAGAATTTTACCTGTTTGTGAACCAATAATATTAAATCTGTCTAAGTCTAAATGAGGTATGCCCTCGATGTCTCTCTTTTTCAATCTACCTTCTATATTTAAATAATAGACTTGTCTACCCTCTTTGAATGAGCCGTGTGCATATTCTAGCTTTTGGGCTGTTGCAGCAAAGTCTAGGGATGTTGTGGTTTTTCCGCATTTGGGTTGGCCAGTAAAAATAACAAAGCTACCTTCAGGTATTCCTCCTCCCAAAATCATATCCAAGGATGGGCTAACGGGTATTACGATTTGTTCTCTGTCTACTACGGAATTGCCAGAAACAACTATTCCGTCTCCAAATTTTTTATTAACATCATCTTTAATCTTGGTCATTGTCTATATCCTCTAATTTATCAAAAATGCTTTTTTTATTTTTTGTTTTTCTAAACTCTGTGCTTTTATTTCTATCAAACTTTTGAGTAAGAGTTTGATTTTCTTTTTCTACTTCTCTGACTTTCTCCTTTATAGTGTTAAGAAGACTAGGGGCTCTCAAGGAAAAAATTCTTTTAGATCTGCCATCGTTCAATGCTCTTATCACAGCCTTCTCTCCGTATTGTTCAATAAGCTTATTGGCTGTAGCTATCTGGTTTCTAAAAAACCTAGACCATTCTTTATTAATCCAGAAACGGTAATAAAGATCTTTTTTTTCACGTAAAGCTTTATGTTCACAGATTGTTTCTGTTACATACTGAGCAGCTGTTACGCTTTTTTTGGAGTATTTGGATTTGTATCGCATTCTGATAATTTTAAGTCAACAGCAGTTTTAGTCAAGGATTCATTAAAATTTTTCTGGAATTGTTCAACAAACGGTTTGTATTTTTCTTGAACAGGAACCGGGATTGTGTATGAATCTTGAATAGCTTCTACGCAACCTAGTTCTTCCTTTTTATTGTTAATTGATACGATTTGATATTGAACATTAATTACAATTTCATGTCTACAATTTTCTGGATCTTCAGGAGAAGTTCTTTCTTGAGAAGAATTTTGTTGATCAAATAATTCTTTATATTGACCATTAGAAAAGTCAATATTACCTTTTCTCATTTCTTCCAGAAGATTAGCGAAATGCTCTTCTTCTGTTAGTTTATCCTGCTGTTCCTGAGCATTTGTTGCATTTGTATCTGTCATATGAACTTACTAATCCTGGGCTAACACTTTCTTCTTTACCACATATTCTACATCTAACATTAATATTCTCAAATGATCTATTTCTAGGAATAGGCTTGTAATCTGCATGTAATTTTTTATCTAGCTCTGCATCGTCCTTATGCGCTTTAAATTCAGACATATCCAAGAATTTATTTCTAGGTTTATTATTATTATTAGATTGTTTAGGAACATCCTCGTTAGTGTCTAACAAAGACGATAGCAATCCAATTAATTGTTTTACCTGCTCAGGGTTCTTTTTAAGATTTTCTATATCCATAATTATTTCTTTGGTCTAAAGATGTGTTCTTGACTATCTATTGCTGGTTTTGAGTTATTCACTTTTCTTTGCTCATCCATTTGCATAGAAAGGGTAGGGTCCATAACTCTTGATCCATTCCCGTCTTCATCTGTAATAGATTTTGTATGAGTAGAGGATATCTTTTTAACTTGTGTTAAAGAAACATTTAATTCTTTAGAAATATCTTCTGGATCTTTACCATTCTCACTTAAATACTGAATAGCATAATTTTGGGCTTTGCTCACCTTAGGCATTATAACATCTCTCTTTCTGCTTGTAATAATAAGTTCTGTTTTTTAGTTTTTAAATAATCTAAATATAAACTGAAGACTATTCTATTGGTTGTTTTAAAAACAAAAGTCTCTTTAATCAGTTTTTCTTTGGCGTGGACATATTCTCTTGGTGGTGTTAATTGTGAATAAGGATTGTATAATCTTCCAAAGTTTGAAACCTTAACATAATAAAGCATAGAACTGTGTAGGTGGGTTTCTTTTGCAGCAGCTTTTATTTCTTCGTTACATCTGTGATTCCCGTTGTCGTCTATAAAATCACTTTCGTTTTCTGAACAAAAATATAGGTTAGTATTCTTTTTTACAGAATCTTTATTAACATTGATCGTATGAAATGTCATTTTTGCCTCATTGAAGTCATGCCATTAGGTAGTTTGAATCCTGAATAATCGTCTTTATAAGAATTGTGTTTTTTCTTTAGGTGAGCTTTCTCGTCTTTACTTAACTTGTCTCTATTTCTATTTGCTAAATCACCTATGGTGTTTAATTCATCATCTGTTTTAACAACGGCATTTGTTAATCCAGCCAAATCATCTTGATATGATCTTCTCATCTTTACAGAAGGAGAGCATATACAGTCTAGTGTTTCTTGATAGGCACTAAGACTAAAAAACAGTTCCGTCTTTCTCCCACAAGAATCACATACGTAAGTATATTCTGGCATTATTTAATTTCTCTGTGAATAAAAGTCAAAATTCTTTCGTTTTTTGTCCTTAAAAAATCTATATATTGTCTAAATATAGAATAAGGAACTTTGGTAAAACGAGTTTCGCTCTTGCATACAGAATCTACAAAAGAATTAGTTCTTTTAGATCCTATAGAATGCTTTTGAACAGGATTGACAGGTTCTTTGTCTGCGTATGTTTTAATAAAATAATCGAATCTCTTAACACCGTCTTTTGAAATATGATCGGGTAGTTTTTGTTCTACCTTTTTAGCCATAGCTGATTCAGCGTTATCCTCGAACAATAACGGATAACCTGCTTCGTCATAATTATCATGTTGTCCATTTAAAGTATAATATGTTATATTATTGTCGTGATTTTTAACTTGAAATTTCATTTTATATAACTTGTGATATATGGGTTCCACTGAGTATTTGTTCTATTTCCTTCTATAGTAAGTATATGCTGATACCACGGCAAGTATTTTGCAGAAAAAGTTGGTTTTTCAGGCTTGCTTATTAATTTCATATTAGCTTCTTTGGGTGTTTTATTCCCCTTTTTTCTATTGCATTTAGAACATGCTGTGACTATGTTATGCCAATTTGTAGCAGATTTTATATCATTAAATCTAGATTTAGGAACAACATGATCGTATGTCAGACTTCCGTAAGGAAAAGAATTGCCACAGTATTGACATTTATAATTATCTCTTGTAAAAAGATTTTTTCTAGAAAAAACTATTTGATATTTTTTATGTAAACGAAAATACCTAACCGTTTTTACTACAGCAGGTATCATATATTTACAATTGACTCCATTGACATATTCATCGTTATAATATTCAACAATCTCTATACCGTGATTATGACAATGGGTATATTTAAAAGACCATGTTAAAGCCTTTTGCCAATCTATAATACCTATAGGAGAATAATCAGCATTAAGTATTAAACAATCTTTGTGTTGTTTCATGCTATAGCCTATCGACTATATCAGCAATAATAGGATTTCGAACAATATCAGAAGATTCTAAAGAAGAAAATCCAATATTATTAGTTCCTTGTAATTTTTCTATAATTGCTCTAAAGCCACCTTTTCTCATGTTTTCTAAATCAGACTGATCTAAATCACCAGTAAGAATCATTCTACTATTCATACCTATTCTAGTCAATAGCATTTTTAATTGGTCGTAAGAAGCATTTTGACATTCATCTGCGACAATAAATGAATCATGAAAACTTCTACCTCTCATTAATCCTAGTGGTACAATTTCAATTTGTCTACTGGATTTTAATTTATGAAAATGAGGAAGATGTAAAAAATGATCTACTTCATCAAATAACGGTAGGAGGTAAGGATGCAATTTTTCTTCTGCTGTACCGGGAAGAAATCCTAGCTTTTCTCCTGCTTCTACGACAGGTCTAGTAATAACAATTTTCTTAACTTTAAAATCTAATAAATATTCTAAAGCCATCCCTATAGCTATATGAGTTTTACCACTTCCAGGAACACCCTGACAAAAAGTAATAATATTTTCAGCTACAGTTCTAATGTAATCTTTTTGATTTATAGATCTTGGTTTAAGCCTGTTTTTAAAACCAACAATAATATCGTCAGGTTTATCCAATTTATTATCGCCAATAAATTTCGGACTCTTACCGTGTTTTTGTTTTTTTCTCAATGTTGTACCTCTATAGGAGTAGAATTAAATTAGACATGCGCCACCAGCACAACTAATTTCCTCTATCCCAGTGGTATTGTCCTCTGTTTCCAGTAGTTGTGTATAATCAACCTTAGTAAAACTATTAAATAAATCAGTATATATTTTCCAGTTATATACATCTTTCATACAATAGGTTAATCTTTTCATATCTTCTTCAAAGTATTTTTTTGCAAATCTTTGCATTTTAATTGCAAACATTTTTTTGTCTTCACTGTCTCCTTCTGCTTCTTGATTTAAAGTCATATAATCACAAGCAGCCCATAAATTATTATTAAAGGCATTAAGACCTAATTCTATTAAACCAGAACACCATAAAGAAGCATCGCCATATTCTTTTGCAATTTCTTTTACAGTATAAACTGTTGTAAAAGGAGCTTGAGGGTAATCTTTATCACCACTTTGTGGGATAAGACTAATTCCTGCAAAAAACTTTCTGTTGTTGTAAATAAATTTTGTTACATCTCCCCATTCTTCAGGCTGTACTGTTACTGTGTTGCTAACATTATGACTTAAAAAGTCTTGAGTACATAAAGCTCTGTTTTTGCCAGAGTGTACCCAGTTTCTTTGAGCGTCTTTTACAACACCTAGCATCTCTACAGCAGGAAGTTGATTTTTCAGTTTTGATCCATCAGGAACCTCTATGGGAAATTTGACAACCTCATCAGTATCATTAGCCGACCAAGAGGATTTTTCACATGCTCGTGGATTGTAGCTTTTAAAGTGTTGATAAGGAGCTTCTAATATATTTGCTTGAACATGTCTGATATATCTTTTTGCATGATGAGGATGGATACCAGAACTAGTTCCTAACATGCTACTACTAGTACCTTCTGGCTTTAAGCATGTAACTCTAGCTGCTTGATTGATACCAATTTTTTTAGACAATTCTTTATTTGTATCTACAGCAATTTTTGCTCCAGCTTTTAACACTTTTTCAGTTAGGACAAGTTCATGTTTTTCCATAATTCCTGTTAAGGAAACTCCTAATAAAGCTTCTCTTTCAAAGATAGCATTAGTTGTATTTCCTAAATAATCAAGCTTGGTAAATCCTGCTTGTAAAGTACCTATCACTGCAGCAGCCTTGCATCTATCATAAAAATCTGCTTCGTCTACAACAGAGGAGCAATTAATTGTAGATAGGTTACAACCTTGCCAACCAGATTTGCCTGTCTGCTCATCTACGGGCCACATACCTACTTCTACACAGGGATTAAAAGTCATCTCTGTTGAGTCACTCCATATAAAACCAGGCTCTCCAAACTCCTTTACGGACTCCATGAGGGCTTTAAACTGCTCAAAGGTGGTATCATCTTTAAGTAATAATGCAGAGTTGTTGCTTCTGGCTCTTTGGGGGTTGTCTACGTACCAGTTGCCAGTTTTGGCTTTGGCCATTTCCTCGTCATCTGCACTAAATAATGCTAACGACGCACTTCTACGAACACCACCAGATAGTACAGCATCGCTTGAGTGCATAATAATATCATAAGCATCAATTGGTCTGAGTTTCTTCTGTTTTCTTTCAAGACAAGCCTCCAATAATTCTCTAACTTTTTCTAAGCCATTTTGCAAAGGCTCAAAACCTGGAGCCTTGCCTACGCCAGAAGAAAGAGAAGAACCTTTTTCTCTAATGTTAGAATAATCAAAAACTATATGTTGATCTTTGTATTCTTTAAATTCAGGATCGCTAGGACGAACAAAATACGAACTTAGCAAAACACCTAAAGCATTAGACCAGCCTTCAATGCTATCTTCTATTTTATATTTTACACCTTTTTTAGGCTTAGGCTCTTTAGATAATGATGGTAATTTAGCAACATGATGTTTTTGAACACTAAATCCTGTACCACTTCCACAAAGAAGTAGCCAGAAACACTCTTGAAAAAATCTTAAACGATCACAATATGAACTTGTACAATTATAAATTTTTGCATGGCGTTTTAAAATAGGTTCTCCACCAAACTGCAAGGCTCTTTGGCTTCCTAAAACTTTTTTCTTAAACATCAATTCATACGCCCAATCTATTTCTTCAGAAATATTTTTCTCATCGTATTGAGTATGCATCATGGTCTTTACTCTATCAACCGCCTCTTTCCATGTTTCCCTTCTATTCTCTTTTTCTATCCACCTAGCGTATTTACTAACAAAAGTATAATTCTGCAATTCATTTAACGCCGACATATCGTCTCCTTAAAAATTATCTTGAGTATGACCTTGCTGCTGAGAATTGACTTGTTGATGTTTGACAGTCATTCATATTATGATATGGCAAGGTAAGAGGAATGTGAATTGAATTTATCTTATAATACACCACACAATTGTTTCAACCAAGAAAAGTCTGTTTCGATTTCTTCTATTTCTATTCCTGTTTGGGATACAAAAAGATCAAATCTTTCTTTTGCTTTTTGGTCAAATAAAACTGTTCCATGACTTTTCGCCATAATAATTTTTTTTATACCCTCTTGGTGTAGTGCAAGAGCGCAATCATTACAGCATTGACCAGTAACATAAGCTATGCCATTGTCTGGTCTTACAACACAATTAGATAGTGCGTTTCTTTCGGCGTGTATCATCCAGTGATATTTTTCTGGACGAGTTTTTGGTAGAACGCTATCGTCCATACCTTTAGGGAAACCGTTGTACCCAACTCCTAGTATACGATTGTTTTTATCCGTAATTACACAACCGTGTTGAGTGTGTATGTCATGGCTGCGTTGCGATGCAACTTTTGCTAATCCTAAAAAGTAATTTGTCCAGTTCGGTCTCATGATTTTATTATACTCTAAACAAGCAACTAGTCAAGACGCTAGATGTAATTTACTAGGATCTTTTTTTCTAATTCTTTATCTATTTTGTATTGGTTTTGTTCGACAGAGTGCTTGCAATAATCATTTTTAAAATTTGTACAGAATTGTATATTGTACATTCTTTGGTCCCAGTGGGTGAGTGTGGTGTTGTTACCAAAGAGACTAAAATAGTGTAAATCAGTTGCATAATTTTTTAAAAGCTTATTACTGGGTATGTTTATTCTAAGATTGTCACAGATATTTTTAAAACTTAACATAGATAAAAAACTACTAGGGTGATTATGTGTATAAAATAAAGGAAATTTTTGATTAAATAAATATTTATCAATACATTCTTTTATATTATATTCTTGATTATTTAATAATTTATTGTTTAGTCTTTGAAAAGACTCGCTTCTTATTTTAAAAAAATTTTCTGTTTTATTTTCGGGAGAATATTTTAACAAACCTTTGTAATACATTGGACACTCTAAATTAGAAACATCTACAATTTTATATCTTTTAGGTATGTTATATGTTTCAAAAATATTATAAGGTGCTTCTTTATTGGTATTTAAAAATTTATAGTTATTTACTTTTTCATAAATAATAATTTCTGTATTTTTTATAATTTTATTAATAATTTCAATAGGAACTTGTTTATTACCAAAATCAGGAACATAAACATAGTATATGTTATTGTTAGTAAAAATGTCAAGTAATAAACAATAATTAATTATCGAATATAATCTACAACTACCAATAAATAATATATTTTTAGTTTTTCTTATAGCTAGAAAATTCATTAAGTTTTTTTTTTCAGATTTAATCTTAAAATTATTTATATTAATATTATCTGTGTTTATATAATTCATAATTTTATGCTTTTAATAATCAAAAAATTGTTTGTAATATATATAATATTTTATCACAAGAATTACCATCTCCATACGGGCAAGGTTTATCAACTATTTCTATTTTAGTATTTTTAAAAATTGTATACAAATCTTTTGGACATTGACACAGCGTAGAGAATGTTCCTACACCCTCT